>Ga0209542_10014132_pt1 | contig 13636 bp, 12 predicted proteins | sample RifCSPhighO2_01_FD_184028 | JGI IMG/M metagenome (GOLD analysis project Ga0209542, IMG submission 184028) | Soil microbial communities from Rifle, Colorado - Rifle CSP2_plank highO2_0.1 (SPAdes) (version 2) | ecosystem: Environmental > Terrestrial > Deep subsurface > Rock core/Sediment ...
GTACTTTTTTTATTATACTTCAGGCTATGTCAGAAGTAAGAGTGAGAATGGCGCCTAGTCCAACTGGGAATCTTCATTTAGGCACGGCCTATACTACTTTGTTCAACTATCTTTTTGCCAAAAAGAATCAAGGTAAATTTATTCTGAGGATTGAAGATACTGATAAGGAACGTAATAAACCGGAATTTGAAGAAAATATTTTAAGTGGATTAAAGTGGCTGGGGTTAAATTGGGATGAGGGACCATATAAGCAGACTCAGAGATTAGAAAATTATCAAAAAGCCAGTCAAAAGCTTTTAGATTCTAAAGATGCATATTATTGTTTTTGTACCCCTGAAGAACTTGATGTTAACAGAAAAGAGCAGATCTCGAAAGGTTTACCACAAATTTATTCAGGCAAGTGCCGTAATTTAAACCTGGAAGAATCCAAAAAGCAAATCGATGAGGGAAAAAGGTATGTAGTGAGGTTAAAAATGCCGGAAGATAGAGGAAAAATAACATGGAATGATTTGCTACACGGAGAAGTTAGCTTTGATTCTTCCCTAATAGGGGATACGGTGATCATGCGAGCAAATGGAATTCCTTTATATAATTTTGCAGTAGTTGTAGATGATATTGATATGAAAATATCCCATGTTTTAAGGGGAGAAGATCATATTTCAAATACTCCAAAACAAATTGTCTTATTTGAAGCTTTGGGGGCAAAAATTCCAGAATTTGCTCACTGGCCGAGCATTTTAAATCCCGACAGGATGGGAAAATTATCCAAAAGGAATAATGCAACTTCTGTAGATGAATTTAAACATGATGGTTATTTATCTGAAGCTCTGGTTAATTATATGGCATTAATAGGTTGGACGATGCCGGACGAAAAAGAAATAATGAGTTTATCCGAGATGGAGCAGACTTTTGATATAAAAAAGATGCGGCTTTCAGGAGCGGCGTTTGATTACAACAAATTGGATTGGATAAACGGTGAATACATCAGGAAAATGACTGATGAAGAATTAACTAAAAGACTCCAGGATTACCTTGTTGACCATCCGGCGAAGGAAAAAATAGCACCGGTTGTGCCGCTAATTAAAGAACGGATTAAAAAGCTGTCCGACTTTATTCCCCTGACCGATTTTCTTTTTGAAAAACCGGAATACGATATGGCGCAATTTCAAAAAGTAAAAAGTAAAAATCAAAAAGAGGAATTGCATAGAATTTCGGAAAAACTGGAACAGATGAAAATTCCATGGGATGCAAAAGAATTTGAAGAAGCTTTTAAAGCTTTAGCAGCAGAATTAGGAATCTCAAACCTAGATATGTTCCAATTAATCCGGGTGGCGGTTTCGGGCCAATTAGTTACCCCCCCGCTTTTTGAATCAATTCAGATTCTAGGAGAAGAAGAAACAAGAAATAGAGTAAAAGAGGCGATAAGTTTTATTGAAAACCCACCAGCACAACCAAAATATTAACTCAAAGCATTAATTTTAGCAGCTAAAATAAGCGAAGCTTGTCCTGTCAGCTCAGATTATTAATTTTCGCCGCCATGATGAAATCATTTTCCGTTAGTCCCTTTGCGGCGTGGGTTGATAAAGACAAATTAACCTTATTGTAGAAAATATAGATGTCCGGGTGGTGGCCTTCCGATTCGGCAATATCTGCCACTTTATTAACAAACCCGACAGCCTCCTTAAAATCCTTAAATTTAAAATCTCTTTTTATTGTGTCCCCGATCAGTAACCAATTTTCTACAAGCGGCAAATATTCTTTTATTTTATTTATGTCTAACTTTCCTTCGCCGTTCTCGCAGGGTATACAATGTTTTTTTGTTAAGTCATTCATGTTGTCATATTACCACAGCATGCCGGTATTTTCTAAGATGAGGGACTTTCCAGGCAATTAATAAAGTTAAAGCGACTGTGGCGATTCCGCCTGATATAACGGAAAACGGTGCACCGAAAAACTGGGCGACAAATCCGGTTTCGGCTTCCCCGGCCATCGGTCCTCCCTGAACAAAAATAGTGTTAACTGCGACCATCCTTCCTTTAATATGATCTGGAGTTAGAATTTGCCGGATGGTGTTTCGCAATACTGTTGAAATCATATCTCCAACGCCGACAAGACTCAAAAAAATTAATGCTAATACAAAAGAACTGGACAATCCGAAAGCCGTCGTTGCCGCTCCGTATAATAAAACTCCGGCCAGAATTAATTTTCCCTGGTTTTTAAAATTATGAATGGTGGCCATAACCAGACCGGCAATAGTCGAACCGATCGCCGGAGCCGAATACAAAAGTCCTAATCCTTTCGGACCAATCATAAATATGTCCTTGGCAAAAATCGGTAAAAGTGTTGTGGCAGATGAGAAAAAGTTGGCAATAAAATCCAAAGCCATTGTATAAATAAGAATCTCATTGGTAAAAACAAACCTGACCCCTTCCCAAAGAGAATTAAAGGAATAAGATACTTCCTCGATAATTTTGTGAGGTCGGATTTCTATAGGGATTAGAGTGATGATATAAATTATAAATGTTAAGGCGTTAAAAAGATAAACACTAGGGACGCCAAAAAATTCAATCATAAATCCGGCAATCGCCGGCCCGATCATTAAAGAAACCTGACGGCTCATTGTCTGAAGCGAAAAGGCATTTATAAAATATTCTTTTGAAACTAATTGAGGGATTATTGATTGTCTGGCCGGACCCTGGAAAGTGCGGGCGGCAAAACTTAAGAAGACTAAAATATAAATAACCAGAGGATTAACGGTTTTAAAAAAGGAAGTAAAAGTTAAGATAAAAGCCAGTAATGCCGGAAAAATCTGCGAGAATATTAAAACTTTTTTCCGGTTTAATTTATCAACAATTAATCCCGAAGGAAGTGAAAAAATCATAATTGCCAAAAATGCCGATAATCCGACAATTCCTAAGGAAGCTGCGGAATGGGTTATTTCATAGACTTGCCAGTTAATAGCCACAGTTTGCATGGCGCTGCCGATTTCGGAAAACAATGTCCCAAAATAATACAGACGGAAATCCCTGAATTTTAAAGAAGAAAATGTTTTCAAATTTCTGACCACAATGAATCAAATTTTACCATTTATCCATGGGTATATAAATTGTGCAAGAGCCTCGTTTCTGATAAAATTCCCTTTGTCGCTTAATATTGCGGGTGGTCCCCGCCTGCAACGCTATGCGTAGCATTGCGGGCAGGTAATGGTGTGTTTTATTACACATACGTATTAATCAGTGGAATAGATAATAGTTTTTATACTGGTTGGACGAATAATTTAAAAGAAAGGGTTATCAAACATAACAAAGGTTTAGTGCAAGCTACAAAAAACGGAAGACCTTTTAAATTGATTTATTTTGAGGCTTGTTTGTCTAAAGAAAATGCCATAGCTAGAGAGAAGCAGCTTAAGAGTGGATTTGGTAGAGCTTATTTAAAAAGGAGATTGAGTTAATATTGCGGATTCGTCTAATGGTAGGACACGTCCCTCTGGAGGACGGTATTGGGGTTCGAGTCCCTGATCCGCAGCCAAGACGGGCACCCCAAGGTGACCGTGGTGGCTAAATAGATTGAAATGGCTTGCTAATCCCCCTATTTTTCTTTGAGAGTTTCGTACCGGCTTTTTTCTGAAAATTTTTAACAAACCCTCTTTAAATTGAAAGAAAAGTCCACTAGGTGTAAAATAACGCATCTTCATACTATTACTTGCAAGGTTCAGTATTTTTACCTACTATGTAAATAACAACTAATAGTATGTCTGATAAAAGGGAACAACCTATGCCCGGTCCAGAAAGATTAATACCTACAACTATTAGTGGTCAATCACCTCAAGAAAGGTCTTTGCCTGATACAAAATGGTCTCCTAGAAGAACGAGAGATCGGGATCTTCGACTTGCTGCAGAATTTGCTTCTATAACTCCTGATCAAAGAAAAGGTATTGCTAGGGAAAGATACGAACTTCACCAAGCTGAAATTGCCAAGTCTCCTAATTTAGACGAACTTTTAGAAGCAGATTTAACTAAACGAGGTATTGAGATCCCTCAAAATATGAATCTTTCGCTGGCTGCAATCGAGGAGTTCCAAAGATATGCCAGAGAGGCTCAGGATTTGCGTAGAGTTGTCCGTTCTGCAAGAGACCCGATGGATAAAACTGCAGCTGCAATTCTATTTAATCACAAAAAGAGAAAAATGGATGAATATCTTTCACCTGAGTATGCTCCGAGTTTTGAGAAATCCTATCGGGAATATATGCAATCCCGAAATGATTTCACCCGCTTCTTAGGTCATCTTGATCAATCAACCAAGCTTGAAAATATGTTAGGAGAGCCAGCTTTTGCCAGTTTGCCAGATGATGCTCCACTGGACCCAAGAGCATTTGGAAGATTAGAAATGGTAATGCGGGAAACTTCAGTTGCTGGTGTTCAGGAAAAACAAAAAGGCATGGCAGAAACCCTAGACTCCCTGAGATCAATTTATGCTGAGGGCTCTCCTGAGTTTGAAGCAATGAAGAAGGATTTATTGGAAACCCAAGCAACAGGCGCACTCCCAAAGAATAAAAAAGAAATCAAAGAATTACTAGATAAAACCAGAAAAGATGCAGCCGAAGCATGGGAAGATCCAATGGTGCGTTATTTCTGGCAAAAAAGAGAACTCGAGACTTTGCTTGATGGATTTGCAAAAGGAGAAGCAGTTTTGGAAACCCAAACAGTTGTTGGATATTTGAATCAACTTCACGATATTGAAAAGCACCATCAAAGAACTACTTTAGGAGGAACTTTAGTCGGTCCTCCAGGTGTAGGAAAAACTACTTTAGTACATCATTATTTAGAAGCAAAGGGAAGAAACTATGTTTATATTGATTTATCCGAAGACGTGACTCGATATCTTCTTTATGGATCAAAATCAATAGAATTTAAAAGTCAGACAGATTATTACCGGGAACTTGCAAAAACAGTTCAAGGTATGAGTGACGCTGAAGTAGAAAGCTTTGTTAGGGAGAACAGTAAGACTTTAGGAGAAGTTAGTAACTTAGCAAATGATGAAGCCACAGTTATTCTTTTAAAACAGTTAGATGACGCGTTCAGTGGAGAAACACATTCAGACTCCGCGGAGACAGCTCAGATGATTAAAGGTGCAAAAGATAGATTATCAGGACTCGCGACAAAAGCATTTCACAAAGAGCTTGCCAGCGAATTCTCTACAATAATCCATAAAAACGGCTGGAGAGATGGAATGATTGTATCAGCTCTTCGCAGAGGTGATGCTGTCTTATTTGATGAGTTTAATAAAAATAAGAACTGGAGTTTAATATACGGATTACTAACAGCCAAACCGGGAGAAAAATGGTACTTTGCTGATAATGATGAGTGGATTGATATTCCAAAAGATTGGAGAATGTATTTTACAGGTAATATTGGAAGAAAACATGGTACCTTCCCAATTCCTGAAGCATTGGGATCCCGTGCCAGCGGTGAGGTGATTGATGTTAAATATCCTCCTGTTAAAGAAGAAATGCAGGTTTTCTTAGGAGCTATGTCTAACCCTGAAGGAGATTTTTTAAGGCCTGCTGATGATTTAAGTAAAGTGTACCTTGCTGTTAATGATCTATTTCCCAAAATAAGGGACTTTATAGAGGATAAAAACCAGTCACTGCCAATTTCCTATCGAACTATCAGGCAAATTGGAGAAAAATTAGTTTTGTATAACGATCCGGAAACCGGAATGCCGGTTTATAATCCTACCGAAAAATCATTTGATCAGGCTCTATATGACGTCTTAGTTGAAAGCTATGCACTTTATGAGGATAAAACTATTCCTCAAGAAATTGTTAAAGTAGCAACCAGTATGGGACTGATGCTAGATGACAGTATTAAAGATAAAGTTGAAGGTTGGATTGGTAAAGAAACTTATGAGGAAAGAAAAAAGACTTTTGCTGATCACAAGGAAGATTTTGATGAAATTGTTAAAAAGATCAGAGGACTTTCAACAGCCGGCCTAACAATTGAAGATTTCCCGGATCAAAGGAGCTTCTAATGTATGCCGCTGGAATCTGTTACTTCAGGCCATCCAAATATTAAGACTCTGGTATTAGAAACACCAAAACCTCCGGAAAGAGCAGCTATTTTTGATCCTACACCAATAGTTAATAAACAAGACTTAAGCTTTATAAAGGACGATATTGAAGGGCTACGAAACAAAGAAGACCCTATGGAATATAGTAGGCTTCTATATTATTTATCGGCAATAAAATACATCAATCCTGAATATTTCGCCACTTTAGAAACCACTAAAAAGCTCAGCTCTTTTAATATGACTGAATCACTTATAGCTTTAGAGAGAAGAGATACTTCTGATTGGGTTGGATATGCTGCCTCTTTATCGCTACTTTATCCAGATCATCCTAGTCGAGCTTTTGTTAAAGAGGAAGTGGGCAGGTACATACCTAAGGCTGCAGAACAATTTAGCCAATTGATGAAGGAATCGCGACCGACGTATATACCTATAGCACTTATGGGGCGCAGTGCCATACCCCTTCGAGTTCACTCTCAGCCTTTAGTTATTGATGAGCAATATTATCTTTCTTTATTACAAAGATTTGCTGATGAAAAAGAAAGGGATAGAAAATCAGATTCCCCGGATCATATCGCAGACAAAGCTTCAGCGATTCGAATCCTTTATCCCGGTAAGCCTGTTACTGATTATTTAACTACTCAGGACTGGCAATTTATGAAAGAAGGGTTTATGAAGCGGATTAATGATAAAAAATGGTTTGGACAAACGTCTTTTATTCCTTTTGCTTTTGATTTAAAAATCCTGGCAGCTGAAAAAGTTGAATTTACTGATCAGGGAATGAAATTAGTAATGCCTAAACCTAAGTTTGAACCTCCTCAAGCTACACCTATTCCAGGAATGAGAAAATTCTAATTATGTTAGATACTTTAAATCGCAGACCAAATATAAAAGATTTAACTATTCGGGAACCTGCTAAAGAAAAAATACCCTTCTTTGATCCTGAGAGAGATTTTATTGCTTCTGATTGGCAGAAAATGAATCATGCTCTGTCTGAAACAAGAGAAAAGTCAAAGATAAACCCTTACTGGTGGATTGAATTTGTAAATACAGCATATCAAATTCGATCTCTCTCCAGCCAAGATCGACTTGAGAAGCCATTAGTTTGGAATGAATTATTTCCTGAATGGAAAGCCTTAGGTCCTGATATTGGAGATATTGCGGATAAGTTAGACGCAGGCCGAAAATTAAGAGCTTTATTCCCTCATCAATTTCAGCAGGTAAACGTTCCTCAAGTAGTAACTGATAGTTTCCCGAGCCTATCATTTGAAGAAATGTTAAAGGATCAGCTTGGTCTAATTGGGGGCTCCTGGCGATCACCTCGGAATTTAAAAGGTATTAGAGAAAATACATGGATAGATTTCGCCAGAACTGCAGTTGCAGTCTACTCGTTTAGACCAGAGACAGTCGTTGAAGCTGGATATGACGATGAAGTAATAGGTGAAATACAGAAAGCATCTGAGTTTTATAATAACACCTCAATGAGCCATATAACTGCTATGTTCGTTGCCGAGATGGCTGCAAATACAAAATTAATAGCAGACTCTTTGGGTCTGCCTTTTCAAATAAATCCCCAGCTCAAAGGTAGGCTTCATAGTAATATTCAAATATTAAAGAATCAAAACCTATGGAAAGAGGTAGCGGATTTAGGTTTATCGCTTAAAATCTTAGCCTCTGAAAAATCAACTATAGAAGACGGTAACGTTGTTTTAAAAATGCCATCGGCATTTAATTATCAAGATCCTGAGTTACCTCAAGCAAGGAAATTTTAAATATGGTTTTAGAATCTTTATCAGGAAATAGGGTTAATATCAAAAATTTAACAGTAGAAGCTGCGAAGCCCTTAACTCTTAGAGATTTCCAGTTGGATGTTTCGGAAGAAGAGAGAAGCAATATGAAAAGCGGAATACAAATGTTAAGAATGGGGGCTTTCAGCCAAAGATTTTCTAGAGCATTACTAAGCTATCAAATAGTTTTTGGACAAGACGATGGTTTATCTCAAGTTCCAGACGATGACTGGGATATGCATCAAGAAGCTATAAGAAGCGATCTTGCAAGAGCAGAGAGATCCTCTGTCTCTGGATGGAGATATTCTGTGATCTGCGAATCTTATTTGGGTTTAAAAAAGTTGTTTCCTGAAAAATTAAGAGAAGATAGAGATTTTCCTAATAATATCGCAAAAGCTAAAGGTATTCTTGATGAGAGTGAAGGCCTTCATTATCTAGCGCTTGCAGCAAATTTAAAATTATTAGAGCCTGATTTTGATACAGGGCAGCTTTTACCCAATGACAGGTGGAATAGAATCCAGCAAGAAAGTGAGCAAGTTAAAAGAGATGGTCGGATGGCATATTGTAAATTTTTAAGAGATTTAAAAATTGTTGATCCGGGAAAAGCTCAAGCAATTGTTTTGAGTAACGATGATATTCGATCGATACAAGCGTATATTGATCAAAATAGAGAGGATGGCAGCACCCCAGATCCAGAAGAACTCGTTAACTTAATTGCTGATTTAAAAGTATTTATGGCTAAAGAAGTTAAGATTACAGAAGAGGGTATTCAACTAAAAATGCCGGAAAGAACTTTTGATGAAGAAAGGAAATTACCTGCAGTCAGGAATTTTTAAATGCTAGATACTTTAGAAAAAGGCGTAAATATTAAGAATTTGAGTTTAGAAGCTCACGCTAGAGCTGAAAGGCGTTTTGATCCAAAAGATTGGATAACTGAAGAAGACTGGCATGAAATCACAGGTGAATTTGACACACATATTGAAAGGGGGAATGTTTCCGAATTTTTGCAGCTACTTGCTCCCATTAAAATTATAGATCCTGCAAGAGTAGATAGCGTCCCGAATATCGATCGGGCTGTAGCTTATACCGTAGCTGGAACAGGAGGTTTTAATCCCGACTTAGGTTGGTTGGAAGTTTTAGCAAGGCTAAAAATCATATCTCCTGACGCTATCCCTCCAAGAGAACTTGATAGATTAAGGCAATTAACCCAAGATTCACTCAATACAACTGAACGAGATTCAACTATTGGAGGCCTCAGGAAGTTTGCTGCGGCTTTTACTGTCTTTCCTGAAATAAGAGATCGTGTAGAAATTCCTAAAGATACGGAGAATCAAGTTAATGGTCAAATTAGATTTTGGAAGCAACCACATCTAAAGGCATTTGATGGGGTGGCAGAAACCATAATGGTAGCGAAAATTGTAAAGCCTGATATGAGATATTTTGATATTAATCCTGAGGATAAAAAAAGTATGATCGACTATTTTCAAGATGTTAGAAAACATAAAAATTGGAGAATGACTCTCTCGCAAGGAATGTTTTTAAAAGGAGTTTATGCAGATAGAATTGAAACTACAGAAAAAGGATTACAATTTGTAACCAATCCACCCAAGTTTGGTGTAGAATCTGCTTTGCCAAAAAGGAGAAATTTTTAATGTTGGATGCTTTAGATAAGAGAGTAAATATTAAAGATTTAGCACTTGAAAGTCCTACTAAACAGGCTCAGGTTCTTTTCGATCCCGAAAGAGAAATTACTCGTGATGATTGGAGTAATATGGTTAATTATTTAGATCGCTTGCGAAACGAGCGTGCTTGGATGGTATTTGGAGAAATGGCAGCAAGCATGAAGCTCCTTCTCCCTGATAAGTTTGCTACTGTTAAACTCACTAATGATGATTGGGAGGTAATGAAGAAGATTTGTGACAATGAGAGAAAGGCATTTTTGGAGGATGGTCAGCTTGATACAAATGAAAGTACGCCGGTAGCTTTTTACAGTAAAATCCTGTTCCCTGAAAAATTTCCTCAAGTTGATTTTCTTGATGAAATTCTAGCAGGAACTGTTGAGCAAGTTAAAAAAGACGCCCAAGAATTATTTATAGATCCGGAGATGGAGGAATATCTAGACTGGGCTGCACTTGGATATTCATATGTTAAATTTATAAAGCCAAAGTTTTATAGTCTAGACTTTTCTCCTGAGGGAGAGGGAGAAGCAATAATGAATGGACTCAAAGCGCACGACGATGTAAGCATTAGAACCCTGGCAAGCTTAAGGATTGCAGACTTCGAAAGATTTAAGAATTTTAAATTAACCCCTAATCAATGGAAAAAAGAATATGATGTTCTGGGACAAATAAGACAGGGCTATTCTCCCAGTTTACATCCTTTAGCTGATTTTGCCGTTCAGGCTAGAGATTTAGAGATAATGGCAGCTGAGGATATTAAAGTTACAGATTCAGGGATCAACATTATTCTTCCCCGAACAAGTAGGAGCCTAATTAGTAAATCACCCACCCTACCACAAAGGAGAAATTTCTAATATGCCTTTAGATACTTTAGAACGAGGAGTAAATGTAAAAAGATTAACCTTTGATCACCCTCCAAAGCAAGAAAGAGCTTTTTATGACCCTAATCGGGATTTAAGTGAAGGTAAATGGAGCAATATAATAGCTGATCTTCATGAGAGAAGAGCTAGGCTTTTAGGTGAACATCACGGGATTGAATATTTCCCAGCATTAACTAATGCATTCATGCTTCAACCAACTCGTTCTCACGAATTAGGGACAAGGCTTGATGATATAAACCTAATTAATGATGGTCTGGCTGATCCAAGTTTGATGAAATATACGCCATTTTTAGCAACTTACTATACGGCAATGAAGTTATTTTTTCCTCAGAAGTATCAGGAATTTTTGCAAGATTCTTCTAGAGTTGATGAGGTTGCACAAAGACTTGAAGAAAATCTTAATAAAGGCACTATAGATCATATTTTCTTTGGTGATGCTGCAGCCGCCACTATTCTTTTTCCCGAGAGGATTAGAAATTTAGATGTGGTAAAGAGCAGAAAAAACGAAATCCATAGCTATTTAAATGCCATAAGTCCTCAAAATATGTGGGCTGCTTTTGCGGATAAAGCTGCTGAATTTAGAATTATATATCCCGAAAGCTTTGAAGAACTGGGAGAAGTCAATGAATTTAGCTGGAATTTAATGCTCGACCATTTGGGTAAATTAGACTCTCCATACCAAATTGGTGGTTATACTGAAATGGCAAAAAATCTAAAAATTTTATCAGCTAAAGATACTCGCATTACTGATACCGATTTTGAAATTGTTATGCCTAAGATTGATAGTCTTGCAAAAGGACTCCCTGAAAGGAGAAAATTTTAATGCCGTTGGACACTCTTGAAAAAGGAATAAATGTTAAAAACTTAAGCTTGGATGTGCCAGCAAAGCAAACTCATGAAAACTTTGGTACTGAACTAGGAATAAAAGATGAGCACTATGAACTCTTGAGAAATAAGCTGGAAAGAATCTACAGCAACGCTCAAATGGATCCCGAAGCATCATGGCTCAAAATTACTTGGATTCTTCCGGGATTTAAGATTCTTGCCCCAGAACAAATGGATGTTGAATCTTATGTTAAAAGGATTAACTGGGATCAAACTTTTGCTGCTCTGCAAAAACGGCCTAATGGATCTGACTGGTATGGGTTTGTAATAACTGCTTCCAATATTGCTCTACTCAAGCCTAAAGATCCCAAACTCGCGGAAATGGCAGCAAAGTATAAACCAGAATGCTTAAATAATTTTGAATTTCTCAAAGAAAATAATGTAGATTCACAGGTAGGTAATGTTGCCCGAGGTTTGTGGATTTTGTATCCAGATTTGAGAAGTCAACTTGAAGAGGACAAGACATTATTTAATCTTACGAAACAGACTGTGGATGAAAGTGAAGCAACTGCTTCTTGGGAAAATTGTGTCCGTAATGCCGCCACTCTAAAAATTATACACCCTAAAATGCCTAGAAGTGATTTATTAAGTAATTCTGCATTTCAACAATCCTCTAATAAATTCAGGTCTGATTTAGATTTTATAAAATTCTGGCGTGATGACCAATCTTTTATACCTTTTTCACAATTAGGGGCAAGTTTAAAAATCCTAAGTTCTGAAACTGTTAAAATAGGTTCAAATGGCTTTGAATTTACAACCAATAACCCTAAATTAGACACCAGTTCTCCCTTACCAAAAGCTAGGAATTTTTAATATGCCTTTAAATACAGTTGAAAAAACGCCGAATATTAAAAATCTTGCTCTAGAAACTCCGGCTAAACCTGTGCGAGCTATGTTTGATCCAGAAATTGATATAACTGAGGCTCAGTGGCAAAGAATAATTTCTGGCATACAGGAAGAAAAGCGAGGGGTAGAGCCTAAGAATCTTCCTATTCTCTATTTCTATCATACAAGCTACGCTAAATTACTTTCTCCGACTAAATTTAGACAGATAGGTGTGACAGAAGATTATTTATCAGCGTTACAATCCGAAGCTAACTCCGATCCTGATATAACCTTTTTACTTGCCCGTAAAGTTTTAACTCCTGATATGCATAAGGCCTTTTTTAGTGACCAAGAGCAAGTTGATAAATTTTTTCATGCCGTAGATCCAAATTATCTCAAGCCCGGAGCTGTTGATAGGCTTTTCTTTGAGGAAGCCGGAATGGTTGAGATGGTTTTCCCAGGCAGGATTTCATCAGATCCCGCTACACTTAAACGCAAAGATAAAATTCATGATGTACTCGCGTTTTGCAAAAACAGACAGGACTGAAGGGAGTTCGCAGTCCAAGCAGCAAGTTTCCGCATTTTATTTCCAGATGATTTTCCAAAGCTCGAAGAACTGGACAAATCAGTTTGGCAGGCTATGCTTAATTATCCTGAGTCAAGCGGGACAAATCCGGTAGATATGTTGGTTCATTTAAAGATGTTAGCTGCACAGGAGATAAAAATTACAGATCAGGATATTGATATTGTTATGCCTAAGGCAGAATTTAGTACTCAAAACTCCCCAATTCCTAGCAGGCGTAATTTTTAAAATTCTAAAACGATCCTATAGTTTGTATTTGAGCTTAATTCATGGTAAAATTAGCTTCATAAATGCCCTTAGACACTTTAGATACAAAAAGCAGAAATATTCATCAATTTGCCATAACTGAGCCTAAAAAAGCTGCCGTACTTCCTTTTGACCCTCAAAGAGACATGTCCTCCAAAGATTGGGCAGGAATGAAGAGTTATTATTCGCGCCTATCATCAGGAGAGGAACATGAGCGCATTGCTTCGACTCATGTAGCAAGTAACATTTATATGCTATTTCCTAACCAAATTGGCGAATTGGAGCTAAAAAAGTCTTGGCCCCAAGTTAAAAGAGACTATAAAAAAATCCCACAATGGTCTGGTATTGTTGAAAGTAAGTTTGCCTATCCTTCTGCTCAATTATTGTATCCTGACAAATATCAGCAAATCCAGCCTGACCCAGCCTATTTAGATAGCGTTGCCAGAGGAATTCGTTGGAACATTCATGTTGAAGAAGTAGACGAGATAGAAGATCGATTGAGCGGGCTATATGAGCTTGGAATCTTAAAACACTTTGCTGTGCCTGATGTTCTAGCCCAAATTAAAGCACCGACAACAGAAGGCCTAAAAGAGATATTTAACCCATCACGCTCAGTCACACCCGAGCTTGCGATTGCATTGCGGTCATTTTATCCAGATGCTTTTGAATCTAATAAAGATTTAA
>Ga0209542_10014133_pt1 | contig 13635 bp, 24 predicted proteins | sample RifCSPhighO2_01_FD_184028 | JGI IMG/M metagenome (GOLD analysis project Ga0209542, IMG submission 184028) | Soil microbial communities from Rifle, Colorado - Rifle CSP2_plank highO2_0.1 (SPAdes) (version 2) | ecosystem: Environmental > Terrestrial > Deep subsurface > Rock core/Sediment ...
CATTTTTTAAAGAGAATTATAAAGATTTTCAACTTGGCCGAGCATTTTGGAGAGGCCGAATTTGGAGGCGACAACATTTTGGAGCGCCGCGCCGAAAACGGCGCGGCGCTCTGGATTATTCAACAAAAATTCCATCGCTTTTTTGATTTCCGCCGGCCGGCCGGTTTGGACTAAAATGCCCGATTCCATATCGGTAATAATTTCTGGTAAACCGCCAACACTAGAAGCGATTGTTGGCCGGCCGGCCACGCCGGCTTCCAAAACGCTGTAAGGCATTCCTTCTTTAAGCGATGGCGAAAGAAAAACATCAAATGCTTTTAAGAAAGTGGCGGCATTGTCAACTTGACCAGCCAAAAAAACCTTTTCCGACAATCCCCTTTCCATAATAAGCTTTTCCAAATTTTTCCTTTCCTCGCCTTCTCCGATAATTACCAAAATTGCCGGCAAATTTTTATCCATCGCTTCAATGGCGAAGTTTAGCCCTTTATTTTTATGTAGTTCAGCGATAGCGCCGAACCAAAAAGTGTCGGTTAATTTTTCTTGTCTAGGTAAAATCTTTTTTCGCGCCGCGACTTTTTCCAAAAAATTTATTGTTCCAATGCCATTTTGAATACAAACTATTTTTTCTTTGACGCCAAGAAAATCAGAGGTCTCTCTTTTGTCGTCCTCGGAAACAACAATAGTTTTGTCAGATAAAGCAACGATTAGCCAAGAAGCAAGGCGCACCAAAATTTGCCAGAGTCCGCCGCGATTTTCTCTGAAGGTCCAGCCGTGGGAAGTGTAAATAGCTTTTAGCTTGTAGCTTCCAGTAGCTTTCAGCTTTAAGAAAAGATTGAGAACGAAAACTGCAAACAGAGAGAGGCCGCCGGCTTTGGGGCTGTGGGTGTGAACAATATCTGGTTTTTCTTTTTTGATTATTTGGAAAATTTTGAAAAACGAAATCAGGTCGCTGAAAATTTTAACATCGCGGCCCAGCGTTTCTACGCTGATAGTTCGGATGCCGGCCGCGTCCAGTTTTTCTTTTAGCAGGCCTTTACCACCCAACGCCACTGCCACCTCAAATTTTTCTTTTGATAAACCGGTTGCCAAATCAAAGACCTGGCGCTGCGCTCCGCCAAAATTTGACTTAGTAATGACATATAAAATTTTTTTCTTCCCCACCATTTTATTGATTTAACAATATCATAAATTTGGAAATTTGCCGATTTTGTTGTATGCTATTTCAACTTATGGTTGGTTTAGGAAAAAGAGAGGCGGCGATTCTTTTACTTGGCGATATCGTCATTTTCGCTCTTTCGTTATGGCTAGCGCTATTTTTTCGCTATGGCGAATTGCCCGTCAGCGCGATTTACAGTTCTCACTTAGTGCCGTTTTCTCTAATTTTTGCTCTATCGGTTTTAGTTTTCTTCATTGCCGGTTTGTATGAAAAACACACGGTGATTTTGAAGAGCCGTCTACCCAACATTATTCTTAAGGCACAACTGGCAAACAGCGCTCTGGCGGTTTTGTTTTTTTACCTCGTGCCTTATTTTGGCATCACGCCAAAAACCAATTTGTTCGTCTATTTGGTAATTTCTTTTAGTTTGATTTTGCTTTGGCGGCTTTATGGCTTGGCGCTGTTCGGTTCTCGCAAAAGACAAAACGCCATCATTATTGGTAGCGGTATAGAACTGAAAGAATTATTTGAAGAAGTTAATAATAATACCCGCTACAATTTACATTTTATTTCTTCGGTGGATTTGAATAAAGTGGAGGCGATTGATTTTCAGGAAGAAATTTTGAACCGGGTCTATGGCGAAGAAGTGTCGGTAATCGCTGTGGATTTGCGGAGCGAAAAAGTGGAACCGCTTTTGCCCCACCTTTATAATTTAATTTTTTCCAAAGTTCGGTTCATTGATACCCACAAAATTTACGAAGATATTTTTGACCGGGTGCCGTTGTCTCTACTTCAATATACTTGGTTTTTGGAAAACATTTCTTTGTCGCCAAAATTTTCGTTTGATTTTTTGAAACGGTTGATGGATGTCGCGTTTGCCTCTGGATTGGGCTTAATTTCTCTCTCGTTCTATCCTTTTGTATGGCTGGCGATAAAAATGAACGATGGCGGAACGCTGTGGAGTGTTCAGGAAAGAATCGGTCAAAGCAATCGGCCGATTAAACTTTATAAATTTCGGACAATGGAGACAGCCAACGACGGCGGTCAGTGGAGTAAAAATAATCAAAACAAAGTTACCAAAGTCGGTAATTTTTTGCGCAAGACCAGAATTGATGAATTGCCCCAGCTTTGGAATGTTTTGAAAGGCGACATTTCTTTAATCGGGCCACGCCCGGAATTTCCCGCGCCGGTCAAACTTTACGAAAAGCAAGTGCCTTATTATAGCGTGCGTCATCTTATCAAGCCGGGTCTTTCCGGTTGGGCGCAGATTCATCATGATGAACATCCGCATCATATGATTGATACAACGGAGACCAAAAACAAATTGTCTTATGACTTGTATTACATCAAAAATCGTTCAATGATGCTGGACCTCAAAATCGCCCTGCGGACGATTAAGACCCTTTTGTCGCAGAGTGGCGTTTAACATTATCCACAAAAGAAACATTGACAGGTGTTTGTTTGTTATTATAATTAATTAGCATGTATTTGAACCAACTCCAGATTGAATCTATTTCTAAACTATTGGCTGATTTGGCAAAAATCCTGTTTGCTTCAATTATTGTCGGTTTTTTTATTCCTAGTTCTTCTAGTAATGTAAGTTTAATTGCTTTTATCTCTGGGCTCGTCACTTTTGTGGGATTTTTTACATTAAGCATTGTATTATTAAAAACTTCACCGGCAAAACCATGAATTATCTAGCTACTTTCTATATTTTCACCGCCATTTTTGGAATCGTTGTTTTTGTCTATGTAATGAGACACCGCTAAATTATTCACTCAATTATCAAAATTATTATGAACAATCTCACTCTTCCAATAATTTCCCTCATCTTTTCCCTCATCTTTTTGGGTGTGGTTTTGTTTTATCGTCCGGTTTCTCAAGTCAGTTAAGTGATAAACGCTATGTCTACTTTTTATATCGTCGGGGCACTTGTTTTGCTGGCTTTCGCTATCATTCTTTATCCCACCCTGAAAAACCGCGCCGACAAGTCCTAAAAATCCGCAAAAATCTTAAAGCAGTAAATCACCGCTATGGCTGTCATTTGCTAAATTTGGAAATCCTCCTTTTTCAAAGGGAGATTTTATAGGAGGTGTGAAGGTTGAACCTTCACAGGGGTTTTCTAAAGTCGCCTCGCTTTTAACCAAGTCTGATTTGATGGATATCAAGTCAGACTTGATAAATCAAATTAACCTTTGGCCCTCCCAAACCACCCCTTGAGGGGATAAAAAAATTTAAAAAATGACACCTATTCTTCCAACCATTTTTGCATTTGCTCCTTTCTTCCTCTCAGTTCACCTTTTCTACACGCGATAATTCTCTCTTTCATGCCACTCATATATTCGCAGTTTGTTTTATGCCACTCCGAATCTCTTGTATATGGAATAAAGAACCAATCGCACTTTTTACATTCTCGTGCTTTCGAACACCATTTAATATATCTGGGCATGTTTTTTGAAGTCTTTTCTATTATCTTTTATTGGAATACTGTCTAATTGCAATATTCAGGCCAAGTGTAACTAAAATAATAGGGATTATTATTTTCCAATCTGGTCCACCACAATCAACACTTGGTAATCCATAACGGCAAGTCTTACGAAATAGCGTAATGGATTCGAGAAAAATCCCTATCTGGATTAATATATCTGGCGAGTATCTAAAAACTTTTTTCATACTATTTTAATCCAAACATCATTAAGCAATCACCATATTCATTGCTAAAAACTTTATCGTAATCTACTCTGGTTATCTGTTGCCCATTCATAACGACACTATTCTCAGCTCTTATTACTCGCTCTTTGGCTTCTGTTGCTTTAACAAAACACTCCCGTCTTTCTTTTTTCATCTGCTGTTCTCTTAATACTCCAGTTAATTTTTCTTGTCTTTCTGCTTCGAGCTTAGTTTCTTCGATTTGTGTTCGGTTTTGTTCTTTTTGTGGTAGAAAAATAGTATAGTAATAAGCGACAGAAAATCCCATAACAAAAATTGCTACAAGTAGTCCTGTCCCGAACCAATTTTGTGAAAACCAGTTTTTCATAAAAATTTGATTACCCGCCCGACCGAATAAATTCGGTCATTCGGGCAGGGAAAATAGTAATTTCTACTATCTATAATTTATACCTTTTTTACAGAAAGTCAAATTGAAATCCTCCTTTGTAAAAGGAGGTGGCGAGTCTGCGAGCCGGAGGATTTTTAAATCCCTCACCGCAAGCGGTCCCCTCCCTTTTTCAAAGGGAGATTTAAGAATCCGAAAAGGCGAGGGCGGAGCAACTTTTACTTCTTGCGGAAAGGAATCCCGATATGTTCAAAGAAAGCCAACGCTTCGGCGTGGGTTTGGGCGGTGGTTACTATGGTTATTGCCAAGCCGAAGACATCGCGCAAATCCTCATCGGCGGTTTCTGGAAAAATAGTGTGTTCTTTAATGCCGATAGTGATGTTGCCCATTTCGTCAACCGCTTTGGGCGAAATGCCGCGAAAGTCCTTAGTGCGTGGCAAGGCAACATTTAAAAATTTATCTAAAAAACCGAATAGCCGTGGCCCGCGCAGAGTAATTTGATAGCCGATTAAATCGCCCAGACGGGTTTTGAAAGAAGCGATGGCTTTTTTCGCGCCTCGCGGTGCCGGTTTTTGACCGGTGATTTTCATCAACCGAGCGGCAACTAGCTCGTTTTTCTTTTTATCCTTGAACGAACCGGTACCAACGCTAATCACCACTTTAGAAAGTCGCGGCGCTTGCATCGGATTCGTCCAGCCCATTTTTTCTTTCAGGACGGCGAACACCTCATTTTGTTTTTGTTTGGTAGTTTTCATTTTATTTTTTCATTAGGCGAACATTGGAAACATGAATGGGCATCGCTTTTTCCACCACTTGGCCTTTTTGATTGGCGCGTTTCGGCCGTTGATGATGTTTATGACGATTGACGCCCTCAACAATTACTTTGTTTTTTTCCGGCAAAGCCAAAACCACCTTGCCGCTTTTGCCTTTATCGGCGCCAGTAATCACTTCTACCATATCTCCTTTTTTTATTTTCATCTTGTTTTTTTAAAGCTATACAATCTCTGCCGCCAATGAAGCAACCGACTGATATCCTTTCTCTGATAATTCGCGAGGAATCGGTCCAAAGACCCGACCAGCAATCGGTTCGTGTTTTGTCTTATCCACAATCACTACCGCATTTTCATCAAAACGGATGTAAGAACCATCGCGCCGGCGATAAGCGTTGCGTTGGCGAACCACTACCGCCCACAGCACATCTTTCTTTTTTATCGGCTTGCGTGGTTCAGCTTTTTGCACCGACAACACTACTAATTCGCCAAGTTGAGCATAGCGTTTGCGGCTAGAGCCGAGCACTTTGAAAATCCGGCCAATTTTGCCGCCGGAATTATCAGCAATTTTAACTATAGAGCGGGGTTGAATCATATTAATAGCTTACAGCTTCACTAGCTTCAATAGCTTCGTTAGCTTTATGAATAATTCTGAAGTGTTTATCTTTGGAAATTGGTCGGCACTCTTCTATTTTAACCTTATCACCCAATTTTTTGATGTCGTTAGGGTTGTCGGCTTTATAGCGTTTTGTTACTTGAAAATATTTTTGATATTTCGGGTGTTTAACCAGTCGATTTACTTCTACCACCACGGTGTTTTTCATTTTGTCAGAGACAACCACGCCAGCCAATACCCGGCGGTGCTTTATTTCAGTATTCTTTTTTATGTCTTGGTTTTTCATAAGCTAGTGAAGCTAAAAGCTAACGCAGCTATCTTGCTCTTTTGCCGATTTCTGTTAGAATTTGGGCGATTTCCTTGCGTAAATTTTTTCCTTCCTTAACATTGCGGTTTTTACTGCCGGCAATTCCAAAACGAAATTTTCTCAACGCCTCGCGTTTTTCAGCGAGTAAATTCTCAAGTTCAGGGACGGTTTTTTCAGTGAGATTTAACATTACATTAAAATTAACGGCTGACAATCTTGGTCTTAACTGGTAATTTAGTGCCGGCCTTTCTCAATGCCTCAATGGCTTCGGCTGGCGGTAAGCCATCTATTTCAAACAGGACTCGCCCGGGCAAGATTTCAACGCAATAACCCTTCGGGTCGCCCTTGCCCTGTCCCATTCCCACCTCCGCCGCTTTGGCGGTATAAGGTCGGTCGGGAAAAACTCTAATCCAAATTTTTCCGGTTTTGCCAATGAAACGGCTGACCACTTTTCGCGCTGATTCAAGTTGTTCAGATTTAAGCCGACCGGTTTCTAATGCTTTAAGACCAAACGAACCAAAAGCCACTGTTGTGCCACGGGTCTCCACCCGCACCTTTTTTGGATTAACGCGTTTGGTTTGCCACTTGCGATATTTTACTTTTTTTGGTAGTAACATAATAGTAAATTTAAACTTTCTTTTTGTTTTTGTCGGCAAAAACTTCGCCTCTGAAAATCCAAACCTTGATACCAATGTCGCCGTAAGTCATATGGGCTTTTTCACGGGCGAAATCAATGTCGGCGCGCAGGGTTTGTAATGGCACTTGACCTTTTTTCATTTCTTCCTGACGGGCAATATCAGCTCCACCAAGTCGGCCAGAAAGAACCAGTCGCACGCCTTTTACATCGCGATTAGCCATCACTTTTTCAATCGTCTGTTTCATTACCCGACGGAAGGGTAAGCGTTTTTCTAAACTTTCAGCGATCATTTGACCGACTACCGCGGAGTTGGATTCTGGCGATCTTATTTCTTCAACATCTAATTTAAAATCCTTGTCAAACGGTAATTTGAGACGGCTCATCTCTTTGAGAATTTCCGTTCGCAATTTCACCGCCCCTTCGCCACTTCGGCCGATTAACAAGCCGGGTCGCGCGGTTTTGATGATTACTCTAAGGGTTTTTGAGCCCCGCTCAATTTCCACCGAACCGGTGAAAAGGCCGCGCAGCCGTTTATTCAAAAATTCCCGAAGCATAATATCCCGTTTCAAAAATTCCCGGTATTGCTCTCGGACGCCAAACCAACGCGACTTCCAATCGCGAATGATTCCTAAACGATGAGCATATGGATGAACGGAGTGGGACATATTAAACAGCTTATAGCTTCACTAGCTTACAGCTTCGTTAGCTTTTGATAAATCATTTTGTTCGTCCAAAACAACCGTAATCCGACTGGTGCGTTTTTTAATTTGATTAGCGGTGCCACGGGCGCGAGGCATCATTCGTTTCAAAACGGGGCCAGCGTCAACGCGGATTTCTTTGATGAATAATTTATCTTTGGTCATTTTAAAATTTTCGTTGGCATTAGCAACGGCTGATTCAATAACGCTTTTTACAGGCGAGGCGGCGGCTTTGCTGAAAAAACCAAGAGTCGTTAAGGCCCGCTCCACTTTTTTACCGCGCACAAAATCAGCCACAAGGCGGACTTTCCTCGGTGACTGACGATAATTATTTAAACTGGCGGTAATCATATTAGTTAAATTACAAATTCCAAGTTCCAAATCTCAAACAAATTTTAAAATTTAAATATTAATAATTAATTATTGTTTGGAGTTTGGAGCTTGTGGTTTGGAGCTTACATCTGCGGTTTTAGCAGCTTGAGCGGCGGCGATTTCCGATTCTTTTTTCTTTGCCTCCAATTCTTTTTGCATCTTGCCACCGTGCTTGACAAATTTGCGAGTTGGTGAAAATTCACCAAGACGATGACCGACCATATCTTCGCTGACAAACACTTCAATGTGCTCGCGACCATTGTGAACACCAAATTTGAAACCAACCATTTCCGGCGCGACCTGACAATTCCTAGCCCAGGTTTTAATAACCCCAGCTTGTTCGGGTTTTTTACCGGTAACTTTTTTAAGCAACCGTTCGTCCACAAACGGCCCCTTTTTAAGCGATCTAGTCATATTTAGAAACAAAAAGCCCCGCTGAAGAGCTTATAGGACATATTAGCAGAAAACGAAATTGTGTCAAACAAAGTTATTCCCAAATATTACTCCCTCTTCTTCCCCACTTTTCGGCGGGAGATAATGAAAGGATTGGAGTATTTGTTGGGATTGCGAGTTTTTTGGCCTTTGCCGGTCGGTTTGCCGTAGACATTGATTTCCCGACGGCGGCCACGGCCTTGTTTGCCTTCACCACCGCCCTTTGGATGGTCTACTGGATTCATCGCTGAACCGCGCACTGTCGGTCTGATGCCATACCAACGGCTTCGGCCGGCCTTGCCGATATTGACCAGCCAATTTTCCTCATTAGAAACAGCGCCGATTGACGCCCAACATTTTGCCAAGACCTTTCGGATTTCAGATGACGGCATTTTCAAAGTTACGAAGTTATCTTCAATCGCCGCTACCTCGGCGTAATTGCCAGCCGAGCGCGCTAGAACACCGCCAGCTAACGGCTTGGTTTCAACATTATAAACAAACGAGCCCACAGGAATTTTAGACAAAAGTAAACGATTGCCGGTTTTTAACGGAGCGTTTTCCGAAACCAAAAATGAATCACCAACTTTTAGGCCTTGCGGTATTAACACATATCGTCGTTCGCCATCTTGATAAAGTGCTAAAGCAATGAAAGCGGTGCGATTAGGGTCGTATTCAACCGTTTCAATTTTGGCTGGGATATCTTTTTTATCGTAGACAAAATCAAGATTGCGATAAAGTCGTTTATGACCGCCGCCTTTGTGGCGCGTGGTTATTCGGCCTTTATTGTTTCTACCAGCGCCGCGTTGAAAACCGCCGGTCAGGGCTTTGTGTGGTTGGCTAGCAGTTAAGAATGATTTGAAAGAAACATTAGTCATTCCTCGTCGCGATTTTGATGTTGGATTGTAAGATTTCATATTTTTAAATCGTTTCTATTTTTTCGCCCTTTTTTAAATAAACATACGCTTTTTTACCGCCGGACTTAAAACCTTTTTTACCGCGAACGAATACCTGTTTGCGAGGGATTTTAACAATACCAATTTTTATCGGTTTTACTTTGTAAAGTCCCTCTACCGCTTTTGCCACCTCTCTTTTGGTTGTTCCTTTCTCAATTTCAAAAACATAAATACCGTTTCCGGCAACGGTCGTAGCTTTTTCGGTGACTCGCGGGCGAATTATTTTGACATTGGCCATTTGATTGTTTGTGGTTTAACCAACACTAAAAATTTGTAATTCAAAAGCGCGACCGGATTCAAATTCCTCGCTTCCATAACTTCCAGATTAGAAAAATTACCAAAAGCACGGCTGATTTTTTCGTCTCTGGTCGGTAAAATTATAATAGCCGCATTATTTTTTTTGGATGATAATCCGCCAAAACCTTTGATTTTTGCCAAAGCGGAAATTGTTATTTTCGCTTCGCTGGTTTTAGATTCTTTGAGGACAATGTCTTCCACTAAAAGCATTTCTCCATCGCGAGCTTTGGCTGAAAGAATAGCGCGGAGCGCCGCCCCCTTCATTTTTTTGTTGACTTTGCGGTAAAAATTTTCTTCATTGTGCCGAGGGCCGTGGGACACGCCGCCGCCGCTCCACAGGGGCGAGCGGATGGAGCCGTGACGGGCTCGGCCAGTGCCTTTCTGCCGCCAGGGTTTTTTACCTCCACCGCGCACCTCGCCGCGAGTTTTGGTGTGAGCGTAAGGTTTTCTGGCGCTCTCAATCATTGAAGAAACAACTTGATGGACTAAGTCGGAATTCCAGGGTACACCAAAAACACTTCCGGGAAGTTTTATTTTTCCTGTTTCTTGACCTGCTTGGTTATATATAATAGATTCCATTTTAGTTTTTAATTTCCACTATCGTTCCTCTCCTTCCCGGCACCGCGCCGCCCAAATAAATTTCACTTTTTTCGGTGTCAACTTTCAATACCAGTAAATTTTTTACGGTAATTCTGTCACCACCCATTCGGCCGGCCATTCGCATGCCCTTTGCTACTCGGCCACCAGCGCGCGCGCCTCCGCCAATCGCACCCGGCTCCCTCTCCGAATGTTTTTGCCCGTGGGTGCGCGAACCACCCTTGAAGCCGTGCCGTTTTACCACCCCCTGAAAACCTTTACCTTTGGAGATTGCCGAGACGGTTACCAGTTCACCCGGTTGAAAAATTGAAGCATCAACTTTGTCGCCGATTGCCAACACTTTGTCATCTGTCGCCGGTTGATATTCTCTGAAACCTTTTTTCTTATCGCCGAAACCGATTTGCACCGCATTGTAGCCATCTTTTTCAATAGTTTTAAGCAAAGTTACGGTTGTTGTTGGCACGCTTAAAATCGTCGCCGGATAATTTTTGCCGTCTTCGCCGAACACTTCGGTCATATTTATTTTTTTGGCAATAATAAATTTCATTTGAATATGAATAAAAAAGAGTCCATACGGCTCATTCGTATTAAATAAGATAGCAAAAGAGGACTAAGATGTCAAAATTTTCATCTAATGTATTTCACTTCATCACCCAATCGCATCAACTCATTTACTATTACCTTTAATTGTCCATCAACATCATCAAATTTTTGATCATGTTCACCCAACTTTTTATGAACACTTTCAAAACCCTTGCCGGTAATCAACGCCAGGTTCTCAATTTCTTTGTGAACGCCTTCAAAATTTTTATCATGCTCATCTAACTTTTTATGAACACCTTCAAATTGTTTTTGGACCCTGTCAAAACCTTTGTCAGTAATTAGCGCCAAATTTTCAATTTTTTGGAGAATTTTGTCCTCCTTTTTATTAGAAACCTTTTTCTTCATATTACTATTATATCAAAATTTTTCGCGCAAGCTACTGGGTCAAAACCTCGGCGCCGGAGTCGGTGATAACTATGGTGTGTTCAAAGTGGGCGCTGCGTTTGCCGTCGGCGGTGCGGTAAGTATAATCATCACTATCCAAAACTACTTTTTCTGTGCCCTCGTTTAACATCGGTTCAATCGCCAAAACCATACCGGGTAAAAGTTTTTTGCCTTTGCCTTTTTTGCCGAAATTGGGCACAAACGGCGGTTCGTGAACGGCATAACCAACGCCGTGGCCAGCTAAATCGCGAACAATACCAAAACCAAAAGGTTTAACGAATTTTTCAATAACTTCACCGATATCGCCGATATGTCCGCCGCCGTGTGCCGCAGCAATACCAATCGCCAGCGCCTTTTTTGTTGTTTCAATAAGTTTCTCCGCTACGGCATCAATTTTCCCGACGGACACGGTAATCGCCGCATCAGTGATTAAACCATTATGTCGCAAACCCAAATCCAAACTGACGATGTCCCCTTCTTTCAAAATTTTTTCCTTTTCATTAGGAATACCGTGCACCACTTCATCATTCACTGAAACACAAAGTGAAGCCGGATAGGGTCGTTTAGTATCCTTGGGTGTATAGCCCAAAAAAGCCGCCTCATCGCCGTTTTCTTTAATTAATTTTTCCGCCAAGGCATTAAGCGAGGCAGCGGTCGCGCCCGGCGTGACGGCGGCCGCCACTTGCCGCAAAATCTCCATATGTCGTTTTCCGCCTTCACGCAAAATCGCAATTTCTTCGGTTTTTTTGATGGTAATCACAAATTAGAAATTTTCTCTATCTATTAAAATTAGTTGATAAACTGATAATGTATATTGTGGATAATTTGTCTTGACTTTTGTTTCGCATTATATATACTAGTTGTATCACTACGAAAAGGCTGCATATAGCTTTAATGCCCTATGCGCCCTTTTCATTTAAGGCCTTATATTCTATCTTTGACCTTTCCCTGTTTAAAAACAAAATAAACTTTTTCTCTGAAGTATTGAATTTTTTTAGTAAAGCAGAGTATTTATTTTCATTTGGCACAACGAGCATTTCAAGCTTGTTTTTTTGTTGTAAAAATTCTATTAAACAGGCAAAATCTCCATCTCCAGAAACTATGACCGCTTTGTCATAATTTTCAAACTCGACTGCAGAAGAATGCAAAACCAACTCTGCGTCACAATTTCCTTTTACGGTGCCGTCTTTATATTCAAGTGTGGGCTTAAAAATACATACAAACCCAGCATGTTGTAAAAAAGAATATAGACTTTCATTACCTTGACTATATCCAATGAACAATAACGCTTTTTCAACACCAAATTTATTATGAAGCCAAATTCTAAACTTTTTCCAATCAATTTTCCAACCAAATTCCAAAATTCCCAAATGAACATTTTGAGCATCTATAAAAGCGTAATTGTTTCTGGTTTTTTTCATATTTCGTTTTGCAGAACATGCCTCATAATTTTAAATTTTTTCTATGATATCCCGATGAACTTTTTCTATTTCTTGTTCGCCGTTGATTTTCAAGAAACGATAGTCGGGATTATTTTCAAAGAATTTCATAGTCGGGATAACATCTTTTTCATACCACGCTAGTCGCCTCTCAATTTCCGCTGGGTCGTCATCATTCCGATGGCGCGCCAAGAGGTGCGCTTTTGCCCAGTCGCGGGACACTTCAATCAAAATGACAATCGGCTTTTCGCGTTTATAGAATTTTAAGGCCGAGTCCAAAATCGGCGCTTCCGGTGTTCGGCGACAAACGCCGTCAAAAACCAGATGTTCATTGTCGGTTAAATTTTCCGCCAAAAATCGGCTCCAGACAAAAATCGGCATAAATTCGGGAAGCAAACCACCGGTGTCCAAAACATTTCGGACCAATTTGTTGGAATAGCCGTCTTGGGCGGCGAAGGCGCGCAACAAATCGCCGGTTTCGGCGTATAAAACCTTTCGCTTGGGGTCGCTCTTTTTTAGATATTCAATTAGCAAATCGGCTTGCGTGCCTTTGCCGCAACCCGACCGCCCGTAGAAAATAAAGGTCTGAGGAAACATAAATTTAATTCAAAAATTCCATAAATCTTTCGATGGTCATATCCAAATCATTAACAATACCTTTTAAAGTTTTTCTACCAATTTCTTTCCTTCCGTGAATTGGTACAGTTACCTTAATTCCTTTCGCATTCTTGAACTGGGCATGGCTACCCACTTGATGAAACAACCCAAAACCTAATTTATGTAAAACTTTAATTAGCTCACGGGCTCTTAAAACCGGTAATTTAGGCATAAGCTTTTCGAGAAAAATTTTCTGGGGCAAAAGAACGGATAAATTCAAAAGTATCCTCATCGCGAGGAATTAGTTCGCCCACCTTTAAAAGTCCTTCAATATGGCATTGAATTGCTTCGTCTAGATTTTTTCTTGTTTCCTCTATTGTCCGACCGCAGGTATGTAAACCTTTTAAAATTGGTACAAATCCATGGTATCCCTTGCCATCAGGTTCAATAATCACTCGAAATGTGTATGGTTGCTTTTTCATAAAATCAATAATAGCAAAAAATCTCGAAATAGCAAGTGTTGGTTAAAAAATCAGGAAAAAGAAAAAGACCCTCACAACGCCGAAGCTATCATGAGGGTCAATTGGTGCATCAGGGTCAGGACCTGTGGTATTCTCGCGCTCCCGTGTATACTTTCGGTTCCGCGATTTCCCTGTCATCTTTTCGCTGGCTAGGCGGAGGAGATGTGACTTTCCTCATCATTCGCTTTTTTCATTCTTACT
>Ga0209542_10014137_pt1 | contig 13633 bp, 13 predicted proteins | sample RifCSPhighO2_01_FD_184028 | JGI IMG/M metagenome (GOLD analysis project Ga0209542, IMG submission 184028) | Soil microbial communities from Rifle, Colorado - Rifle CSP2_plank highO2_0.1 (SPAdes) (version 2) | ecosystem: Environmental > Terrestrial > Deep subsurface > Rock core/Sediment ...
GAAAATTCATGGCATAACCATCGTTTACTTCCTTGATGTCATGCCGCTTCCCTACCCTCGACACATCCTGTAAAAATATTACGCGCATATCTATATATTAATATTTACTCCAGTTTAATAAAATCTCCACCGCTTTGTCCATCTGCGGATCTTTTTTCGCAGCTGCGTCCGTTTCGCTAATCTCCACGACGTAATCCGGAGTCAACCCCTTTTCGGAAATCGAAACGCCATCCGGCGTGAGCCACTTGGCCACGGTGATTTTCAGCACTGTTTCCGGTGTAATATTCACCACCTCTTGCACCGAACCCTTGCCGAAACTCTGGGTGCCCACCAGCTTCGCCCGGCCGTGGCTACGGAGCGCCCCGGCCAGAATTTCGGAGGCGGAAGCCGAACCACCATCAATCAGAACCACGAATTTAAGTTTTTCGTTAAAGATGTCGTAGCCCCGGCTTCGGAATATTTCCGCCGACTGCTTGCCGCCATAGTCCTCGGTTACGATTATCTTGCCGCCCTCAATAAACCAGCTGGTCATATCAATGGCGGCGTTCAGGTAGCCGCCTGGATTGCCGCGCAGGTCCAGTAGAAGTTTGTCGGTTTTGGCGTCCACGAATTTCTGGAGCGCTTTTCTAAAAAGACCGGTGGCGTTTGCCGAGAAGCTGTAGAGCCGAATAACGAAAATTCCGTCCGGGCGCAGTTCGGTATCCAGCGTCGGGATGTTGATGGTGTCTCGCACTATTTTCAGTTCTATCGGCTTATTTTCGCCCTCGCGCGCAATAGTGAGCGTGACTACCGTACCCTTCGCTCCCCGAATCAATTTAATCGCTTCTTCCACGCTCATACCGGCAGTAATGGTGTCGTCAATTTTCAATATCCGATCACCCGCCTTGATACCGGCCCGGTAAGCGGGCGTATCTTTGAGCGGAGCAATAACCGTCAGTGTCTTGTCTTTCATTCCGACTTCCATGCCCACGCCCTCGAAATTGCCGGCAATATCCTCTTGAAAAGATTTCGTTTCCGCCGGGTCGAAATACACGCTGTAAGGGTCGTCCAGCGAATCCACTAAGCCCCGGATAGCGCCGTAAACCTTCTCTTGGTCCGTCGTTTCAGCAGCTCCCGGATATTTCTCGTTGATTTCATTCCAAACTTTCCAAAAAGGAGAAAAGTCCACGTCGGTTTCCACCGCCGTCTCTTTACCGGTCAGGCCCTCGACTTTTTCAATCTCCAAGCGCTTGCCTTCTCCGTAATAGGCGCCCAGAGAAAAAAATAAAACTACCAACAGGGCCGTAGCCCAATAATGTCTTGTTTTAGAAAATTTCTCCATCTTTTTTTATTGGGTTGCCGTTCTCCTTGAAATTGTCAAAGTTTTGACCGCCAGCGTTTTTCCGCTCCTGTAATTTTTCATCATGTTGCAAAATATAACCCAAGTAAGCGAGAAATAGGCCGGAAAGACTGAATAAAATATTTTTCCAGGAATGAGGAAAGCCGAGATACGGCAAAACCGCGACCCAAACACCTAAAAACAAAAACGTTCGTGCTTTGCGCATGGGCAAATTATATAAAAAATGGGTAAAAAAGGCAAACTCCCGCCTATTCAAAATACTCCGGCGCATCAAGTGACATCCAATCAAAGAGCTGACGCATGACGGAGGTAGCGCCGACTCCCCCGCTGGCTGGGCCGCTTTCCATCAGCACCGCAAAAGCATAGCGCGGATTTTGGTAAGGGAAAAAACCGACAATCCAGGAATTGACTTTGTTTTTGGAAATACCCACCTGAGCGGTACCGGTTTTGGCTGCAATTGTCACATAGGGCACGTTTAGACCTACCGCTGTGCCATAAGTCACTGCCTCGCGCATGCCTTTTTGCACCACTTCAAAAAATTCCCGGCTCAAGTTTATCGCTAAAATTTGTTTTTCTTTTTCGTCGTCGTTCAGCAAGAGGTGTGGAGTGAGTAAAGTTCCATTATTGGCAATCGCGCCGATAGCGCGCGCCATAGCCAATGGTGTCACCTGGAAACCGTATTGTCCGATGGCGGTGTGATAAGTATCACCCACACGCCAGGGATCGCCGTCAAAATTTATCAGTTTCCATTCCGGACTCGGAATCACGCCCGACTTTTCATCCGGCAGATCAATGCCGGTTTTTTGATCCAGGCCGAAAAATTTGGCGTATTCCTCCAGTTTGGCAATGCCGAGCCCTTTCTGTCCCTCAAAACCCCCGCCAATTTCGTAGAAATAAATATCGGAAGAAACCGCCAGGGCCTCCATCATATTGGTCCAACCGTTAACCCGCCAATCCCTGAAGATGGTTTCCTGGCCCGGAAAATACGGATTCGGGATGGCAATAGAACCAGTAGATAAAATTTCCTTGAAGGGATCAATAATGCCTTCGGCCAAGGCGGCCAGGGCGAAAAACGGCTTGACGATGGAGCCCGGTGTATAAAGTCCAGAAAGACTCCTGTCTAGAAAGATTTTTCTTTTGTCCGCCAGATAATTATTAATTGTCTCGCGGTCTTTACCTAAAGACAAAATTTCCGAGTTGTATTCCGGAAAACTGGTGGCAGTGATGATTTCGCCGTTCCGCACATCCATAATAATACCGGCGCCACCGGTAAAGGAATTACTACCCGCCAGATTTTTTATCAAGGTGAAAAGTTCTTTCTGCAGACGGGCGTCAATGGTGGTTTGTAAGTCCGTTCCGCTCCGAGGCGCGCTGACAATATTCTCGGAATAAGCTCTGCCCCGAGCGTCCGTTTCAATAATTTTCGCCCCATTCTCGCCCGTCAGATGGTCATTATATTGTTTTTCCAGACCATCCAGGCCTCGAAATTCTCCCTGCCAATAATTCCCCGATTTATCCTGAGTCGGATAACTGACATAGCCCAAGAGATGTGAAAAACCCGGAGTTGTATAGGCGCGAGTGGACACCACCCCCTCCCCCTCTTTCCGGCTCCAGGCCAATTCCACCTTATTACGATCGTAGATGATACCCCGGTCAGCGAAGATAATGACTTTCTCCAGCACGTTATTCTGGCTTCGCTCAAAGTATGCCTCGCCTTTGCCAATTTGGAGATACACAAGCCGACCACCGAAAAGGCCGATAAACAGCGCGAACAAAATTCCCAACGCCAGAATTGTTCTTTTGGGGATCGTTTTTTCGATACGCCCCTCGAATTGCTGGCGGTCGAAGTTGGCGAGATTTTTGGAGTCCAAGAAAATCTCGTCCGGCTCCACGAACTCATTGCCCCGCCGATTGTTTTTTTTAAAAATTTTCCAGACCATTTTATTAATTCGGGTAGACCCGCACACTTAATTTCTAATTGCGACCCTGTCGTGCGCTTTAGCGCCATTAGAAACTAAGTGTGCGGGTAGAATTTTAATTTCTTTTTTAAGCCCTCCAGTGCGAGCAAAACCGCGAGCGAGACGAAGAAAGACACGAAAACCAGATTGAAAAATTTTGCCTCCGGTGCGCCGTAGAGAATGTCCGACAGAAAAAAGAGCGCCACCGCTTCCCAAAAAACAGAAAAATAAATCATCCCGACCAAGGCCAGAAATACCGATACCCAGAAAGGCAGAAACAGCACGGAAAACAAAAGGAGAACCGCCGCAGAAATCCGTAACAACATATGCTCATTTTACACGCTTTATCCGAAAAAACAAATTCCTTTGGTAAAAACGCATCGGTGTGTTATTGTCTTTAGGTAATGGAAAATAACCAGATAAAAATAACCATCTTAGGTATTATAATTCTGATCTGCATACCGGTTGTTACCTTTTCGTTTCTTAATTTTAGACAAGAAAAAATAAGAGAGGAAAATTATTTGAAAATAATGGAGGAAGAGAAAATAAAAAGAGAAGCGGAAGAAAAAATTTATTTGATGGGGAAATTTGAACTGGCGGAAAGAAACGATTTCGTTCTGATTCCGACCTATCGCGCCACCAACGGCAGTTCGATGTATTTACGCCGGGAAGCTTATAAAGCGTTTCAGGCAATGGCAACAGCCGCGGAAAAAGACGGAATAAAATTAAAAATAGCTTCCGCTACCCGCAATTTTGATTATCAAAAAACTATCTGGGAAGCTAAATGGTCGGGCGCGACTTTAGTGAACGGCAAAAATTTATCCCAAAGCACTCCGGACGGCACGGCACGATTCACAAAAATTCTGGAATACAGCGCCGCGCCGGGAACTTCTCGGCACCACTGGGGCACGGATATAGACATTAACGCCGCCACACCGGAACATTTTGAAACCGAAAAAGGAAAAAAGGAGTACGAATGGCTGGTGATTAATGCCGGAATGTTCGGTTTCTGCCAACCTTATAATTTAAAAGACAGTTTCCGACCAACTGGCTACAACGAAGAAAAATGGCACTGGTCCTATCTACCGCTCGCCAGAAACTTTACCGAAGAATATAAAACTTTAATCACCGAATCCGACCTCACTGGCCCCGCCAAGGACGGGGTAAACTTTCTCGGCGCCGAATTCGCACCGCAAGATCTCATCACCGATTATGTCCTCGGCATCAATCCCGAGTGCCTTTAGTATACTTCCTGCTGGTAGCACTTTTCGCAGTAAATAATCTCCGGCCGATCCGGGGCATAACTGGTTTCAAATTCTATCTCGCACTTCTTTGTCCCATGAAGGTGGTTTGTGGTTGTTGATGGTGATCCTGCCGAACCACACATGCATTGACGATGCCAAAGCTTATTTGGTCCCCTATTTTTAAAACGCCTTACATGCCTACACTCCGGACAATTACGCGGGATAGGAATTTTCATTCTTTTATAAAAAGTTAACTCATTGATTATAATTCTGTAATTTTTTCCACATTCAATACATTTAAATACTTCTTTATTCGCATTGAAACTTTCCGACAGATCTATGATGGAATCTGGAAAAATTTTCCAGTTAATAGTTTCTTTGTCATAAACTCCGCGCTCGGTATCTTCCCATTTAAAACCTTGTCTAAGCGCCTCTTCTTTAGTCAGCGGAAATTCATCTATTGCAGAAGATTCATTATATCCGAAAGCAGAAATTTCCTTTGGGAAAAAATCCCCATAAATTCCCTCTTTCTTCATTTGCGTTATGATTTCTGCACGCAATTTTTTATATTCTTCTTTACTATATTGTTTATTTAAAATACAATAAGAGCCTTTTATCATACTTACACAGCCAAAACAATTATTAGAACTAAAACAATTAAAACTGTATTCCATAAACTGTGAATTCCAGCAAGCACTGCAAATTATATTGGCTGCTTCTAGCCCAATGTTTAAACTGTTATAAATTAGTTCCGCACTGCGCCCAGCCGTACTACAATCCATGCAGTTTTTCGCCTCGCGCCACACATGCACACAATAGGTATTGTCTTCCGCATCGTAAGAATGAAAACACTGTCGATTGTTTTTCACATTGGTCATGTAGTTGCCGGTAGAATTAACTGCATTGGTAATTTCCGCAAATTTTCTTGGTTTATCTTTGATAAAATGTGCGAATTCTTTTTTGAATGCTTCTATGCCAGAGTGTTTGTCTAGTTTATAAGACTTCAACTTTTCTTCATACTCATCTTTACTGTACTGCTTGTTAAAAATATTATATTTTTGTCCACGAAGATTAATACAGCCAAGACAGCTCGTGCATCCCCGACAATCGAGTAGAAAAGCGCTGTCCAGACAGTTATAACAACTCTTTGAGTAACTAATAGAATGGCAATCGTAACAATCATCAACTTCATAAGAAAATTCCACTTTATTAGTAAAAAAACAATCCACTAAATCTTTAGACAGCTGAATCCAATAACAATTAATACAATTTTCGTTGTTAGAACTTTCTATTAATTTATAACAATTTCTATTATCTGCGGTTAAGTTCATATAACTGCAATCCACATCTCGGGTAGAAACTAAAGCCGGTTTGGGCACCTGTTCCCAGAGTTCGCGAAACTGCTCAAAGAATGGTCTCTTTGGATCATAATCTTGGCCGTATTTTTTACTATCTAAATCATCACTCCACCAGCAATCGGGGCACCAACTTGGATAAGTTTTATTCGGACTAAATATTGAAATAATTTCTTTTTGGCAGTTATCACATTTGCGTTTATATAGACATTTTTCGTTGCGAAAACACAAGCGCAACTGCGCCCGGCAATCGGGGCAAAGCCTGGGCGGCAGCACGTTAATTTTTTCATAAAATCCAAAATCATCTGGCTCGATTACAAAGTCATTTTTACAATTTTGACAATGCCTAGTTTCAGCTTCCATTTTATTTTAACTTTTTGCAAAATGTTAAAATGTCGTTTCCTCTCCTGGTAAGCGTGTGCAGTACAAAACGGCCTCTGTATTTTTTGGAAATTAATCCCGCATCGGTTAATTTTCGCAGGTGAACAGAAATTGTTATGAAGTTAGCATTCATAATTTCTGTAATTTGATCTACGGACAAATCGGGGCTTTTTTGTAAAAGATTTAAAATTTTAATGCGCCAATGATTGGCAAATCCTTTCACTATTTTTTCAATTTTTTTATGTTTTAAAGCCATGTTTTTATCTTATCACATTATAACATTTTGCAGAATATTATAATGTTAATAAACTTCCGCCTGATAGCACTTTTCACAGTAAATGATCTCGGGCCGCTCTGGCGCATAACTGGTTTCAAATTCTTCCGAACACTTCCCTGCTTGGTGATTGTGGTGAGTTTCTTTATCGCACATGCACTCTCTGTGCCAGAGCTTAAATGGATTCCGTCGTTTCAAGCGGGCTTCGTGACGGCAATAGAAACACCTTCTCGGAATCGGAATTCTCATTTTTCGGTAAAAGATAAGTTCGTTCGGGATAATTTTATAATTTCTTCTGCAATTAATACAAGCTAGCACTTTTTCCAAGATAGAATCTTCTACCTCGTCTATCCCCTCGGGAATGTTTTCAGGTTTTAAAGTTTCTTGCCCGGTGGTTTTTTGGATGTTGTTTTGCCATTTAAAATTTTTTGAGAGAGCTATTTCTTTGTCTAAAGGATATCGTTCGTCTGCAACAGTTTCGTTATACCCAAAATATGATAACTCAGCGGGATAGAATTCCCCATATTTGTATATACAACCGTTTGAATCTTTATAAGGCAATTCACTCATTTGTTTTTTTATTCTTTTTACTAAGGCTTCATACTCCTCCTTTGAATATTGCTTATTAAGAATACAATATTTTTTACTCCTAAGACCTACACACCCGAAGAGAGATTTCGAAGAGTGACAATGTTGAGTATATTCAACGTCTTGGCTTTTCCAAGAAAAAATTCCAAAAAGATTCCGGCTGGACTGGTCGCAGGTTATGTCTTCGTAACATTCGCTCAACTCCCCGCCGGTTGCGATATCGTAACATTCCTTAGCATCCGCGGTAAATTCACAAAATCTACAATTCTCACTTTTTTTAGTTACAAAAGAATCTTTGGTATTTTTACTATATGAAACAATGTCGCCCGCGGAGTTTTCATTCTTTTTTAACCAAGCATACCTACGAGGATAACTTAAAATAAATTCATTGAACTCTTTTCGCGCTTTTTCTACTCCGGAAAAAGTATCTAATTGGTAGCTCGCGAGGATTTTTTCATATTCTTCTTTAGAATATCGTTTGTTCTTAAAATGGTATTTTTTGCTTCGTAGCTCGGCGCACATAAAACAATTGGAGCAGTCCTGACAGTCATAAAGAAATTGAGAATCTATGCAAGCTCGGCTGTATTCCGAATATTTGAGCATATAACCATGGGTGCAGTTAATGCACTCGTACAAATACTCCGTTTCGGACATATTAATCATGGAATCCATGATATTTTTTCCTGCCAATATGTGAAAACTATACATTACATTTTCAATATACCAGGCAACAAAAACCATGTAGCAATTTTTCCCGAAGGCAAAATCGTTGGTGTATTCACAATTAACACTAGCAATACCGTTATCGTTTATGAGTGCCATGTGTGGAACTTTAAGCGTAAGTTCTTTTAATTGTTCAAAAAACGTGCGAGAAAAATCATATTTTTGTCCATATTTCAATGGATCCCAATTATCGCTCCACCAACATTTATTACAATAAACAGTTAAACTCGATTCTTTTGAATAAATTGTCACTACTGATTTTTTACATAAATCACAAATTCTGTTGTATAAAACAAAATCATTTCTCCACGCTAATCGCCTCTGGCTTCGGCACTCCGGGCAAAAAGTTGGTGGCGGGACTTTGATTTTTTCATAAAATCCAAAATCATCCGGCTCGATGATAAAGTCGTTTTTACAGTTTTGGCATATTCTGTTTTCACTTTTATATTCCATATTTTATAACACCATTTTTTGACGGCCGTTTAAAAGTGACGTCGCTAGTATACTTCTTTATTGTAGCAGGGTTCGCAATAAACTTTTTCTTCTCGCTCTGGAGCATACGAAGTCTCGAATTCATTCTGGCATCCCTCTTTCATGCACTTTTTGTGCCAAAGCTTTCGTGGGTTACGAAATTTGAATCTATCTTGCCTGCGGCATGGAAAACATTTTTCAGGTACAGGAATTTTTAGAATCTTGTATAAAGAAAACTCCAGGGGGGTAATTTTAAAAGCGGTCATGCAAAGTGGGTATTTCTCTGTTTCTTTAGAAAAGTTCTGCGAAGAACATTGTATTACTTCATTTATTATATCTTCTTTCGTTTCGCTAAAAGTTTTCGGCAAATCTTTAGTTAATAATGTTGCTTCATAGTCGCGTTCGGGTCGATCATACCAAGTATAACCGGTTTTTAACGCTTCCTCTTTTTTTAAAGGAAAGTAATCTTGCGCCATTGATTCATTATAGGCAAAGGGGCTATATTTTGCTGGAAAATATTCTCCCCACTCCCCTGTCTTCTGCATATACTCTATTATTTTTTCTTTAATTTTTAAATATTCATCTTTAGTATATTGCTTATTGAGAATGCAATGCTTTTTTTGTTTCAGGCCAAAACAACCAAGGCAATCTTGTACGTTGAAACACATGTCGCAATAGTATGAATCAGTAATGGTATTGAAACCGCTTCGGATAGCGATAGATCGATGAGGGGTAACTACACCCTGGCACTCGTAGGATAACTGACCTTCTATAATTTCAGTGCAGTCTAGGCAATCCTCGGTGCGTAACCAAGCGTCTTGCATATAAGCAGTATCTTTGTTGTTCCCACAGTTGAAAATAAATCGTCCATTTTGTGAGTCTCTAATATAGTCACCGGAACAATTTTTTGCGTTTATTCCATGATAAAATTTAACTGGTAGGGTCTTATATAACTTCAAAAAATTTTCCTTAGCCTGTTGTATGAACTCGCGACCCCAGACAACTTTTTTTACTCTTGCCTCATAGGCCTCCTTGCCTATATTTTCATTAAAATAACAATATTGTTGACCGCGAAGCCCCACGCATCCAAAGCAATCCGTACAACCCCGGCAGTCGCTTGAAAAATACACGTTAACGCAATCTGAGCAATTATATATCCAAGCGCAATGCGAGCATTTTTGTATATTTAAACTCTCGTAACAAAATTCACTTTTGTCCGCCATACAACAATCAGCCATAAAATGGCAATTTTCAAGCCAATTACCATACATGCATTTTTCATTTCTGCCGCTAGTAACTAACATATAACACTCTTTATTGTCTTGTGATTGGTTGGTATACTCGCTATTCACGCTACTGGAATTCACTAATGCTAAGTGCGGTACTACATTACGAAGCTCTTCATATTGCTCAAAAAACAGCTTGGAGAAATCAAAATCTCGGCTATACTTCGTAGCGTCAAATTTGTCAGACTTCCAATATTCTTGCTGGTATACCGGAAACGGAGCATCGGGTCTGTAAATCGAAATTATATCTTTTCCAGTAGCATCGCATTTTCTTTTATAAAAGTTATACTCATTTCTGTCTAAGAGACGACGAATGTATCGGCATCGCCAGCAGAAAGTTGGTGGTGGAACTTTGATTTTTTCGTAAAACCCAAAATCATCCGGTTCAATGATAAAATCCTTCTTACAATTTTGACAATGCCTAGTTTCAGCTTCCATCTTATTTTAACTTTTTGCAAAATGTTAAAATGTCATTTCCTCTCCTGGTAAGTGCGTGCAATACAAAACGGCCTCTGTATTTTTTGGAAATTAATCCCGCATCGGTTAATTTTCGCAGATGAACAGAAATTGTTATGAAGTTGGCATTCATAATTTCTGTAATTTGATCTACGGATAAATCGGGACTTTTTTGCAAAAGATTTAAAATTTTAATGCGCCAATGATTGGCAAATCCTTTCACTATTTTTTCAATTTTTTTATATTTTAAGGCCATGTTTTTATCTTATCACATTATAACATTTTGCAGAATATTATAATGTTAATAAACTTCCGCCTGATAGCACTTCTCGCAGTAAACAATTTCCGGCCGATCAGGGGCATAGCTGGTTTCAAATTCAACTTTGCACTTCCCTGCCCCGTGAAAATGTGTTGTAGTCGCTTGTGGTGAGCCTGCCGAACCACACATGCAAGTACGATGCCAGAGCTTTAAGGGATTTGTTCTGGCTAATCGTGCTTGATAGCGGCAATAAAAGCATTTGCGTGAAATCGGGATTTTCATCTTGTGATAGAAATTCAATTCATTTGGTATAATTTTGTAGTTACGTCCGCATTTAACGCATTTAAGTATTTCGTTCAAAATGTCGTCCTTAACATCGTAAATTGAATCGGGAATATTTTCAGGCATTAGTGTTTCCTTGGCAGTTGTTTTTTGTATTTCGTCTTGCCAGTTATATCCTTTCTTAAGAGCATCTTCTCTAGTTAAAGAAACGATTTCTGGGGCATTTGTTTCATTATAACCAAAAGGAGATAGTTCAATTGGATAAAATTCGCCATAAGAATATAAATTTCCTTTTTTGTCTCTGTAGGGCATTTCGCTCATTTGCTCAATGATTTTTGGTATCAATTTTTCATATTCCTCTTTAGTATATTCCTTATTCAGAATACAATATTTTGCATTACGAATTCCCACGCAACCAAACAAGTGCTTTGAGGAATGACAATGCTGAGTATATTTTACATCCATGTTTTTGGGTGAGAAAAGACAGAAATAATTTCTTTGGGAGTGATCGCCAACAACACATTCATAGCATTCAGCTACGCCTCCGGTTGTAGTTACGTCGTAGCAATCTTTGTCAGTTTCTTTGCTATCGCCCGCAAAATCACAATAACTGCAATTCTCTGAGCCTTTAACTAAAAAAGAGTTTTTTACGTTCTTTGAATCAGAAACCCAATCACCAGTGGAATTAAAACTTCTGGGATTAAAAACATGTTTTCTTGGATATTTTAAAATAAACTCGTCATACTCTTTTTGTGCTTTTTCCATCCCTCTCCAAGTGTCTAGCCGATAATCATTCAATATTTTTTCATATTCTTCCTTGGAATATTGTTCGTTTTTAAAATGATACTTTCTCCCAACTAAATTTGCGCACATAAAACAATTTTGGCAATTTTGACAACCAAATAAAAACTGTGAATCGATGCAGGCTAGACATTGATCAGAATTTTTCAGCTGATAGCTAAACCTAACTCTGACACATTCATAAAGCCATTCATTTTTTGATCGTAAATTATGGCAATCCATTATGTCTCGTCCCGAAAGAATAAAAAAACTGTACATTACATTCTGAACGTACCATCCAGACAGACACATATAGCAATCTTTGGAAAACCACCAGTCGTGCGTATATTCGCAATTTACGCTTGCAATGCCGTCGTCGTTCACTATTGCCATTTGGGGCACCCTTTTTAATAAATCACTAAATTGTTCAAAAAAGGGTTTGGAGAAATCGTAATCCACTCCAAAACTTTTTGGGTCCCACTTGTCGCTCCACCAGCACTTGTTGCAGTAGACTGTAAAACCGGAGTCAGGATGATAGAGAGAGATAACTCCCTTGCCGCACAACTCGCATTTGCGGTTGTAAAGAGACATATTGTTCCGCCATGCCCAGCGCCTCTGCCTTCGGCATTCCGGGCAAAAAGTTGGCGGCGGAACTTTAATTTTTTCATAAAATCCAAAATCATCCGGCTCGATTACAAAGTCATTTTTACAATTTTGACATGTTCGGTTTTCGCTTTTGTATTCCACTTTAGGCAACTAAAATAATTAAATTTGATATCCTAGTTCTTTTAAGCGGATCAGGGCTTTATTCAGAAAATATAGCCAATGCTCATAATCCTTATTAGTATTATGGTCTTCCCAGTTTTTTCTGAGCTCTTTTGCTGTGATCCATATCAAATAAAATTTTTCGTGTTCTTCGAGCTGAGTCGGTTTTGTATTCTTGCTATTTAAAACACACAGAAGGCACGCAGCGTAGCCAGCACGATTGCTGTCCTTTAAGCTATTATAAAAATGTGTTATTGCTTCGGCTATTTGTTCGACGTGAGAAAAATCGTAAAGCCCACTCTCCTCTTCTATTTCCCGGAGAATTCCAGTCTTTGTTTCCTCCGTATCTTTAAGCCCGCCAGAAAAAAGTCTGTAAACGCCATTCTCCTGCTGACCTGCGGCAAACTTATTGGTTTCTGGATCATAGATAATGCCGCAGCCGCCTTTTACTTGTACTTCATTTTCCCGTTTTAGTCCAAATTCTGGAATGGTATTCATGTGCATGTTTATTCTAATTCTCTTTAGGATTAGAACATATCTACGCTATAGCGTAGATTGGTTTTCGGCAGTATTTTCTTCTTCTTTTTGGGACATTTCTTCCAAATTTTTTGCGGCGGATTCAAGATTAGCTTGCACTTCCTGCCATTCCGGCAATTCTTCCACCGAACGCACGCCCATAAAGGACAATAGATCAAAACTGGGTTTGTAGATGAATCGGCGGTGGTCTTTTGGATCCTCTGCACGGTCAATTAGCCCACGGACGGATAAAGCGCGCAGGATGAAAGTGGAATTCACGCCGCGGATATAGTCAATTTCCGCGCGGCTGACGCCTCCCTTGTAAAGCACAATAGACAAGGTCTCCAGCGATGCCTTGGAAAGTTCTTTATTCAGTTCTTCTTTTTGCAAATTTTCAATCAGCTTGCTAAATTCCGGCGCTGTGCCTAAAACAACTTCGCCGTCTTTTTCCATCAACACGACTCCCCTGCCCGACAGCGTTTGTTTCAAATTAAAAACCGCGTCTTTGATTTCATTCACCGGAACTTTCAGAATATCTTCCAATTTTTTGAAAGAAACCGGCTCGCCCTTGAAAAAAAGTATCGCTTCTATTTTATTTTCCAAATTATTGGCCATTGTTTTCTGTTTGCTCCATAATAATATCCTCTCCATGCCTTTCCTGAATCGCATTAATAATCCCCTGTCGCACCAGCTCCAGCATCGCCAGAAATCCAACGATAACTTCCACTTTTTCTTCCTTCGTCCGCGGACTGCCGGAATGCCTGTGCAAATCCTTAAAATTCATTTTAAGTGATTTTTGAATGCGCTCAGTCAAATTGTCAATCATCTCCTCGATACTAATAACCTTGCGAACTTCCACTTCCGGCATAAAAATTTTCTTCGGCATCGCGCCCAAAACATTCTGCACATAGACCATCATTGACTCGCGTGTTATTTTCTCGTCGGGCAGAAAAACC
>Ga0209542_10014138_pt1 | contig 13633 bp, 7 predicted proteins | sample RifCSPhighO2_01_FD_184028 | JGI IMG/M metagenome (GOLD analysis project Ga0209542, IMG submission 184028) | Soil microbial communities from Rifle, Colorado - Rifle CSP2_plank highO2_0.1 (SPAdes) (version 2) | ecosystem: Environmental > Terrestrial > Deep subsurface > Rock core/Sediment ...
GGAGGAGTACAAATATCCTACCGTGGTTTTAGACCAGATGAAAGGATTGCTGGCCAAGTACGAGAACCTGTAACCCCTGATTTCCCACTTGGTTGCCCTCGTGGCGAGCTTTGTGCCGAGGGTAAGAGCTTTGCACCAATTGAGAAACTGACGAGCCGTAAGACGAAATTTGAAAGCTTGGGACGATTTGCTTAACAAAAGAAATATTAAGCAAATTGCACCGAGTCATAATTGCTTAACTTTTATTCTCACTCGAATCAAGCTTCATCAATATACTTCGAAATAAACCTTTGCTTCGCCGTTTCCCACATTTCATCAGTAGTTAGGACTTTTTCGTATTGATATATTCTTCCTCCAGACCCAAATGACTTAAGAAATTGATCGAGATATATTTTCGGATTTACTAGCAGAAATTCGCCATCAATTTTCCATCCCTCCGGCATCTCAAAGTCGTAGCTGAAGCTATGACCGGCGGCATTTATCCAACGGTGAGCAATCACGTTTCTCCACTCATGGATTCTCGAAGCGACAGTGGAAAACTTCGTATCGGGAGTATCACCATCAATAAAATTTTCTAGGAAAAGCTTATACCCGTCCTCACCGCCCTTATTGAATAAGCCGTACGCAATCGTTAAAGCAATAGAATGAGTGCCTAAAAACATCAAAGATGTTTGGTAATTTGCAGGATTCTCAAAAACAGAGCGCAACTCATTTACAAAATGATTTGCCATCGAATTTGTTATTGTTGCAACCACCTCGTAAGGATGATTTTCTGTAAATCTTTTTAATCGCTGTTCTTTTGTCTCGCCTAAGTGCGCGTTATTTTTCATAATTTTGATTTAGTCCCAGCGGAGATCGTGCAAATCGGTCTCGACATCATGGCCTTTGGCTTCACGCTCGTACCATTCAGCCATACCTCGAAGCATTGCACTGGTGCGCGGCCATTTTACTTTTACCGCATCGCTCATCTTCCTATATTTCTCTGTTAATGCTCGCTCTTGATTGCCACCATCATTTAATCCGCGAGATACCACACCACGGCTATTGTATATTTCGTTTTGGATGTGTTCATCAATCGTCTTATTATTCAGTCGCTCGATCAAGTTGCGAACGGAAACATGCGGCCATGTACCGTCCGGGTCTGCGGGTGCATGGGCAAGAATAAAGCCGATCTGTAGATCACAACCAATAACATGCTTTGTTTCTTCGCATAGTTTACGGGCGGTCTCCACCCATTCGGTAAGTGCCTTTTCATCGACAGTGCCATCCTCTTTAACGCCGGGCATCAAATACCAAGAATCCAAAACCTCATGTGCGACACGTGCTCGACGTTCTCTGATCTCCTCGCTCACACCGTCATTGTTTGGGTCCTCGGCGTGATCGTCACGCTTATAGATAAAGCTCACCAGCTGGGCAAAGAATTGCGGATCGGTTTGCAATGCTCGATGAAGTGCCATCGGAGCAGATGTGTATCGCTTGAGCTCGTCGAATAAGGCGGCAAACGGCCATTCAAGCTTCGCCATTTCCTCGATTGAGAGTTCGTTCTTTTGGTAGAGCTGATTAAATACATGTCCGAGATGAAATTCGTCCATTACATCACCGCGTAGTTTCTTATTCACCTCCTCCAATATCTCTTGAAGCAATCGCTGAAGTAATTTACTCGGAATGTCAGCTTGCGGATCACCGGCAACTTGAAGCGCGGCAGTAGCTCGCTTTACATTCAACAACTTCTCGACAGCAATGGGTGCATCGCCGTTTTTGTCTGCTTGGGAATAACCACTTGCGTACTTCCAATAAGCGGCCTCCTCGTCCTTTCCCCGCGCTTCCACTGACGCCCATGTCTCTGCGCTTTCAGGCAAACCAAGATATAAAAGCGCACACGCTTCTGAAGAGTAGTTGCCGGAGACTTTCAATCTTTCGATTTCTGTATCAACCCATCCTCGTCCTTTCGCTTCCACACGTCCGAGCGCATATCCTCTGATTAATACCGGCATGTCATTTGCATGAGTGAGAAACGAATCCAAAACAGCATTACTTTCGTTTTCATCACGCACTGCCATCGCCAAAGAATGACCAAGAATTCCTTGATACTGAATGGTGCTCGAAAACTTAAAAATATCCTCCATGGATGCTTTATCTAACACCTCACGCGCCGCTTCTTTTTGAGCGCCTTTAACACTTGTATCCTTGGCATCGTATTCTTTCGGTTCTCCCTGTGGCAATCGCGGCCATGGCGTTGCCAAGAGCCAACCTACACGTGAAAGGACATCAGTTGGTGCAAACCTTTCAAGTATTCGATTGAGAGATGGTGCATGAGCGCGATGCTCTTTCTCGCCGTAGCTATTAATCCAATTTAATGCCTCGCGTGTTTTTGGAAGCAAGATATCTGTTTCGTCTTTAGAGAACGTTGTCGGGTCCATAGCTTCAACAGTATTGAGAAGTCGTTCGCGCGTAGCATCCGGTAGTCGGATAAACTCATCAATCGAAGCTATGACATTTTCTCTAGCACAGGCGAGGTTCTGTAAAATTGGGAGAAGTCCCCGTAAGTACTCGTTATACTCCGCGTTCGTTTCCTGTTCGAGACCGCGGCGATTACCACCAGTTTCGCGCCAACGAAAACGGTGTGATTCGCTCACGCTACCACCACCATAGTAATTTTCTGCAAACTTCCAAACCAATTTCGGATGCTTGGCGATAAGCTGTTCCAATACTTCGAGACGTTCTTTTGGTTTAGCATGAGTTTGGGGGAGGCCCGGCAAGAATATCTCACCAAGACTATTCACAGCTCGATTACTCCAACCGCCACCTAGATCGGCGTTCGCCAATGCCGCTAGAACATTTACAGCACGTGCAAAATAATCGGTGCTCCATGCAATACCCTCAAGAGCCCAGAGCAAACCGCAGTGTCGGCATTCACCGAGAACACCGCGATCGTCTTTCATCAGATTTTGAAAGATCATGCTATCCTTTGCGATCCAATTCTCGACGGCTTCCATAAATACATCTGGTGATGCCTCGGCAAGCAAAGCAGACGCATCTTTCATCGATGCCCAGACTTCCCAAGTGTTGGCATTTGCAAAAACATCTCGAACGACACGATCCGCAAATGCTTGCGTAGATGCAATGCTCGGAGACTGACTGCCATAGACAGCAAGAAGTACCAGAGATTCAACAAGACCAGTCCGCAACCATTCAGAATATGGATTTGCCTTACCATAGATGGCGGCCGCCCAGCGTTTCTCGGCTTCGAGCTCGTACTTGGGATCGGTCTTAGTGAGCACCGCGAGCAGTGCCACGCCAAAAAGATTCAGCTGATCTTGTGTAAGATGTGGGGCGAGAAGATACCATGTATCGAGCGGCGACTTAATCATCCATACACTGCCGACTTTGCGAACTGGCGCATCGTCAATTGATAAAAAAGGGGTGAGTTCTTTGATAAAGGCATCGTAGCCCATGCCGGTAAGCGTTTCGATGACCTGACGATCACCGTCTTTGTGTTCATCCCATGCGTTCGCAAATAAGACCGGTAAAAGCATCTTTGCAGATTCAACTTTCGCCCATGTCGGTGCGCTCACAGCGTTTGATTGAAATAAATGGCGACGAAGCACTGGAATACTACGCCCCGAATCTCTGGCGATCCTCTGTGCATCGGCTTCAGATAGACCGTTCTCATGCAAAATCTTCTCAACTACACTGCGTTGTGGACGGGCTAATCTAAGCACATTACGAATGCCGACAACGGTTGCATCCATGCTTATTAAAACGTGATGACCTTTCAGTACCGCCGCGTGAGCCACTTCTAAACATTCTCCCGGTCCAACAATGATGAGAGGATAATTGGGAAATGCTTGAACGAGCTGGCGCATCTCTGATTTATTTTCCACGACCACACAACGCGCAAATGCTTGCGCCTTTTCAGTATCGGAAAGAGTGGCAATCACGGCGTACAAAAAAGCATACGCTTCTTCTGGATGATCACCCTGTACCTCCTTGATTGACGGCTGAGCCGCGATCCATTCTTGAATATTTTTTGCGTCTCTTGTGCGTCCTCCTATAACGAGTTCTGGTGTCATGACTGGCTTGGTTCCTACAGACCATTCCTCCCAAACAGCCTCAAGGTCTCGAATACCGTTTGATACAACCTTGCCAATCTGACGAGCAAGCCATAACCCTACAGCTGGCGTGATGCCAATCCATTGCTCCAACCCATCAGCGGCAATGACCTTGATGTCTTTCCATACGCCGAGAGCTTTTTTATCGTTCTGCCATGTATTGCGCTTCGGGAATGATCGTGGAGTAACGAAAACAAACGTACTATCAACCAACGTCATACCAAGAGGATCAGCAACGCGTTTAGTGTAATCACTTTCCGCTTTAGATTGGGCAGTTTTTTCTGTTCCAATCTCCCAGCCGGAAGAACCACTCGGAAAGAACGCTGAAGCAACAGGTGTTTTAAGTCGGCCATCCCATCCGCCGGTTGCCACGCTATCGCCACTAGGAAAATCAAACTCCTCAACAGCGTTCGCTGTGTGAGCTAAGATTAGGCGTCCCACCAACTCGGGCAGTGTATCTTGGCAATGCCGTTGTTGCGTATTCGCCCAGTTTGTAATGTCAGTGGCAGTGATCCATTTCATAGTTTTTATCAATGCTTCCATTCTTCGTGCGAGAGGACGAAGCGGTTCAGTTCGTCTTTTATACTTCGCCACTTGGGGATGTGCTTCGTCATTAAGCTGACAAATTTCTCGGTGTGCTTTTTCTCAATCAAATGCAAGAGCTCGTGGACGACAACGTACTCAACACAAGCGATCGGTTTCTTTACCAGCTCGAGGTTGATTAAGATACGAGCGCGTTTGTGATTGCAGGTACCCCAACGAGTCTTCATCTGCTTTATGCCCCAATGAGTAGTCTGCACGCCGATCCTTTTCTGCCATTTATTGATCAAGTCCTCGACCACCGGATGTAACTGCTTGCGATACCACTCCGTTATTACCTCGTGCCTTTTTGCTATCGTGCTCTTGGGGCGAACCTGTAAGATGATTTTGTTTTTGCCTTTCAAAAAGACCGCTGGAACATCATCCTTATAAACCAGCTCGAGACGGTAACGTTTACCTAAAAAATAATGACTCTCGCCAGAGACATAAGCACGTTTGGTCTGCCGTTCCTGTCCGGCAAACTTACCTTGCTGGCGTTTGATCCATGGGAGCCGAGTAGCTATGAGAGTCCGGATAGCATCGTCTTTCATATTCTCTGGAGAAGTTACTCGAACTCGTCCGGATGGAGGCAAAACAGAGAGATGCAAATTCTTGATCGGCTTGCGGACGACCAAGACTTCGACACTTCCGAGTTGTAAATAAGAGTTAGTACTCATTTTGGTTCTTGATAATCTCAAAGAGATTTTTTAGCTCTTCGTCCGAGACATCTGGCAACGCCTTTTTGATCTCGATCTTGATCGCTCGCTCTTTCAAATGATTGCCACGCCAGTCCGACTGACGAGCGTTGAGTACTGCATCGTTTACTACCAAAGCTTTAGCAACATCCTGTCCCAAGTTATCGTAGAGAGCGCGTTTGGCCGACGTGTTAATTTCCGCACCCACGGTCTCGTCCATCGGATTTTTTACTTTCTTGGACAAGGCCACGACTTGCTTGAGATATTCCTTATACTCCACGTCTGCCTGTTTTCGCTTCTTGACCAACTCATCCAATAGTTCAGACATCCGCAGGTAGTACTTCGGATTAGTCGGCATTTCATCGATGATCAGTTTGCGGACGTTGTTCTCAATCGTCTCTGCCATTGCTTCCTGACTTTGTTTTATAGCGTCTGGCAATTCGTTAAGAGCGTCCTCACCCTTTTGCACGATCAGATCAACCAGCGTCATATCGTCAAAAGCCGACAGCTTCTCGCTTTCTTTGGCCGTGATATAGCGGTCAATAAGCACGCGCATTGCTGGCTCGTATTTTTTGAGATCAATGTAATCACCACTGGCAAGCTTTACTTCCATCCGCACTTGCTCAAAGTGTCTAACCTCGCGCTCAATGGCTTGTGCTTGGTCTTTGGTATATCCGGCACTTGCCATGTCATTGGCGAGATCGGCATAGGCGCGAAGCAAGTGACTGACTGTTTTATAAAGCTTCACTCGTTTTACCTCGTTCTCTTTGAGCGAGTACGGATTTTCTACGTCACCGCAGAAGTAGCGAATATAAGTAGCCGAGTCTTTCGGGGGAGCGACTGGTTCGCACAAAGCTCGGACGATTTCCAACGCCTCGTCTAAATCCTTTTTACCTTCTTCCAGACGATCCTTCAAAAGACCGAGGACATCCTCTTTATCGAAGCCTTCAAGAGCATCGGCAGTATAATCGCCGACTGCCTTCTCCAGTTTTTTGAACAGGTCCCGATAGTCCACGATATAGCCATATTCCTTATCTTCGCCATCGAGACGATTCACGCGACAGATCGCTTGGAATAGACCATGATCCTGCATGTTTTTGTCGATGTAGAGATATGTCGCCGGTGGTGCATCAAAGCCGGTGAGCAATTTGTCCACCACAATGAGAAGTTGCATCTGGCCGGGTTGCTCAATAAACTTCTTTTTGATTTCTTTCTCGAAATCCTCCGTGCTTTTGCCGTTGAGCATTTTCTGATAGACGGCATACTCACGTGTGTCAGTAGAAAGCGCACCCGGTTCATAAGAGGTCACAACAGCACACTTGGTAAAACCGTGCGTCTGGAAAATCTCGTAATATTGGCACGCCTCATAGATACTGCTTGCGACAAGCATGGCGTTCCCACGACCACTCGCCAGACGATCCTTTTTATAAAAGTCATCCAGAATATCAAAAACCACTTTCTCTAGACGTGATCGGGAGGAAAGCAAACTCTGCATCGTACCCCAGCGTCGCTTGAGCTCGGCTTTGGCAACATCGGTAAGTCCTTGCGTGCGTTCCTCAAACCATTCGTCAATCTTTTCTTGCGAGGTAATATTCTGATCCACACGGCGAGCTTCGTAACGCAAATCCAAAACCACCTTGTCGGCTACAGCCTCGTTATATTTATAAGTATGGATATACGGTCCAAATGTGCCGATGCTATTGGATTTATCTACCTTGAGAAGCGGCGTACCGGTAAAGCCGATAAACGTAGCGGTCGGCAAAAGTTCTTTCATTGCCTCGTGAAGCTTGCCGGATTGTGTGCGATGGCATTCATCTACGAACACAAATAGATTACCCTTAGCCGAAAAGTCCTTCGGTAAGTTCTTTTTTATTTCAGCGACATAGTCGTCAACATCCAAATCTCCAGACGCACCGACTCGGCCGAATTTATGCACGAGCGAGCAGAGTAGCCACTTATCTTTTGTATTGAGTTCAGCAAGCAATTCTTTCGAGCTTTTGGTGCGGTGGATTTTCTCGTCTACACCGAAAAATACTTTTTCAATCTGGTCGTCGAGTTCGGTGCGATCGGTAAGTAAAAGCACCCGAGCGTCGGTGATATTTTCCCGAATCCACTTGGCAAGCCAAACCATCGTAAGACTCTTACCGCTTCCTTGCGTGTGCCAAATAATTCCGCCCTCCTGACGCTGTACATATTCCCGTGCCGCTTTTACGCCAAAGTACTGATTGTGCCGAGCAGTCTTTTTGATACCGCTATCAAACACAATAAAATCATGCACCATTTCCAAAAGTCGCTTTTTCTCGCACAACTGCAAGATAGACCGATCAAGTCGGCTCTCGTTGCCAAGTCCGGCCTCTTTCCATGTTAGATAATGTTCCTCGGTAGTTTCGGTCGTGCCGTAGAGTAGACCCTCGGTATCGTTACCGGCCATGACCAGCTGAACCGTACCAAAGAATGTCTTGATGAACTCTTCTTTTTGATTGCCGATATTTTGGCGAATACCCTCGGAGACCGAGACAATGCTTCGCTTAAGCTCGAGCACGCCAAGAGCGATGCCGTTCACGTAGAGGACGACATCCGGTCGCTTGGTGCGGTTGCCACGAATAGTCACTTCTTCGGCAACGGCAAAATGATTGTACTCCGGATTCGTCCAATCAATCGGCCAGACGGTCTGATAGTTTTCTCCCAACTCCTCACGGACTTTGATGCCGTAACGAAGTAAGCTGTATGTTTCTTTATTGAGATCATACAAGCTTGCTTGTGAATGGTTAGCCGTCTTTTTCAGTTCGCTTATGGCTTTCTGAATGAGCGACTCGCTGTGTCCTGCTCGAGCAAGAAATAAGCGCAAATAGCCTTCTTCAACGTTGCTGTTGTCGTCACGTTCCTCCCAATTACCAAGGTAATCGTAGCCAAGCCGATCACGAAACAAGGACACAATCCGATTTTGTGTCTTGCGTTCCAGCTGGCCGACTTTAGTTGTATTTGGTGTGTCCATATTATTTTGAGAGTAATCTTATTTTTCCGGTTAACAGCACTTGTATCATTCCTTGTTTGAGATTTTGGTATTTAGTGAGTTGAGATTCCATTTTCTCAATCTCTGCGTCCATGTTGGACAAAATTTCAGTAACGGCAATCTGTTCTTTTTTGTCTTTCGGTAAAAATATTTCTACTTTTTCCATATGTGAGGGTCCGAAATTCAATTGAGCAGAGCCTGTGGCCTGCGCACCAATTTGATCTTTGAATTTTTTACTCATGAAAAAATAATACAAAAACATGGGGTCTAATAAATTATCACGGATTTTGAGCCGGATCGTACTTGTGTTCATACATAGAGGCAAATGCTCTTTTTTGGCGAAAGAAATCTTTTCTTCAAATTTATCAATAGTAATGCCTGAACTGGCAATCACAATATCGCCTTCGTCCACCAAAAAATGAGAATACGGTCCAAATGCTTCTGACTCGGAAATAAATCTATTTGTGTTATCAAGCAATAACTTACCCTTGTAGATATTTGTGCCGTTGAGCAATTTGACCCCTGAGTGAGTAAATTGGGAAGTTCTAACTCCCGGGCCCTCTTGAAACCAAGACACTTCTGGTAATAACTTAACCTCCCATTTGCCGTCAAAACCAGGCAAGCGTTGCTTTCCAGTAAGAAGCTTCTGCATCACGCCCTGCTTGATGTCCTTTTTCTTTTTTACTAGCTTCTCAAGCTTTTCAATCAATGCGTTCGTATCAGATATGGTAGAGCTGATAGCAACCTGTTCGGCTTTGGTGGGAACAGGGATTTGCATATCAGCAATCATTTCCATCCTGACAGAATCAACTGATGACTTCGCGGTCATCTGCATAATCCTATTAAAGAAGTTATTGCTGAAATAAAGAAAGAAAAAATAGCCGTTTAATTTTTTATTAAAATCACTTATTTTATAAACCCTCTGATGAATATCAAATTTTCCGTTAATGTAATGGAAAACCTTACCGGTCCCGACTCCATCACCGGCAGTTAAAATTGCTTCCCCGTCATACGAGTAGCTGTTTATTCTTTCAATGGTCTGAGAGCGGACGAAAAATGGATACAATCCATCAGAGATTCTGTCTTGGGTATTCTTTGATCCTGTTGTGATTGTTGCCAAATCTTTTATCAGCTTCACATCCCAATCCGCCGGGATCACACCGATCTCGGTTTGTTTATATCCTACTGGGATTTTTTGCGTTGCTGTAGTCATAACTATTTCAAATCAAATCCCATTTTAGAGAGATGTCCCTCGACTTTTTCTGTGAGCGTTTCCACTTCTTTGGTGACTTCCGCCATGGGTTCGGCATATCGCTCGGCCAATTCTTTGACCCGACCAGCGAGCGTGTGAGACAAACGATCCACTTCACCCAAAACTCGAGTAGACATCTCATCCATCCATTTGCGATCCACGACCAAGGTCTTGATTTCATCCAGCGTAAAAGTTGGATACTTCACCAGTACCTTTTTCTCCAAATCCTTTTCGGCGTCCTTGATCGCTTTTTTGATATCCGCCTCCTTATCAAACAGGGCTAGATATTTCTCCAGCAAGGCAAGCTCATCCGCATCGTCTTTGCTATTTTTTATTTCCTTGATTCGTTTCTGCACACTTGCTTTGCTGATTTTGTCGTTATCAATCACCTCGGACAGCAAGCCATCCTCGCCACCGTGCTCATCTTTAAGAGAATCCATATCAACGCCGATCTGCTCAAGTGTGGCGTTTAATCCATCAAGAGCGGTTTGTTCTTTGGCGAAGTAAGTCTTAATCACAAGCGAGATTGGGATAAGCTTTCCCTCGAGGCCGGTGAGCCCCTCAATGTCTTTCTTTTTACCTTTGTTATCCTTTTGCAGACGAATCACATCATTGCCGGACTTCCAGCCGTCGACAGTGATAATGTGCGTATCGTCCTGCATCACTTCATCCCAATAATTCATCAGGTGTTGGTAGATATCGTATTTATCAACGAGCTGGAGATTGGCACAAACGGAAAGCAAATCATCAGCTATCTTTTGGATGATGGCCTTGGGGTGATTGATATTCCCGATAGCTTTAAGGAAAGCGGTTGAAGCACTTTGCCATTTACTGAATGTCGCAAGTACCTGTTGTCTGAAAATATCAAACTCCGGATGAGTGAGAATAGTCTTTTTGATTTCGTCGTGTGGAATCATTACCTCGCTATATCCTTTGCGACCGTTTGCTTTGAAAAGAGAGTGCTTGAGCGTCGAGCAGATATCCCAATATGAGGAGAGTGCCGTAATATCAGCGTCAGGAATACCGCCCTTGAGATGCGCTTCGATGTCTTGGATATCTTCCAGCTCTTGCGTATCAATGTAGCGTGGGAGATTGAGGTTGTATTCGTTTTTCTTTATTTCATCGTTACCGACAAATCGGGAATATTTCGGTATCTCTAGTTTGTCACTCCATGTATCAATGACTTTGCGATTGTCCTGCTCACGCAAGCGATTTTTATTTCCGTCTTTTACAAAGCCTTTAGAGGCATCGATCATAAAGATGCCTTTGCGATCGCTGGCTCCAGCTTTATCCAAAACAATAATGCAGGCCGGAATGCCTGTGCCGTAGAAAAGGTTTGCCGGAAGCCCGATGATGCCCTTGATGTATCCGCGCTCAATAATGTTTTTGCGAATTTCTCCTTCTGCGTTGCCACGGAACAATACGCCGTGTGGCAAAATGACCGCGCCGGTCCCAGTGCTTTTGAGAGACTTCAAGATATGTAAAAGAAAAGCGTAGTCGCCGCTCTTTTGGGGAGGAATGCCAAAGCCATCAAAGCGGCCGAATTGATCATGTTCCGGATCGAAGCCATTGCGCCATGACTTATAAGAAAAAGGAGGGTTGGCTACGACATAATCAAAAGTCTTGAGTGCGCTGTGTTCAACAAAGAGCGGACTGGAAAGCGTGCTCTGGCCTTTCTTGATGACAGCGGTCGATTTATCGTGAAGCCACATGTTGAGAATGGCGAGTCCGGCCGTAGCATTATCGAGCTCTTGTCCGTAGATAGAAATTCCTTTCGGTGCTTCGTCGGCAACTTTCAAAAGGAGTGAACCACTACCGCAGGTCGGATCGTAAACGGTCTGCATCATGCCAGCCGCTTTATTGGCATCGATCACTTTAGCCATGATGCGAGAAACTTCGGCCGGAGTGTAAAATTGTCCCTTGCTCTTACCGGACTCAACCGCAAAGTGCTTCATCAAATACTCGTAGGCATCACCCAAGAGATCATCGCCTTCGGCACGGTTCTTACTGAAGTCTAGGTCTGGATTTTCAAAGATAGCAATCAGGTTAGAAAGCCGATCCTGCATATCTTTACCTTTGCCGAGTTTGTCTTCGTCGTTGAAGTCCACCGCATCGATAACGCCATGCAAACCGTTTGCTTCGGCCAATGTGCTTAAAACTTTATTGATACCTTCGCCAATATCGGTCTTACCCTTGAGCTTTATGAGATCGGCAAAGCCACCGCCAGCAGGGACGTCAACGAGTTGGTTTGCCTTACCGGCATATTTATCCGAGACATAGCGCACGAACAAAAGTACCAGCACATAATCCTTGTACTGCGAGGCATCCATGCCACCACGGAGTTCATCGCATCCTTGCCAGATAGAGCTATAAAGTTGTGATTTTTTGATTGCCATAGATTTTACTTTTCATCTCCGGGTTTATACTCAAAATTTTCGCTGATCTTCCAAACACCTTTCTCTCTGAAGGCAGGAATGTTCTGTCGGCGTGCCGCATTCGTGATTGCCGAAGCAGACTTGGCATGACTTTTCGTATATTCGGAAAGTCGAATGACTTTGTCACCCTTGAGATAGGTGATCCGCTTATGAAGCGACTCCATCAGACCAAGATAGACAACTTTTTCAAGCGTCTTGGTATTTTTATCATCACGATAATCACCAAATGATTTGTAGTATTCTTTTTTCTCACGGTCCCGAATGATAATAATCGGGAAGCCGAGACGCTGAAGCTGGTAAGAAATCAGTACACGACCAATACGACCATTGCCATCGCAGAACGGATGGGTAGTTTCAAAATCCAAATGGAACTTAGCGATCTTGTCTAAAAAATAAGCAGACATATCGCTTGTGTATTCGGCAATGGTAGAGCCGATCAATCTCTCAACCTGTTCTGGAGCCGGAGCTACATGTGTACCGACTCGGACATATTCACCCGGGCCACGAAAGCGGCCAGCGATCTTGTCGTCGATACCGCCGATAAGCATTTGATGCAAAAGTAATATAAGCTCTCGGTTTACTTCTGTCTCTTTCGATTTATTGCGGATGTACTCGATGACTCGAGCGAGATTTTTTGCCTCATAAACTTCACGCAAGGAAACGTCTCGAGCGACCTCCATATCCAAAAGAATCTTCTCGGTCTCTTTGAGAGTAAGCGTCGAGTTTTCGATAGCGTTGGAGTTATAGACACTCTCCGGCACTTCGGCCTCATCGATCATGACCAAAAGCGAGTCCTTGCCTTTGCGGAGGACGTCATACTGGGCTTTGAGAGCCTGAATCCGATCTTTGATTGGTTTTGTTATAGCCATAGGTTTAAATAATGCTTATAGAGCCAGTATAGTCTATTTATCTCTAAAAGTCAATCTTTAGTGAATGGAGACCATAAACTGCCTTGTATTCACTAGATAATATACCTTACTTTCAGAAAAGCAAGCATTTACTGGGCATTTCCGAAATAGTACACTTTTGTATCATTACGGAAACGCTACTGGAAGTGAGCTTTAAGGCGACTTCCATTTCACATTTGAACCAAAGGTACCCAAATATGGGTACCACCAGCTCACAAATCGGTTTTTGTCCACCGCGCCGAACTATGGCGAAATGTATAAAAGTGATAAAATAAATCCAACAGTTAAATAAACGCCTCACGAGGCAACCTGAAAGGCATTCCGAGTTCAAGGGCTCGCGATCTAACGTCACTTTTTGTGATTATGGATCGCGAGCCCTTTTGTTTAACTGACAATGATTATGAAAATGACAATGGTCTCAATGGAGACAGAGTACAAATTTGATATTATCGCGACGAAGGATGCGGTCCGAAATGCTTTTGATAATGCCGGACTGATGTTGGCTTTAAGAGAAGCGACGAATGTCGTAAGAATACTCGTCGATGAATTACGAGAGACGAGACAGGAATATAAAAACTATGTCGCCAAGACGGAACAGATTTTGTTGGGCATCAAAGAATATCGGAAGCAGAATAATAC
>Ga0209542_10014139_pt1 | contig 13633 bp, 9 predicted proteins | sample RifCSPhighO2_01_FD_184028 | JGI IMG/M metagenome (GOLD analysis project Ga0209542, IMG submission 184028) | Soil microbial communities from Rifle, Colorado - Rifle CSP2_plank highO2_0.1 (SPAdes) (version 2) | ecosystem: Environmental > Terrestrial > Deep subsurface > Rock core/Sediment ...
AATCTTGGTATGAGTAATATATTCAAAGCCTATGATGTGAGGGGGATTTATCCGGAAGAGATAAACAAGGAAGCTGCTTTTAAGATCGGCGGAGCCGTTGCTAAATTTCTTAAAGCTAAGACTATGGTTGTGGGAGAAGATGCCCGTCTCGGCAGTCCTGTCTTGAGAGGAGCAGTTATTGATGCTGTCACAAAAATGGGTGTGAAAGTTTATTATATCGGCCAATGTACAACCCCGCTGTTTTATTTTTCCGTAAACAAGCTGAATGCCGACGGTGGTATAATGTCTACCGCCTCTCATAATCCGTCCCAGTATGCCGGTCTGAAAATAGTGAGAAATCAAAGCAAGCCGATAAGCTCAGAAACGGGGCTTAAAGAAATTGAAAAATTATCGCAGGAACATTTAGAGCTGAAAAAAGAAGTGGGTGGAGTTGAAGAGCGAATTTTTACCGCTGACTATGTAGATTTTGTAATAAATAAATCTGGTGTTAATGCTTTAAAATCTAAGAATTTAAAATTGGTTATTGATGCCGGAAACGGCATGACGCCGTTAGTGCTTGAGCCTTTATTATCTAAGCTAAAATTAAATTATACACCCTTATATTTTTCTATTGATTGCAGTTTTCCTAATCACTCTTCGGACATATCAAAAGTGGAAGCCCTAACCAGTCTCAGGCAAAAAGTAGTTGAATTAAAGGCAGATCTGGGTATCGCTTTTGACGGAGATGGAGACAGGGTGATGTTTGTCGATAGTGCGGGGGAGACTATAAGGGCCGACTACATATTAGCCTTATTATTTAGTAGTTCAGGCGGTTTATTCAGTAAGCCAAAAATTGTTTACGACTTGAGAATATCAAAATCGGTCAGGCAATTGCTGGGCTCAAAAGGGTTCAGATCAAGACCCGGCCATTCTTTTATCAAGCAGGTTATGGCTGATAAAAAAGCCGATATGGGAGGCGAGTTATCCGGACACTTTTTCTTTAAAGAAATGAGCTATGCCGAATCATCTGTTCTGGCGATGCTCAAAATACTGAAGATAGTCTCCGAAAAAGCAAAACCTATTTCAGAACTGATAAAGCCATTTCAGAAATACTGGAAGTCAGACGAGATTAATATTGAGATACAAGGGCAGGATCAGGCAATTGTTATTTTAAAAAAGTTAAAGGAGAAATATGTAGATGGTAAGGCTGATGAGCTGGCAGGTCTTACTGTTGAGTATCCTAATTTTTGGTTTAATGTCAGGTCTTCAAATACTGAACCACTGGTAAGATTAGTGGTTGAAGCTGACACAAAGGAGCTGATGGAGGAAAAAGTTAGGGAATTAGTTTCTCAAATAAAAAGCACCGGTTAAGTGGTGCTAAGCCGTTTGGATGTCTTTTAGCTGTTTGGGTAGTCTTCCTAAATATTCAAGCCAGCTTTCATCACAAGCGACGCTCACATGGGGTATTTTTAGTGCTGTCAGAACGTGATGTATGCTTAAAGAGTGGCCTTCGGCTATCAATTTTTCATCTTTGTACAATCCGACCCAATCATTCGCATGAACTATTACCACCTTGATTCTATCTAAAGACATTACTCCAACCCCATCTTTTCTTTAACTTCTTTCATGGTGGAACTGGCGATTATGGTAGCTTTTTCTTCAGATTTTGTCAATATAGATTCCACATATTTTATATCTTTTTCCAACTCTTTTCTCTTACTCTGAAATGGCTTGAGGAAGCTGACCGCTACTTCGGCTAGATCATTCTTAAATTCAACATAGCCTTTGCCAGCATAGTCCTTTTCTATATCTTTAATGTTTTTACCGGAGAGGAGTGAGTATATTGTCAGGAGATTTGATATCCCTGGTTTTTCTTTTTCGTCGTATTTAATCTCTTTGCTTGAATCAGTAGTGGCCTTTTTTAATTTAGCTCTGATAACGTCCGGTTCATCGGAAAGGGCAATTCCATCATCTCCGGTCTTGGACATTTTTTTGGCCGGGTCTTGAAGCGACATTATTCTGGCACCGCTAGTTATATGAGCTTTTACGTTAGGAAATACTTCTCCAAAAAGGTGGTTAAAACGAGAGCTAATTTCATTGGTCAAGTTTAGGTGGACTAGTTGGTCTTCGCCCACTGGAACTAAATTAGATTTATATAATAGTATGTCTGATGCCATAAGAACCGGATAAGCAAGTAAGGAAAGATTATTCTGATAGCTCTTAGCCATTTCATTTACAGATTCTTCTACTTGCTCAACCTTTTCTCTGTAGTTCGGCAGTCTGTCTAGCCAGCTGACAGGAGTGATAGTATTAAAAATCCAAGCTAACTCTGTATGCTGAGGGACTTTGGATTGGCGGATGAGTAGAGACTTCTTTGGATCAACTCCGGCGGCTAGGTAATCTAAGACTACATCCATAACCTGTTGCTGGTATGTCTTAGGATCATAAGGAGTGGTAATTCCATGATAATCAACCACGGCAAAGATAGCCTGGCCTATCCCTTCGGCTTTACTCAGGGCAAGCCAGTTTTTTATTGCACCGAGGTAGTTACCAAGATGCAATTTACCTGACGGGCGGATTCCGGAAAATACTTTCATAATAATTATAATACACGAAAAGCCTAAAATCTGCCATATGATTACTCTTTGGTAGAGAATGTGGTATAACGGTTTCAGTATTGGTGGAACCTTAAAAAAGAGGATTTATGGCAGAAAATTACTCAAAAGACGAGCTTTTCCGGTTGGCCAAGCTTCATCTGGCGCCTAACTATGAGCCATATCCTGTAGTTGTTGATTGGGCTAGTGGTTGTCGCGTTTGGGATGTGGAAGGAAAAGAATACCTGGATATGCTTAGTGGTTATTCAGCTCTAAATCTTGGTCATGGTCATTCAAGAATAGTTAATGCCCTTAAATATCAATCTGAAAAAGTCTCTATTGCCCCAAGAAAATTTCTCTCTGAAGAGCTAGTACTTTTTTCAAAAGAACTCGCTGAGTTTTGCGGAATGGAAATGATCCTGCCTAGCAACGGTGGAGCCGAGGCCGTTGAAACTGCAATCAAGCTTGCCAGGAAGTGGGCGTATGTAAAAAAGGGAGTTCCTCGTGGTGCGGCGGAGATAATCGTGTGCCGTGACAATTTTCACGGCCGGACGACCACTATCGTAAGTTTTTCTTCGGAACAGCAGTACATTAATCTGTTTGAACCGCGAACTCCGGGATTTATAGAAGTTCCTTTTGGTGATGCCGATGCGCTAAAAAAGGCAATTACTAAGAATACAGCCGCATTTTTATTTGAACCCATTCAGGGCGAAGGAGGGATTGTCGTTCCTCCAAAAGGATATCTTAGAGAATGTCGGGAAATTTGCCGGGAAAACAACGTTCTTTTTATTGCCGATGAGATTCAGACTGGTCTTGGCCGGACAGGTAAGATGTTTACCTGTGATTATGAAGATGTTAAACCCGATCTTTATATTTTAGGAAAAGCGCTTGGCGGGGGAGCTCTACCGGTATCTGCCGTCGTCGGTTCTCGTGAGCTTCTACGGGTATTTAGGTCGGGAGACCATGGCAGTACTTTCGGTGGCAATCCTCTGGCCTGCCATGTTGCCAGAGAAGCACTTAGGGTTATTCGAGAAGAGAAATTAGCTGAAAAAGCTTTTGTGATGGGCCGGTATTTGATGAGGGGACTCAAAAAGATTAAAAGTCCTCATATTAAAGAAGTCCGTGGAAAAGGGTTATTGATAGGGATTGAATTGAAACAAAATGGTCCCGATGCTCATGAATTTTGCGGACGGCTTATTGAGGCAGGTATCCTTTGCAGCGATACGAAGAAATATGTAATTCGTATCGCTCCACCGCTTATCATAAGCAAATCTGAAATTGATTGGGCCCTTGAAAGAATTGAAAAGGTTTTAACCACCAAAAAGCGGGCATAGCGACCGCTTTTTAATTTATGAATAGACGTTACTCACAAGAGATTATTACCTTCCGGGACGCGTTCGTCTTCCTCCAGCGGTAAGACTCACTCGATCGTCGCCGGATTTTGTCAAGGAAAGACCTATGACAAACCAAGCAATCCGGCCTCGCTTCGCCGGAGCTTCGCGAGGTGAGCGACTAGATGGTCCCGAAAGGTAATAATTTCTTGCTCGTGGCTGAGAGTACAGTCTCCTCGCTTTTTGCTATTAAAAATCAACGGCTCACATGGTGAGCCGTTGATTTATGGTATAATAAATCTATGGATATTCTTAACTATATTCAAACAAATTTATAGAATAGGGTTCTATAAATTTCAGCTCTTCTAGAAGAGCTGGGCAAGCGTTTAGGTTTATTGAGTAGATGGTAGTATGTAGGAAAGGATCAAAATTAATATTGTAAATACCCTTGATTAATAATAAGCTAAAAATATGAAACCTATTAAAAACAATAAAAAATCTCCTCAGGAGATACAGGATGAGATATTCCGTAATATGTCAGCGGGAAAAAAGATTAAATTGGCGTCTGCCCTAAGCATGTTTTGTTTAAAACTAAATCGCTTAAATGGAAATAATAAATCCAGCGAATCTACTCATTCAAGTAGCGCCGATATTAGATAAATTAAAACTGCCATATTTTATTACGGGCGGATTTGCCGTGTCTGTTTGGGGTCGGCCCAGGGCGACTTTTGACATAGATATCGTTGTTCAAATTAAAGAACCAAGCATAAAACAACTCATAGAAATGCTCAGTAAAATTTCAGAGTTTGGATATATAGATGAGGACGCCGCTAAAGAGGCTATTCAAAGAAACGGAGAATTTAATTTTATTGATCCGCAGACTGGCGTTAAAGTCGATTTTTGGGTGGCGGATAAGAAAAGTATCTATGAATATGATAGAATAATAAAAAAAGATATAGATGGCCAGAAAGTTAATTTTATTTCACCGGAAGATCTAGTATTAAGCAAGCTAAGATGGTATAAAATCAGTCCATCATCTAGGCACTTGGAAGATGTACAATCAGTGTTAAAGATCTCAAATAAAATCATTGATAAAAAATATCTTAAAAAAATGGCAGTCAAGCTGGATTTATCAGAAGAGTTACGTAGTCTATTAAAGTAATATGGAAAACACTCCTAATTTCTTGAATAATCGGACTCTTATGGAATCGCCTCCGAAGAAAAATCGGCCGACAGAGATTCTAAGCGGCTAAAGCACGCTTAAGAAACTTCTCCGAGACTGGAGCCGATTTTTTTTTGTTTTCGAAAAGAAATTTATCCGAGCTAGATAATGATTTTTATACTTCTATTACCACGGGAAGAATCATCGGGCGTCTCTGAGTTTTTTGGAAGAGGAATAATCCGACCTGATTGCGGATCATGTCTTTCATGTAGGCGAAGTTCGGTTCGTAGAGGCGCTGGCTTTCAACGATCTGCTTTACCTGTTTTCTGACCTGCATAAGCAGTTCCTTGTTCTCTTTAAGGTAAATAAAGCCTCTTGATATAATATCCGGGCTTGAGCGGAGCTTATGACCATGTTGGAAATGCTCGACGATAGCAATGACCACAAACATACCATCCTCGGCCAGTACTTGCCTATCGCGCAGAACTACATTACCGATATCTCCAACTCCAAGACCGTCAACGAATACATAATCAGATTCAGCTTTTTCTCGGTCAAACCACCATCGATCTTTCTCAACATGAGTTATGGAACCGTTATCGGCAATAATTATATTTTCTGGAAGTACTCCTTCTTCCTGGGACATTGTTCCGTGATTTATCATCATTGAATATTGACCGTGGATAGGGAAGAAGAATTTAGGTTTCATTATTCGGAGCATCCTTCTTAAGTCTTCTTTATTACCGTGTCCGCCAGCGTGAATATCCAACATCTTATAGTTTAAAACTTTAGCCCCATTTCGATAAAGCTGGTCTTTTAAGAATTGAACGTCTTTCTCATTTCCTGGAATAACCGAAGACGAGAATACGATAGTGTCGTTCTTTAATATTCTTATATGCTTATGATCGCCATTGGCAATTCGCATAAGACCGGCATTGTCTTCACCTTGAGCGCCGGTAGTCACGACCGTAATTTTATTGCGAGGATAATCGTCAATTTGCTCCATAGAAATTTGAGTATCTCTCGCCATTTTTAAATAGCCTAGCTTTTTACAGATCTCAACGTTGCTTTTCATGGAGTAGCCGTTGAATACAACTTTACGACCGTATTTTTCAGAGATGGTAATAATCTGCTGGATGCGGTTGATGAGCGATGCAAAAGTGCCCAAGATGAGCATTCCGGTTGATTCACCAAATATTTTGTTCAAATTCTCAGTGACATCCTGCTCTGACAGAGAATGACCTTCAACTTCGGCCCCAGTGGAGTCGGACATTAAAAGTAAAACCCCTTCTTTTCTGACCATTCTTTCCATTTCTTCAATATCGGCTGGCTTGTCATTAACCGGAGTGTCGTCAAATTTAAAATCTGAAGTATGAACGATATTACCGATAGGTGTTTTGATTATTATCTCAAGGTCATCAGGGATGGAGTGATTGATGCGCAGAACTTTAACTGAGAGCTTGTCGCTTATTTTTATTTCATCTCCGGGATTAATTACCATTATGTCTACCGGTCTGCGGTCTTTGAATTCATCCAAACGTTTCATCAAGATAGCCTTGGTCAGGGGAGCGGCATAGAAGTCGGGATCTCCGATTCTGTTCAGCAAGAAAGGCAAAGCCCCAATATGGTCCATGTGGCCGTGAGTAAAGAACATAGCTTTAACCATATGTTGCTTATCGTCAAGATAGCTGGGGTTAGGAATTATAAAATCTATTCCGGGCATCTTCTCGTCGCCGAATCGAACGCCGGCATCAATAAGTATTATTTCATCATCATACTGAATAGCGGACATGTTACGGCCGACTTCGCCTAATCCACCCATGTGGACTATCTTAAGACCGCCGGTTTCTGTGCCGGATTCCCTTTGCTGTTCTTTGTGGAATGTTTCCCGTAGAATCTTAACTCTCCGGACGACCGGTTTCATCCAGCGATCATGCTGGGAGCGCTGGAGTTTCCGCATGTCCTTTTTGTTAGGATCGCGGGCTTGCCCACCGGACTGGTGGGAACCTTGATCTGGCTGCCTGCCCGTAGGCATGGCCGGACCTCTAGACTGACCTGTTTGAGGTCGGTTGTACTGAGGTCTCTGGCCTCTTGGGTGTTGGCCAGGAGGACTATTAGGTTTGTTTCTTTGTTCTATCATTGTGTAAAACTTTCGTGCTTGTCTGTCTGGCCTGTCTTAATTTAAGGCCTACGACAGCCAAGCCCTTCGGGTTTGGTCGATTTCTTTGTTAAAATTTCCGCTTGATACTCGCCGTACTCATAGTACGTCTCATCTCAATGCTCAATTTTACCTCGAACTCGACTCAAACATGATAAGTTTCGAGAAGCTTTAGTAATTTAATTAGTGTGGGCGAGAGAGGACTTGAACCTCCACAGCCTTGCGGCCATACGCACCTGAAGCGTACGTGTCTGCCAGTTTCACCACTCGCCCTCACACCTACTTAGCATAGATTTTAATGCTGCAGGGTGTTTTTAGGAATCTAATATTGAAAATTAATATTGATTATTACTACTATATATTATTCTTAAAATAAGCAGATGCTAAGTAGGTGTGAGGGCGAGCCCAAAATCAAAAACCTAGTTATCAAGCCGATTTTTACAAGAAAGAAGAGAATAGTCAGTAATAATAGAGATACTTAACGTATTAGATACATTATATCACAACCACTCCAAAAATGCAATAGGCTTACGAATTCTTTCCGTACCACTTTTGATAACCGTTGCGGGAGGGATAGGTACAAACAAAGCTTTAAAGTTGACAGGAAAGCCGAAACTGACTGATAAGGAATTTCGGAAGGTATTCCGGAGGCGATTCTAGAGGCGGCTAAAGCACGCCTCCAAGAAACTTCGCCTGAAAAGACTTTAAAGCTATTGTTTGTCTATCCCGGAGCACAGGTTGAGAAAGTGGTGAGGAAAGAATTCGTTAACGCCAGACCCTCTTCGTCTCCACATACCACTTCTCAATATTCAGGAATCTATCCGACGGGGTTGCGATTATTTGATTTTCAAAACCCATAATCTTTTTAGTCTGTCCGTACATGTAATAAGGACTGTATAAGAATAAGGCTGGAACGTCTTCTATTACTAAATTCTGAAACTCATCGTATTTTTTTATCCTTTCGTCTGGATTTATCGTTTTGCGGGCATTTTCAAGGAGGGTATCAGCTGCTTTGTTATCGTAAAGAGCCAGATTCAAGCCGGGGTCTCTTTTTTGGGATGAATGCCAGAGGCTGAACGGATCGGGATCAAGATTTAGTATTTCTCCGAATAAAAGCGCCTGATAATTCCTATCTTTTATGATCTGTTGAAGATCTGAGGTTGGCAGAACCTCAACCTGAATATCAACCCCTATTTTTCTCCACTGTTCTTTAATCTCTTGGGCTACGCTTGTAAGTTCTGACCAGGTTGAGGTCGTGACCTTAATGGTTAGTTTCTCATCTCCCTTCATCAATATCCCGTTTTCGTCAGTTTTATTCCAGCCGGCTTTTTGGAGGATCTCTTTGGCCAGCTCTTGATTATAATCATATTTTTTTACTTCCTGATTTGATTTCAAGACGGCTCCTATCATGGGGGAAGAAATAGTAACTCCGTTATTATCAAGAACTTTTTGGACAAGACCCTCTTTATCGGTGGCGTGAGTTAGGGCTAGGCGGACATTTTTATCCGAAAGTATTTTACTCTGATTCTGATTGAAGAAAACTCCGAAATAGCGAGGCATAGTAATACTCTGAATATTTAAACGCTGTCTGTATTTAATCTTTTTTATATTTTGAGGAGAGACTAGGCTAAGATTATCAACCTCATTTTTGTTATAAGCATCAACGAGAGCGCTTTCTGATTCATAGAATTTAAGCTGTATTTTTTCTATCAGTGGACGGCCATTATGAAAATTAGGATTAGCTCCAAGCTCGTAAAGCCTCATTCTTCCCGACTTATCTTTCTGGAGTTTTTTGAATTCATACGGTCCGGATCCGATAGGTTTTAAATTCAATTCCGATAGGGCAAAGTTTATGGGTTTAATGTTTTCCCAGAGATACTCGGGCAGAATGCCCATAGTCAGATTATTTAAAAATTGAGCATATTTATTCTTAAGTTTAAATATAACGGTATGGTCATTTGCTTTTTCCAGTTCAACTCCCTGCCAATTTATTCTTTGAAGGCTTCCGTAGTCTGTATTCTGGGCTGTCTGGACTGTGAATACTACATCATCAACAGTTAGGGGAGAGCCATCATGCCATTTTAACCCTTTTTCTAGGTAGATTGTATAGTTAAGCTCATCGGGTGAAACTTCGTAAGACTTTGCCAGATCGGGTAATAGCTTGCCCTCTTCATTATATTTGAACAGGCCTGAGTATATAAGCTTAACCAAATCTCTGTCTGCATCAGTCTGGGAGAGAAGGGGGTTAATATGTCTGGGTTCTCCCACTATGCCCTCAGTAACTGTACCGCCTCTGGCAGCCACTGATTTTGTAAAATGAAAATAAGTTGTTATCGGAATAGCGATAATAGAACCCAGTATTATTATTAAAAATGAGAAGATCAAATAACGTTCTTTTTTGGAGAGAACGCTTGGAAGAAGCTTGAGCCGGGTTTTAAAATTCCCATTCCTTTTTTCTAGAGCTTCTTTGAGGCCACTATGTTTTTTTGATGAATCAGATTTGTTATCGTTTCCTTCTTCCGGCGAAGGAATTCCAAAAAAATCATCCAATTGCCGTTGTTTGTCCACTTTTTGAAAAAAATCCTAAATCCTAAATCCTAATTTCTAAACAATATCAAATGATAAAAATCCGAATCTCAAAACATTTAGAAAATTTTCCGCCGGAGGCGGATCAGCCTAAGGCTGAGAATTTAGAATTTTGAATTTGTTTAGGATTTAGAGATTGGGGTTTAGAATTTTATAATAGAAGTCTGGTTACGGATAGTCCTAGAAATAAAACCGCCAAAACTATGCTCAAATAAAATATGGCTTTCTCGGCTCCTCTTCTGGTGCTGTATTCCATCGTACCGCCACCAAATGCACCCGACAAACCGCCTCCTTTTTGCTGAAGGAGTATGGTTACTATCAATAAGACTGAAATTATGATTTGAGCGTAAGTTAACAACTTAATTTTCAATTTTCAATTTTCAATTTTCAGTAAATTAATCAATTCTCAAATTTTTAAATATTGAATCATTGAAAATTCATTGTAAATTTTAAATTGTAAATTGATGCTTATTTTACTGCCCTGGCTATTCCGGAGATTATCACATTTGTTATGGAAACAACTATCGTTGCCCAAGCTAATGCGTATATATCCTGGATAGTGATGAAATCAAATATATAATCAACTACCCATAAAAGCAAGGCGTTGATGACTAAAGCGAATAATCCCAGGGTCAGGATTATTACTGGCATTGATATTAACTTCAATACCGGCTTGACTAGCATATTGAGCAATCCTAGCACAACGCCAGCGATGGCGTATTCTTTGATACCACCGGTGAACGTAAATCCTGCCACAAACCATGAAGCGGCGTATAAAGCTAGGGAATTGCCTATTATTCTGATTAAAAAAGCTATCATACCAGGTAGTGAAAGTTCCGATTAATTGATATAACAACCTGGCTTATCCAGGTTGTAGTCGGAACTTCTACTACCTGGCATATTTACAAGCCTAATCCTAGCATTTTAAGATTAAAAGTTCAATTGCAAGCAAAGCCCAAGCCCACCTTCAGCACGCCTCCGTCCCGCCAGCGGCGGGACTCAGCTAAGCTCGCCCCTCGCAATCAGAACCATGCATTGCTTCGGGGTCTCAATTGCTTCAGATGGCCTAGGGCTTTGCTTGCAAATCAGCATTTTGCTATTGACTTTGGGGCTGATATAGTGATAGCGTATTACTCGGTGTATGAATTTTGAAAAGGGACTAGAATGAAGCGGTTCATTGTATCCTCTGCTACCTTAGTCGGTCTTTTGTTAGCCTTTACTTTTGCCTTTCTTTTAGGAACAGCGAGTAACAAAGGTCTAGAAAATGACGTTGTAGTTTCCGCCGGAAAAGTTGATTTGGTATCTCTAACTGCTACTAATTATCGTAGAAGTTATTATGGGAATAATTTATATGAGCATATTCATGTTTACCCAGCTTTAAGAACTTATAGACACTATTCTTTTTTAAATAGTAAGTTGATTAGTGTCCGGGTTGGCAATAATGAGATTGATGACCCGGAAAAACTCCTAAATTACAAGAATGAAGCCGAAGAATTTCTCCTTGAGACACAGAAAAGATTTTCTGATGTCATGCCCCCGCAGTCCCCACGCTAAGCGTGGGGTTTTTAATTTAGTGATTTTCTGTGCCTTTTTCTATAATAATTTATTGCGAATCTGTGGGCCCCGAAGTAGAGATTCGGCATGTGCTTCGCACAAAAATGAAAGCCGAACCTCACTACGGGGTAAACTTCGGAGTCGTTGTTCTCCTATGGATTTTTCTATAATAACTTATTGCAAAGCGATGAGCCTCAACGTCAATATTAAGAAGTAAGTTTTTAATTGGAGTCGGCAGTTTAGAGAGAAAAATCTCTTTACCGCTATCTGTAATGACTTTATGTCCGATATGCCTCTCGTTTTTGGTTAGGGCTATGATTGGAATTTTAAATTTAGGATTTTGAATTTGTTTAGAAATTAGAAATTCGGATTTAGAAATTGCGGCAGTTGCTGACGATAGCTGTCCTTTTCCGCCATCAACCATAATCAGATCAGGATAGGGCCACTCGGGATGATTGAATCGGCGGACGAGCATTTCTCTAAGCATGCCAGTATCGCCCCCATGTTTGGAAGTTGAACTTCCAAACATGGGGGTTGTGATTTTAAATTTTCGGTATTGGTTTCTATCGGGCACAATGATCGTCCCTCCAGAGGCGGGTCCGCCTTTGGCGGAAAAAACAGCCATCGCTCCAACGGCATGTTCGCCTTGTATATTAGCAATATCGTAGGCTTCTATCCGATGCAGAGGCCTACCTGTGTCTAAAAGTTGCTGTAGCTGTTTGACCATATCTCTAGGTTTTTTGTCTGCATCGGAATTTTCAATTTTCATCCGCCGGTTGGCGGACCAATTTCCAATAATTTGAGCATTTTGGAAAACCCTTTTGATTTTTTCTATTTTTTTCTGTAGCTCCATAGCCTTCTCAAACTCTTCTTTATTCGAAAGAGATCTCATCTCTTTTTCGAAAGATTTAATTAGTGGCTCCTTCTTCCCACTTAGTATATTTCTTATCGCCTTTATACCCTTTAAATATGTTTTATGCTCATTGTTTTTATGTTCATTGCTCTTTAGACAACAAAATCCGAGACACTTTCCTATGTGATAGTTAAGACAGTAATTATTATGGGTTTGTTTACAGGTGCAATAGGGGAATATTTGGCGTAATAGTTGGAGAGTGGTTTTTAATGCCCCGGCATCGGTAAATGGCCCAATCCATTCGGCACTGGCCGAATGGAAATCCGAAGCACGAAATCTTAAATTCAAATTTTGGGATTTAAAATTTTTGATTTGTGATTTGTTTCGAATTTCGATATTCGGATTTCGAATTTTATTTGAATGCGGTTGATGTGTAAGAAATATTTTAGGAAAAGTCTCATTTGTAAATCCGACATAGGAATAGTTTTTATCATCTCTCAGCATAATATTGAAGGGAGGTTGGGATATTTTTATGTATTGCGACTCTAGGATCAGGGCTTCAATGTCGGAATCTGTTTCTATAAATTCAATCTTTGTAGACTCTAAGATCATTTTTTTAAGCCTCGAGTCAGATGTATTTAGATAGCCCTTAACTCTGTTTTTTAAATTCAAAGCCTTGCCTATGTAAAGAGGTTTGCTGTGATAGTTTTTTCCGCCGAAAGTTTTTGCGCCAGCCAGAGGCTGGTCAGCCTCTGGCTGAGATCCGCCTCTGGCGGAAAAAATATAAATTCCCGGGCTTTCCGGCAGTTTTTTTATCTGCTCTCTGAGTTCTGTGCTAGTCATATTGGGCTATATTATATCATGTTTTTTATTATTTGACTATATTTATTTTTTACGCTACTTTTGTCGCATAAGTTACTTAAAAAAGGAGCCCCGAATGTCTTTTCAAAGACTTTCTTTCTACTTCCTACTTCCTACTTTCTACTTTCTACTTTTGGGCTGCCAGCCCTCTGACATTAAAGATACTCTTAAAAGGTCTGATACCTACGAGCAAAATTTCAAATCCGATGTTGCCTGGGTGGTTCTGGAGTGGAATGGAAAGCCCAAATATGGCGGTTGGGGCTCCGGGTTTTTGGTCGACAGAAAAAGGGGCGCATTCTATACCAATAAGCATGTTGGCGATATGTTTGATGCTCTGGGGGAGGGCAGTCACAAGATTTTCTTTAATGGGAAAGTATATAATGCGGCTGTAGTTAAAACCCATCTTTTAGTAGACGTCGCTTTGGTAAGAATAACTGATCCTTTTGATCCATCTGAATTTCCTGAACCGGCGCCGATTGCTACCGAAGCGCCAAGGGTCGGCGATAAGGTCTGGGTAGAGGGTTTTCATCCTCATCCCTATCGGGTGCGGAAGCT
>Ga0209542_10014140_pt1 | contig 13633 bp, 14 predicted proteins | sample RifCSPhighO2_01_FD_184028 | JGI IMG/M metagenome (GOLD analysis project Ga0209542, IMG submission 184028) | Soil microbial communities from Rifle, Colorado - Rifle CSP2_plank highO2_0.1 (SPAdes) (version 2) | ecosystem: Environmental > Terrestrial > Deep subsurface > Rock core/Sediment ...
AAGTACAAGGTGATAACTGTTCTGATATAAGATTGTAATACAATAAATTTTGGTAAAAAGCTATAGCCCCACCTATTACGCTCAATGGCAAAGAATAGTCATAGAAATGCCTGTCTTTTTTAATAATTCCAAGACCTATAATCAAAACCAAAGGATACATGACAATTCTCTGATACCAGCAAAGAGAGCAAGGGGCAAGGCCCAAAACTTCACTGAAATATAAACTTCCAACCATTGAAACCATGGCGGTAATCCAAGCGATATATAACAAATTCTCTTTGATGTGTTTAATCATGGCGGTATTATACTCTTTTTTAATATTTTTTTCCAGACAAATAAAAAAGACCCTCCTTAAGGTCTTTAATCAGAATGAAATACCCATTTCGCGGGACAAGTCCTCGGCTTCCTGAATCATGGCACCCAAACCAATCTTGATTCCTTCGTTCCAGAATTGAGCATCACGAGGATCAAGGCCAAACGGTTTCAGAAGTTCGACAGCGTTCTTAGTATTGCCGGAACGTAAAAGTTCAAGATACAATGGCTCGAATTGCTCACCGATACGCACTTGTTGTGCATATAGGCTTTGGGTCAAAAGCTGGCCAAACGCATAACTATAAACATAGAACGGCCGATGAAAATGAGAAACATACGACCAAAGAAGATCTGTATTCTCATAAGTAAAAACATCTCCATCTTTACCGTAAAGTTCTTTCAATGTTTCCAGCCAGATTGCACCAACTTCTTCAACAGAGAGCTTCTTTGGCTCATTCCAGTTTTGATAAGACTTATCAATTCCATGAAGTCTTCTCTCAAAATTAGAAAATCCTATCTGGCGAACAACCGTGTTTACAACATCGTCAATCGTAGCCATAACTAATGACAACAGCGCTTCTTTATCACCTTTTGCAATAAGCTGTTTTTTTAAAAAGTTAAATGTCATCATCTCACCAAAGACTGATGCCGTCTCGGCATAAGCAGTTGGAACATCAGACATTAGAGGTCCTTGCGCTTCACCAGCAAGCAATCCATGAACACTGTGACCCAGCTCATGAGCCAAAGTCATAACGTCCCTGTTGGAACCGAGGAAATTAAGAAAAGTAAATGACACTGGAATGTTTCCTGGTAACACAAACGAATAGTTGTATGCCCCTCCGCGTCTTCCTTTTTGGGCAGGAGCATCTATTCGTCTTTGCTCTATAGACTTTCGAATAAGTCCAGCAAGTGTCGGACTGAAACTTTCATAAGCATCTAAAATAATCATCATTGCCTCCTGAAATGGAATAACCGTAGTATCAGCAAAAGGCATCGGGGCGTTCCGATCGCTCCACTTGAGATTTTTTAAACCAAGATGAGCAGCCTTGAGGCGGTAAAAGCGTCTTGCAAGAGGTCCGCCAACATCTCGGACAATATTGTGCAGTGCATCAACAACTTCATCTTGAACCCGATTAGATTTATTACTTAATTCCATCGGGTGCTTATAGCCCCGTTCACGAGTCTCAACCGCCTTAGAACCGACAACCATATAAAGCGTCTGGGCTGCATATTTAGAAAACGAACCCTTAAGACCATCGGAAATCACTCTTAACAACTCGGCTCTTTCGTTTGTATCTTTTGATTCAGTAAGCATGTGTAATGCTTTGGTCAGCGATTTCTTCTCTCCGTGGAATTCAACTTCTAAATCAGCTTCAAGTTCATCAAAAAATTCACCCCAAGCACTATCTCCAAATGGAAAGCGCTTTGAAAGCGCTGATTCAACTTGCTCGGTAAGTAAGTGAGGCTTAAAAATGCGAGCATGTTCTATCCATGGGCGATGCTTAGCGACAATGGAATCCGAATATAACCCTTCAAGAGTGGTATCATCCAAAGCAACGAGTTCAAGGTTAAAAAATGTCAGATATTCGGCAAGTTCTCTGCTTAATATTCTGTCTATATCGGCTATCTTTGCCTTAACCATCGGCTCCGCAACATTTATGCTTTGGAGTAGAAATAAATATACCCTAATCCTACTGTTTAGCATTTCAATTTCCGAATATTCGGAAATTGCCTTGCTGAGAGTATCCGAAAGCTTGCCTTTATGGGAGACACTAAACTTCTTAGCCAATTCAACCAGTTTGGCTACATCCGCATCAATTTGCGGGTCGTCCAAGCCCGAATACATCAAGCCGAGATTCCATCTGACTTTTTCTGCACCTGTGTTGTTTGTATTGGTCATGATTTATCTCAAAAAAAGATAGCATCAACAAATGCATAAATAATTTTGTTTTCTGAGGTGTCCTATTTGAATGGGTTTTTACCCTGAATAACTCTCCAAAGAACCATGATGATGGCTACCGCCAACAAAACATGGATGAGCGCGCCGAGCACTGGAAAAATAATGAATCCCAAAAACCAAACGACTAACAAGACAAGCAGTATTGTACCAATTGTGTTCATGATTAGATAATTAATTTATTATATTTTGTTAATTAAACAGTTTCACAAACCAACCCAAGAGGCTAAATTTGCCTTCATGGTCTTTAGCAAATTGTTCTGCCTTGGCCAAGGTTGCCTTAAGAGCGTCTATCTGTTTTTGAAGGTCCACCTTAACATTCACATCAGTGGCTCGTTCCATGGCTTTTGTAAGACGTTCAATAGCGTTTTGGGTTTTGACAAGCTCACTTCGAAGAACACCTAAGTTTTTATAATCTGTTCCCAAAAACAATTGTCTAAATTCCCCAACAGAATCAACCTCGTCCATAGCCTCTTCAACTACTTTTGCTGAAGTTTCCTGTTCCTTAGCAATTTTGCTGATTTCTTGACCTATATTGCTGTCCCGACCAGCAACACCTTTTAAACTTTGGGCGACTTTAGAAATTTCACTGCTACGCTCATTGCCTTGCCCCTTTCCTTTGAGGCGCTATCTGCAAAAACAGCAGAAGAAGTCAATAAAAATACTGACAAAACGACCGCAAATACTGAGTATTTGCCAAACCGACCGTACCGACTATTGTGTAGTTTGTTCATGTGTTTATTATACATTACTTCTTTAAAAAGATACCCACAACATGAAAACTTACAACTTGAAATCTTTGGGTTAATCTAGAAAAGTGAGCGCCTTACCACGTTTATCAGCCCGACCAGTCCGGCCGATGCGATGAACATAATCGTCATACGTTGCCGGCAAATCATAGTTTATAACATGACTGACATCGGCAATATCAAGACCCCGGGCAGCAACATCGGTTGCGACCAATATTTGAATGTGACTATTTTTAAACATATTAAGCGCTTTCTGACGGCTTGATTGAGTTTTGTTGCCATGAATGGACTCGGATCTAAATCCACGTCTTGAAAGAGTTTGCGAGAGGCGTTCAACGCCATGTTTAGTCCTTCCAAATATAAGCACCTTGCTGAAGTCAGAATGCATCAACAAGTTATGAAGAACCTCCATCTTATCTCTGCCATCAATACGGACAACATCTTGTTCTACATTCTTTGCGGTGTCTCTTGTTTTAACCGAAATTTTAACCGGTTGGTGAAGAAATTCATAGATAAGATTATCTATATCACGCGAAAGAGTTGCTGAAAAGAAAAGCGTTTGTCGCTCTTTGGGCATTCCGGCCATTACAAAACGCATATCGTTTATAAATCCCATGTCGAGCATTCTATCCGCTTCATCCAAAACAATGGTCCTGAAATTAGAAAGGCGTATAAATCCATGTTCAATATGGTCTTTCAAACGTCCCGGCGTACCGATTATAAAGTTGTATTGATTTCTTAATTGAGAAATCTGACGGCCCATACTGGCTCCTCCCACACAACAAACAGAAAAAATTCTCATTCCACGAGTAAATCCTTGCAGTTCGCTTTCAATTTGTAATGCAAGTTCACGAGTCGGAACAACAATCAAAACCTGCTCTCTGCGGTTTAAAATAATCTTGTTGATGAGAGGTATCAAGAATGCTGCAGTCTTGCCAGTACCAGTATTGGCGACTCCAACCACATCAGAACCGTTCAAAATGTGGGCAATAACTCTATCTTGAATAGGGGTCGGTACAATGTAGCCTTTGGATGCAATTGATTTCTTTATCGTCTGGTCAATGTTAAAATCCTGAAAATTATGTTCAGGAATAAAATGTTCCACTTCTTCTGTGATTACTGCTTTATTGATAAATCGAGCTGGATCAATATGTTCGCCCTGATTCCTACTACGGCTACCAAAACGCGAAGAGTTTCCACCCCGCTTAAATGCTGGTCTGCCCGAGGATCTTGTTTTAAATCCTCTGTTACTGAAATTTCTTGTAGCCATACTAGTTTAAACATTGGAAAACCCAACTACGGTCAAAATTAAAATGTGGACCATATTGTCTCATGAGTTTCCAGATAAAGTTTTGAGGACTTTGCCGTAGGGTGTTAATACCCTATAAAACCCGAAGAGATTTAGTTATGCTTTAAGTATATATCAAAACGATATTATTGTCAATGCCATGGGGTAATGTGTACACACATATTACCGACAACTATTGACCGATGGCCATCGATCCGAGCCTTTTTGACCCGGTCGAGTTAGTGTTGATCTGTACCACAGTGCCAGGACTAATGCTGGTAGATGTGAGCGTTGTTGAACCAAAGATCGCAGTACCGCTTACCGTGCACGTACCAATTACCGTCCCGCCCACAGAAATAATAAAGTTGTCCACCTTGCCGGCTCCGGGAGCGGTTACCATGACGCAGTAGGCGTGCCCAGCAGTAAACGTACCCCCAGATACAATAACAAACACCTTGTTATCATTCATGTTTCCATCAACTGCCGTTGCGACAAGAAAATTTGGACCAATGGGCCCACTCATTCCAGTTGCGCCCGTCGCACCAGTTGCTCCAGTAGAACCAGTCAAACCTGTAATGCCGATTGGTCCGGTAAGACCAACAGGTCCAGAAATCCCAATGGGTCCGGTTAATCCAGTGACGCCAGTCAAACCAGTGATTCCAATAGCGCCCGTATTTCCAATCGGGCCGATAGATCCAGTAAGACCAATAGTTCCTGTTGCTCCAATAGGTCCAGTCAGACCAGTCAGACCCACAGCTCCAGTAATTCCAATTGAACCAGTGACGCCAATGGCTCCTGTTAATCCAGTTAGACCAGTTAAACCAGTAATTCCTGTTAAACCGATTTCACCAGAAGGACCAACGGGTCCGATGGTGCCGGTCAAACCGATTTCGCCCGTAGCTCCGACAGGACCAGTAAGTCCGATTGGTCCAGTTACACCAATGGGTTCGGTAAGTCCAGTTGCGCCCGTCGCACCGGTTGAACCGGCAGGACCAATTTGTTCTGCTGTTATAAGCGCATTTAATCTGGCCCTAGTTATTGGACCAATAATTCCCACTGCTTCTATGCCGTATTTTATTTGAAAGCGTATCACAGCATTTTTTGTGAGTGGCCCGAAATAGCCCGTAACTAATCCCTCTGGATAGACATCGGGAAATTGCGACAGAACTGATTGCAACCTACTCACTTCGTTACCTCTTACCCCAAATTGTAAAGTTGTTACGAATGGCTGATATGATATTTGAGCATGAGTCGAAGTGAAGGTCAACGAGAAGAGGACTGCAAGCACCAGAAGACCTAAAATTGTTTTCTTGTTCATAAATTTATTATTGATTACTTTTAAGACCTTTCTTATATTTTACCCCCCCATAATTTGCAATATATGCCAAATAAAAAGATGGGGCGAGAGCAACTATTCTGTGGTCTGACCATCAAAGTGTTCTTCGTCGGCTTCTGCCTCCGCTTTGGTGGCATGGACGGTGCCATCTTTGTGGTTAGGAGGAGAATAGACAGTATAGAGCTTCATTTCCTCTGTTTCAGAGGTGTTTATAATATTATGTTTTGTTCCCGCAGGAACTACAACAGAAAAACCATCGGAAATTTCAAATTCCACATCATTTAAAACGGTCTTACCATGCCCCTTCTCTACTCTAATAAATTGGTCCAATTGATGAATCTCTTCGCCTATTTCTTCTTTGGGAAGCAAAGACATCACCACCAACTGGCTGTTTTTTGTGGTATACAAAACCTTTCTGAAATTTTCATTCTCTATTGAATCCTTTTCAATATTTGTTACATATCCCATAATTTATTTCCAAAACCTTTTAATCTGGGAGTCCAATCCCCAGAAAGTGCCCGCATTTGAGGCAATGAGAACAAAAAATACGAATATAAATATTATATGTTCATCTACCAACCATGAATTTGGTCCCACATAAGGAAACTGCATGATGGGGAAATAATACAAAATCATAAGAAGTATACCTCCCAAAGATGCCCATCTAACCAACAAGCCCACAATGAGAGCTATGCCAACAAGGGTAAGTCCCCATTCGTTCATAAAATTAACCCAACCAAGGTTGTTTGCACTTGCGAACCACTTAAAAAGTTCTGGAAATGTCTTAGCACTATTTAAATATCCAGCAGCAGACCAGTTAGGATTTAAGACCTTTGTTATTCCAGCATAGAAAAATAACACCCCCAAGGCGACCCTAGATAAAAACACTGCTATTTTTAGTTGATTATTCATATATTAATTTTAACACAAACAAATCAACTAAAAACAAAAGTGTGGATAAAGTGTGGATAAAGACAAAACAAACTTTTCAATAATGTTGCGGGGGTGGGATTCGAACCCACGACCTTCAGGTTATGAGCCTGACGAGCTGCCGCTGCTCTACCCCGCGATATAATATGACCTTATTTATCTTAGTATTAATATAGATAAAAAACAAGATTTTTAAAACATGTCTAAATATAAAAACACCCCTCACTGTGGGGTATTTTTAAAATATTTTAAATTACCATAAAATTATTGAAGAATTTGAGCTTGAAGAAGTATTTTTCCCACATTACCAGATGAACCACAACTTATAGCTAATTCTTTTGGCAAGCTTGAACTAGACAGTGTAATCACTCTATAACCATAGGCAACCAAATCATATTTCACTCCACCAACCACAACAGTCCTCGCAATTGATGATCTATTGTCCAACATGATGCTTGTTCCGTTTTTAAAAGTTGGATCTTTCGGAACCACCTGACAACGATCATCAAATTGAATCCTTCTACCTTCATATTCCATAACTAATTCAGTATAGCTTTTGCTGGAAACAGGAGTGGTACTTCCTGCTTTTTTGGCAACTGGATTACTAGCTGTTCCTGCAGCAGTGCTTGGGCTTGGAGATACCCCTTCAATTCCAAAATATTGACCTGCTCGCTTACCCCCAAAAAAATAGTAACCAATAGCAATAAAGACTACGATCACGACTAACCAAAATAATTTTTTATTCATATTTTGCCACTTTGAATCTTATGCAAAAAACTAAGCGAAATTAATTAATATACTATTAATTATAAGATTTAATACTCTAGATAGGCAATTAAGTTATAAACAGCATTTTTGTAAAATTGACTAATTTATTTGGTTGTGATATAATTAAATTATCGAGTGGGCCCATAGCTCAATGGTTAGAGCCACCGGCTCATAACCGGTCCGTTCCTGGTTCAAGTCCAGGTGGGCCCACCATCAAGCTCTGAGCTTGATGGAAAAAGTTCTTTCAACCCGTGTACCGGGGTGGCGAAATTGGCAGACGCGTGGGACTTAAAATCCCATGGTCGCAAGGCCGTACGGGTTCGAGGCCCGTCCCCGGTACCACACCATTTGCGCGTTCGTAGCTCAGCTGGATAGAGCATCGGCCTTCTAAGCCGAGGGTCACAGGTTCAAATCCTTTCGAACGCGCCAATCTCTTCCCACCCCCAAGGTGGGGCTTTTTTTTATCAAAAATCAATGTTAAATTTTAAACATGGAGGGTTCGCCTAATGGTATGGCACTGGTTTCGAAAACCAGCGGGAGCAATCCCTTGCAGGTTCAAGTCCTGCACCCTCCGCCTTCGCCAACATAACGTCGATGTTAATGATAATTGCCATAGCGTTAAACGGTTAAGTCGTTTTCTGATTTTATATCTACGGCCTTTTGTAAAAGTTTTTCAAAAACAGCAGCCGCGGTGGCAATTACGATAGAAATAAAAGTAGCCACAATACCCATGGCAATAGCACCCGCCGGGTCGTCATTTTTATCATGAAATATCCTTATGTACACTCCCGCCATGACAATTAAGATGCTCTGTATAATTGCGTAATATTTTATAGTTCTTAAAGCTTTCACAGAACTTAGTGAGAATACTTCATTTTGTCCGATGTATCCGAGTAATTTAAACGCCTGATACAGAGCAACAAAAAATGGAATGGATGCTAAGTACCCATACACAATGAACGGATCAGAGTAAACACTAAACAGGTTTAAGTTTACGGCCCTCCCCTCGGTTAAGGGAAATCGAATCATAACTATGAGTGCCACGATTCCGATAAGCACAATTATTGCCCGTAGAAATATTGTTGAGTTTTTTTTCATGGACAGTGCTGGAATCTAGTGTCTAGTACTAGACCAATGAGGGTATTGTAAGGTTTTTTGGGGGTCTTTTCCAGAGATGTTTTGACCCGTCTCAGTCAGGATTCTATAGTCTATAGATCGTCTGATTATCAGGGTTTTGCGCTTCTTTAATATTATTATTTTTGACTATTGGTAAGACTAATTCATTTACCAATGTTCTAGTCGCGTATCCGGATTTAAAATAAGATTTTACTTCTTCTAAATCATTTTTAGCTATATTTCTACCGATCGTGATATGTGGTCTGAAATCTATTTCGTACTGCTCAGTTGTTTCGTCGACGTACTTGTTAAATCTTCTTAGATTTTCTCTTAATCCTTTCTGAAAATTCATAAGTGTATTGTTGTCTTGAGCAAACAACATACAAGTATATTTACCATCCAATTCTTTTTCGCATGCAAAACTATCAAACACGAGTTCTTTGTCTTTTTCTGAAAGTTTGTTTTCTTTCAAAAACTTATCTATTTTAAACTTCAAATAACTTTCTAAGGTCTTTGTTTTAAGTTCACTCTAAAATATAAAGCAAAAAAATTCATAAGAATAATACTCTCCGGTCACCTCGATACTTCCAACCTTGGCTGCCGGGTCAGGGATCGAACCTGAAGTCTTCTGCTTCAAAGGCAGACGTGTTACCAATTACACCACCCGGCAATAATAATTTAAGCTGATTTAATTATACCATTTGTCCAACCTGATATTTTTCTATTTAAACTGGAACTTTGTCTCACATTGATTTTTATAATTCCAAAATAGGAATTACCCGTATTTTTTCTCTTTGTATTTACCTTATCTCTCTTAAAATAAATATGCATAAATTCATTCTCGTGAACACCAGTTTGTTTTGACCAGTATTTAATTATCTCTCTTACTCTGTGCCTATGATTATCGTGAATATAGATATCAAATGTTAGCATGTTTTTATCAATTTTACATGTATTAATTAGCCAATTAATAAAAAACTTGATCATTAGGCAATCTGAATTAATAAATTGTGTTCTTGATCCGGGACTCCACTCTTTTTCTTTTGAGCCCTCCGCCCAATATAATGCCGTACCGATTAACCATTTTTCTCTTTTGGTCAGCTTCCCAACTTCTTTTTCGGCGATTTCTTTTATTATTCTTGTTCTTAAAATTCTATCTTCTTTCTTTTTAAGAGCGCCTCGGCGAGCAGAATCAAGTTTTTTCTCGGTTAATCTTTGTTTTTGAGCTTTTGATAATCCGACCGATTTTAACCAAAGGGCCAAAGAAGATTTGGCAACTGGAACTTGTTTAAGGATTTCCCCATACGAAAACCCCTCTTTTCTTAACAATATTGCCTTTTCTTTTTCTTGAAGCTTGGGAGTCATTCGAACATGGGTTATTATTAGTTTATTATATCACCAGTGGTTCAAATAGACAAATTGATGATTCAACAAAAAAGACGTTTTATCAACGATTTTTATTTCTTTAGATAAAATCAGTGTCCCAATAATTCTAAAACTGCTAATTCTAATGGTAATTGAACCACTGGCGAAGTTTTGATTTCATTTCGGGCTGATGTAAAAAGATTTATCATTTTAACAATCTTGACATCGTCAATCTGCCAGTTTTGAACTGGCTCCTCACCCACTGCCATCAAAGTCGCCGGATTTATCTTGAACATCAAAACCCTTCTAAGGTATTCGATAAAATCTTTCGTAAAATGCTCTAAATCCACTCCAGACTCATGAATCCTCTGAATAAAATTTAAGGCTGAAACCTTATCATTAGTCACAAGATAACCAAAAAATTCTGGGTGATATTTAAAAGGAACCAACCCAAGAGCATCATTTACATCATCAATGCTTATTTTACCCTGATATGAACGCAGTTTGGAGAGAGAGACTTCAGCATCGCGAAGCGCGCCATCGGAAGAAATAGCAATTGCCTTCAGTCCTTCATCTTCTATGTTAATTTTTTCAGATTTAGCTACTTCTTTTAATTTGGTTAAAATTTGAATCGGTGTCAATCTTTTGAAATCAAATCTCTGAACACGAGAAAGTACTGTCGATAGAATTTTGTGGGGTTCGGTCGTGGCAAGAATGAAGACAACATGGCTTGGCGGTTCTTCGAGTATCTTCAATAGTGCATTAAAGGCATCTTTGGTAAGCATGTGAACCTCATCAATAACAAACACTTTAAATCCTCCGCTTGGGGCAGCAACTAAAGCCGATTCTTTAAGATTTCTTATCTCATCTATTCCCCTATTTGAAGCAGCATCTATTTCTATCAGATCCATAGAACGACCTTCGTTTGTTGTTACACAACTTGAACAGGAATTATCCGGATCTCCATCTTTACCACGTTTAGTACAATTCAAAGCTTTGGCAAAAATTCTGGCCAGAGTGGTCTTGCCTGTTCCTTTTGGACCAGTAAATAAATAAGCATGGCCTATCCGGCCAGTTGATAATGCTCCTTTTAGTGTTTTGACCACATGTTCCTGCCCAACCACCTGAGCAAAAGTCTGTGGTCTGTATTTCCGATACAACATGACTATACAATATACAAAAAAACTAGTTGATGCAATTGAGCTCCGCCTCCCCGCTTTTCTCACGGCTTCCTCTTGGACTATTTCTAGAAACTCCTCCTAATTTATCTGACCTCCCGGGGGTATATCCCCCTGCCCAGCATGCGGATCTCTCCGTAAGTAACTCGGGACCGACTGGGCATCCCCCGGACTCGGTATCCAGAGAAATAGCGTCAGAGTTCCTGAAATAGTTACCAATCGTGCAGAATGTGAGAAAAGAGGGAGGGCCGGAGCTTTGTTTAAAAAATAAAAAGCGGCTAGACAAATCTAGGCCGCATAACAAAATCTTCTTCTTGATTATTATCTAATAAACCTTCAGAAAATAAGATCCCGCGCCACCAGCAAATGGTCTTATTTTCTTGTCTTCACAATATTCAAGACCAGGAATTTTTCCATCCATGAGATCGTCAATAAGTTTCCGCTCTGAACAAGAATATCCTCTCAAAACGAAGCCACTAAATCGACCTTTATCAAAAATAAGTTCTGCCTTTAGAACTATGGGCACTCGCTTACTATTCTTTGTTCTGATTTTAGCCATCTGTCTCTTCTTTTGTAACTAAAAACAACTAACATGAATAATAAGATAACTAGTGAGGTATGTCAAGCTGTTATTGTAAGGTTTTGGGATCTATTTTTTGAACACCGCCATCTTAAATCCTACAAAACTGAACACCAAAGCAATCGCTGAACCGACTACTCCGCCAATATTAGCCCACTGATCAAGTGTCAGACTCAATATTGGATTTATAAAATTAACAACAAGAGAGGCAATGCCGACATTGACCAACCCAGCAATCACAGACACACCTATAAACTTTCCAAATTCCTCTCCGCTAATTTTGTCATTGGTAGTACTAAATACCCAGAATTTATTCCAAAAATAACTATGAACAGTTCCAATAGTAAAAGATATGGCGACAAACACAGAGTACCACAATCCTTTGTTTATGTCAGACCAAGAAATAAAAACATTTAAAATTCCAAAATAAACCGCTGCATTAGTAAATCCAATAGCCGCAAATTTTCCGAATTGATTAAAAAAGGCTAACCATCTGCCAAGAAAATACCCCAAATTAACACCAAAAACCCACAACATCGGAACAAGCACCATAAACCAAGCAAAAGAGTGGTTTCCAAGTTTAGTAATTTCCAAATACTCAAAAATTCTCCAGGCAATAAAACCTGTTATCAAACCAGTAATAATACTAAAATAAAAATCTTTTTTTGAAAATTTTGACATAAAAATTTATTTCTTATTGGTATTAAACTTATCTTTTATTTCATTTTCAACTTCCTCACGAGGTCGAGCATACTTGGAACGGGATAATTGTTTCAAATATTCGGTCATTTCTGGATTACCAGCGCCAAAAACCCTTTCCGTTGCTATTTTTATATTGAACGGACGCTCGGTTTGACCATTAATAAGCAGATTAACATACGCATTAAAGTTGTCTATATTCATCAAATCCTGTGGAGAAAATACCGGCTCAAACTTGTTTTTCATAAATTCGGCATCATCTGGACCGATGCGGAACGAGACAATAGAACCGACATTTCCAAAAACAGCATCGCGGATGCTTTCTTTTAATTGCTTGATAAACTGATGGGCAACAATTAAATCAAGATGATATTTACGAGCTTCGGACAAAATTGTTGAAATACTATCGGTGGTAAAATTCTGGAATTCATCAATATATAGATATAAGTCCTTTCGTGCTGATTCATCAACAATATCGGCCCTAGACAAGGCCGCCATAAGAAGCTTACCCACAATGATCATACCCAACAGATTAGCATTAAGATCTCCGATTCTGCCTTTTGACAGATTCACGGCCAAAATTTTCTGATTATCCATCACCTCTCGGAAATTAAACGAGCTTTTCTGTTGGTTGATAATCGGCCGTAGAAATTCGTTAAAAACAAATGAGGTGATTTTTGAAGTAATGTATGGGGCCATGTTCGCCAAGCTTTGTTCACCTTGAGCTTTTTCAGCTTCTAATTTCCAAAACTGAGATACCAGCGGATTGGTTTCTCGACTTAATTTATCGGCGCGATAAACATCGTCCACCAGAACACGTGAAATATCAGCCAATGTCGGAATCTCATGAGTATAGTCATCCAACAACAGCAAAGCTGAATTCTTAAAATATTTCTCAAACATCGGACCACCTGTTTCTTTCAAATTATAAAGTTTATCAAAAATTCCAAATAGTTCGTCAATAACCATTGTTTTCTGTTCCGGATGAGTAGGGTCTATTTCAAGCATGTTCAATCCCATCGGAAAATTAATATCGCCCGGATTAAAATAGATCACATCTTCAGCACGTTCAGGTGGCACGATTGAGAGAACAAATTCAGCAAACTCACCATGAGGATCGATCACACACACACCTTTTCCGCTTTCGATGTCTTGGCGAATCAATGATTCCATGAATACAGATTTCCCTGTTCCTGTCTGTCCAATGACATAGAGGTGGCGTTGACGGTCTTTGTTTGACATGTGAATCTCTGTCTCAATTCCTCGAAAGACATTCTTGCCCAATACAATACCCTCTTGAGGCAAGTTTGGCGGCGGTTCTGAAGGTTTTGATCTTAGAAATTTTATTTTGGGAG
>Ga0209542_10014141_pt1 | contig 13632 bp, 11 predicted proteins | sample RifCSPhighO2_01_FD_184028 | JGI IMG/M metagenome (GOLD analysis project Ga0209542, IMG submission 184028) | Soil microbial communities from Rifle, Colorado - Rifle CSP2_plank highO2_0.1 (SPAdes) (version 2) | ecosystem: Environmental > Terrestrial > Deep subsurface > Rock core/Sediment ...
GTTTTCAGACATTATTCTTCGAGCGAAGTCTCGCCAAAGGCGGACGAGTCGAGAAGTTCTCGACAGGCTCGAACAATAATTCCGAGTTGATGCTTTACATCCGAGGGCTAACAGCCCTCGGATAGTCGCTTAGCTCATTATATACATCTACCCAAGCCATAAATCACAAAAAGTACAAAAATGATCTAAAAAAGCATTGTCGCAAGTCATCTTAACAAAAAACGCCATCATTGACAATATAAGGCTACACCAGGGATAATAGAGGTTATGGAAATTTTGAAGAAAATCTATACATTTTTTATTGACACGGTACAGACGTTTCTTCTTGCAGCGTCGGTTTTTTTAGTTATCTATATATTTCTTTTTCGGCCGTTTCAGGTAAGTGGTGAGTCAATGTATCCAACATTTAAGGATAAAGAATATATACTCACAAACTTAATTACGTTACATTTTGATGATCCAAAACCAGGAGAAGTCGTTGTATTCAAATCTCCAGATGATCCTGAGAAAGATTTTATTAAGCGGGTCATTGCAGAATCAGGTAATAGCATCTCGATTCACGAAGGAAATGTGTATATTAACGGCAATCTGCTTGATGAAAGCTCGTATCTACAGCAAGAAGTAAAAACGCATGGAGGTTCATTTCTTCAAGAAGGAGAGGAGCTTATTGTTCCAAACGGAGAATATGTGGTCATGGGCGATAATAGATCATACAGCTCTGATTTTCGCGAATGGGGATTTCTCAAACGTGATGCTATCATTGGAAAATCATTTTTTGTCTATTGGCCACTAAATACTATGAGAAAAGTTGTTAGTCCGTTTTAAGCTGCTTTTTGCTCTGCAGTCCCGATACTTTCAACCAACATGTCGTGAATCTTTTTTAGCTTATCAGTTGTTGCACCGACATCACCTTTCACCACAATTGTTAAACGCGCAAGTTTACTAGATTGGAAAATCTGCACTCTATCAAGTCCATGTATTTTTTGGATTTCCAGTGCCATTGCATCCTGTTCAGGTACCCACAATCGATCTTTTTTCGATGGCGGTTCTTTTTGCTGGATATCGCCTTTCACTTGCCTTGCCAGTTCTTCTGTCTGACGAACCGTTGCATTTTCCCGCAATATTTTCTTGAATACCTCAAGCATGAGTTTGGGATCACCAAGTGAGATCAGCGGCCGAACGTGACCTTCTGTAATAACTCCTGCAACTAATGCGTCTTTAATAGCATCTGGGAGAGAAAGCAGCCGAATGGTATTTGAGACAGTCGGTGCACTTTTTCCAACTCGCTTAGCAACTTCGTTTGTTCCAAGTCCGAATTCATCAATCAATCGTTTATAGGCAAGAGCACGCTCAATCGGATTGAGATCTTCTCTTTGAACATTCTCAACAATTGACATTTCAAGCATTCCTTGAGGAGTTGTTTTTTTCACAACGACGGGAACTTTTTGCAGACCCGCTATTTTTGATGCTCTCCACCTTCTCTCACCGGCAATAATCTGATACCCGGCTGGCGTTTCAGCCACAACAATTGGCTCAAGTATTCCCTGTTCTCTAATTGATTCAACGAGTTCTGAGAGTGATTCCTGGGTCATAACTCCACGAGGTTGTAAGGGGTTTGACTGCAGTTGATTTATTTCCAGTTCGTATATTCGTTCTTCTGTATTATCCATGAACTACCTCAACAATTTTTTTACTACGTAGTGTTTTAAAATGAACGATACCTTCCTCAACAGCAAAAAGCGTATGATCCTTTCCCATCCCAACTCCTGCTCCTGGGAAAACTTTTGTTCCTCGTTGTCTGATCAAAATATTTCCCGGAGTAACTTTTTCTCCTCCATATGTTTTGACTCCGAGACGTTTTGCAATTGAGTCTCTATTTCCTTTGACTGATCCTTGTGCTTTTGTATGTGCCATATGATTTTTCTTCCTTTGACGCTCTAAGATGAGGTCAAAAAATCATTCTCGTGAAAATTTAGTCTATATTACGAAAAGTTTTCACATCTGTCAAGATGTAATTTCGTTTTTTGCTTGTTGCCTAAGGTGTTTTTGTAGTTTTTTGCTTTGCAGATGTCTGTTCTTTGATTTGATCAATCTTTACCTTACTTAAAAGTTGTTTATGACCCTTGACTCTTCTGTAGCGAGATTTCGCCTTGAATTTTCGAACAAGTATCTTCTCACCACGCAGAGAATCTTGGACAACTCCTGTAACAACAACATCCAAAAGGGTCGGTCTTCCGACTCGTAAAACACCATCTGCGGTGTAAAGAAGTACATCATCAAACGTAACTGCCGCACCTTTTTCCTTTCCAATGTGCTCGATAGTAATGACGCCGCCTTCTGATACTTTGTATTGTTTGCCACCTGTTTTGATAACCGCGTATTTCATAGGAAGTAACTATTATACCAAACTCGCTAGTGAATTTCCAGCGTTTCGGTTCTGCGAAGCGAGGTACTTATCGAAGAAAGTACACCAAGCAAGATAAAATTGGAAAGAAGCGAGCTTCCCCCCAACGAAACAAACGGCAATGTAACGCCGACAATTGGAAAAACGCCGATGTTCATACCGATGTTTACAAAAAAATGCACAAAAATGAGTAGTAATGTTCCAAGAGCGATAATTTTTGCATATGGTTCATCTGTCCGTTGCAAAATCCAGTATATCCGATAAAACAAGAAAAGAAAGGCAAGAATTATTGCAACAGCTCCCAAAAAACCATATCCTTCTGAGATCGTTGCAAAAATGAAGTCAGTATGTCTCTCAGGCAAGAAAAAAAGTTCAGCCTGCGTTCCTTCCTGAGCTCCTCTTCCCAAAAGCATACCCGATCCAACAGCGATAATTGATTGAATCGCGTTGTACGAGGTTCCTTGTGGATCAGATGTTGGATTTAAAAACGTTAGTACTCGAATTCGTTGATATTCATGAAACCTGCTCCAGATAAAAGGAAGAAGTATTGCAACAGGAATACTCAGAAAAACAAACCACAGTAATGGAAACCCTGAGAAAAATAGAATAGACATCGTAACTCCTAGGTAAATAAGTGCGTTTCCCAGATCAGGCTGTGCATAGGTCAAAAGAACCAAGGGTGTGGCAAAAAGAAGAATTGTTATGAATGATCGAAATGTATAGCGATCTTTTGCTACCAGGTACCCAGCTAATGCAAAAAGAAGAAAAGGTTTCATTATTTCTGAGAACTGCGCACTTACGCCAAATATTTCAATCCATCGTACTGCTCCCCTACTCTCAAAACCAAGAACAAGAGTCAGGCCAAAAAGAAAAAGTGAGAGAAGGTATATGGGGAGTCGAAAGTTTTGAAGTGATCGGTAATCGATCTGTGAAAAAAAAATAAAAACCACGACTGATAAAATCAGAGAAACAAACTGGCTTTGCGCAAACGACGATTGCAGAGACAGTAAGGTTGCAAAGCTAAACAGTAAAAGAATTGTTACTGGTAAGAGTAACCACCAATCGATTCGAAAAAATGTGGCTTTCATATGACAATTTTGTTCCTTTTAATCTTCTCCAGAAAGGAGAAGAACGCAAGATGAGGTCCATTCACCTCACCTCTTTTTGCCAAAGCAAAAGACCTCTCCTTATAGGAGAGGAATGTAAGGAAGTATGTTATTGTACAGGCGTAACAGAAAAGGTTGATCCTTTTGACAGTTTTGAAACTAACGCATGTTTCTTAATGTAGTTTTCTAACGCAGCAGGATAATCCTCCAAAATAACATCAACTCTTTGGTCTAACGCAGTACCAAGTTTTTTCCGCTCTTCCTGAATCTTTCTTACAATCTCTCTCGCTTTGCCTTCGTCAAGCAAATCATCATTTAGAGAAGTATCAAGAGTGATGATAGCTTTGTCTGACTCTGACTCAACTTCTAAAAATGTAATAGCTTTTACGTTTGTTTCGTCGGCTATAATGTTTTCAATATTAGAATCAAGTCTTTTTGTATTTGAGTACTCAAATCCGTTAAGCGGTTGTCTTAGTTTTAAGTTATGAAATTTTCGAGATGCATGAACTGTTTCAACAAGTTTTCTTGCAAACATCATGTCTTTTTCTAACTCATCATTCATTAACTCATTATTAGCGTTGGGCCAGTCTACAAGATGGACTGATTCTTCATTTGTCAAATTTCGATAAATTTCTTCTGAGATAAATGGTGCAATCGGCGCAAGCAATTTACAGACAGTAATCAGAGCTGCATGTGTTGCCGTATAAAATGCATTCTTATCATCAACATCGTTTGCAGATGGACCAACACGGTCACGACTACGTCTAATGTACCACTTGGAGAAATCATCAATGAAATGCTGCAAGTGGCCAATAGCCGAAACACTATCAAATGCGTCAAGATCTTTTGTCACATTGCGTATCAAACGATTGAGTAGTGACAAAATCCATTGATCAAGAACATTGACAGGTTTTCCCAACTTCAAACTAGCAACTTCAAACTTATCGAAATTTGCATATGTTACAAAAAAGTTGTACGTGTTCCAGAGTATCAACATCATTCCTTTTACCTGCTGCCTGTACTGTTCTTGCGAGATAATGATATCTTCCCCGTTCATAACAGGGCTTCCAAGAAGATACAATCTGAGTGCGTCTCCGCCGTATTTTTGAAGCAGTTCTTTTGGATCTGGGTAATTACCATAGTTTTTACTCATCTTTCGTCCATCGGTACCTAAAATTACTCCTTCCACTAATACATTTTTAAATGCTGGTGAATCATATAACGCAGCTCCAATAACATGCAACACATAAAACCATGCCCTGATCTGCCCTGTGTATTCCGCAATAAAATCAGGAGGAAAGAAATCATCCAATTTTTCTCCTTTTGAGAACGGGAAGTGTCGCTGGGCAAATGACGCACTTCCAGCTTCTATCCAACTATCCAGTACCTCAGGCACTCGTTTTACTTTTGCCAAACATTTCTTGCAGGTTACAGTAACTTCATCAATATCTGGTTTGTGAAGATCAGTGATTTTTTGACCAGATGCGTCTTCCAATTCTTGTATCGACCCGGGAACAAATCGTGTATCACACAATTCGCACTCCCAAACAGGAACTGGTGATCCGAAGTAGCGACTTCGTGAGATATTCCAGTCAGGAGCATTCTCAACACTTTTTAAGAATCGTCCGTATTTAAAATGTTTGGGAAACCAGTTAACAGATTCATTCGTTTGCTTCAGCTTTTCCTTGAGATTCTGAATATTCACAAACCAGGCATCCTGAGGTGCATAGTAGAGTCTGGTATGACACCGCCAACAAAGCGGAACGTTGTGAGGCACATCTTCATGTCGATAGATAAGTCCTCTTTTCTCCAAATCTTGGTTGACGAATTTATTTGCTTTGAGATAGTACATACCACCAAAAAGTGGTACGTTCTTTTTAATCGTTCCTTCCTCATCAAGATGCATCTCGATATGGATATTCTCCTTTTTCATCACAACCAGATCTTCTTCTCCGTAGGCGGCTATCGTGACAACGCCTGTTCCTTCCTCGGCGGTAACGAAGTCTGCTTCAACGATTTCAAACGCTTTTTCGTGCTTTTCGATTTTGTAGTAATCATAATGAGGAACGAATTTTTTTCCAATCAATTTTTCCCCCGTGAACTCTTCAAGAATGATATATTCCCCAAAAAGCATCTTAAGTGTTGGCTTGGCAAGAATATATTTTTCTTTTCCTTGCTGCACTTTTACATAGGTAAGCTGTGGGTTAACTGCAAGCGCTGGAGTGACAATTTTGTTCCAGGGCGTTGTAGACCAGGCAAGAATAAATGTACTTTGCTCATCCACGAGCTCATATTTATAGGTAGATGCCGGGTCAATGATCTCTTTATAATTATCAGTATCCATCGCAACCTCAAAATTTGAGATTGGCGTTGAACAATGCGGACAGTAGAGTGAAACCCGAAGTCCTTTATAGATATGTCCTTTGTCATACATTTGCTTAAAAACCCACATCACCGTTTCCATATATGAAAGATCCATTGTTTTATACGCGTTTTTAAAATCAGCCCACCTACCGATATGATCAACATACCATTCCCATTCACCAGATACTTCAGAAACATACAGCTTACATTCCTCGATAAATTTCCTTATCCCAACTTTTTCTTCTATATCTTTTTTACTTGTCAAACCAAGCTTTGTCTCAACCTTGTTTTCAGCGGGTAACCCATGGCAATCCCATCCCCATACTCTTGGAACACGGTACCCCTGCATCGTCTTATACCGTGGAAAAACATCTTTTGGAAGGCTTGAGAGTAGCGTTCCGTAATGCGGCATACCTGTGATGAAAGGCGGACCATCAAGAAATGTCCACTTTTTGTCCTCAGGACGAGACTGGACAGATTTTTCAAAAATTTTGTGTTCTTTCCAGTACGAAAGAATCTCTTCCTCAAGCTCTGGAAAGTTCACTTGGGGCGAGACTTGCTTGAATCTTTTTACAGTTTTGTTTGCTTTAAGATTATTTTGTTTGTCGCTTGATAGTTTCATAATTAATCATACATAGCTACTGCAAACGGTCACTTAGCTTTAATACGAAATTAATTGTAGCTGAATTCAATCTGTACTTCAACTCAGAGAACGAACAGAAGGCCGATGAAGGTAAGAGCAGTGGCGATGAGTTTTTTGAGAAGATGAGATCGTTCTTTTAATACAATCATTGAGAGAATTACGGTGAAAATGATATTTGTTGTATTGGCAACAAGCACCTGAGGCGTACCGGGTCCAGTCTTTAGTGCTGTATTAAACCCAATTGCTCCGATGGTAAATAACACGCAAACAAGCAGACTTTTGATCAGCAACCGTTTTTGTAAAAATGTCTTTATCTGCATGATCTCCTTTGGCTGAATGATTGCAATAAGAAGTGCCGGTGCAAAAAATCCAAAGCTAACATACGGATAGACATCAAAGCTTGCAAGTAAGAATCGATCATTCACCATACCAACACCAAAGAAAAATGATGCGATAAGCGTGAAAAGTTCTCCTTTTCTATTTTTTGCGGATTCATGCTGCAAATTCACGAGTATCACCCCAAATAGTACCAACGCGACTCCAAAAAGTTGTAGGAAATCCAGCGTTTCGTGGAGAAAAAATGATGCTCCAATGATACTAAAAACAATTCGCATTGAAAATACCAATACAAACTTTGAGGCTTCAAGAAGCTTTAAGCCACTGTAGGAAAATATCATCCCAACACCATATGTAACAGGAACCAGCAACAAATTCCACAGTGGGACATTTTCCGGAAACCGCATCTCTGTTGTTGCAAAGCCAATAATTGTGATGATTATTCCTGTTAAAAACTGCGTGAAAATCGCAAACGCAAGCGGCCTGCTGTTACTCTCTTTTAAGATAAGACGTTGCATGATAGTAATAACAGAAAATGATGCAACAGCAAGTGAAACAAAAAAATACCACGGCATAATAAAAAACTCAAAACGCAAAAAATATAAAAATGTCATCCTGAACGAAGTGAAGGATCTCGCTAGATTCTTCGGCTGCGCCTCAGAATGACAAACTTACCTATGATTTAAGCTTTGAGCTTATAAAGAGTATAGCAGAGTCACATGGAGGACCAAATTTAATTGCGCCTCTCTCGTTTTAAAACTTGGGTACCATCAGGAATTTTCCAGGATGCACTCGTCCTATATTCCCCAGATGGAGTTCGATAGTGGACAAAGTCTTGTAACGCTGACATCGTATCTTTTGGAAGGATTAAATAGACTTTTTGACTTCCCATCGGTATCATATTTGGATCAAACAGGATATTCTTTCCATATCTCCACTTGAAAAGATAGGTATATTCATACATATAGATCGATGGGTTATATGCATAGACGACGTACTCATTGTCATGTGCATCTTGGGCAATGATATCAACGATGAATTCTTTGGTGACTAATGAAGAAAAAGAAAGTGGATTTGACGACAGGCGTTGTGTATGCTGCAAAGCAAACATACCACCAACGATAATCACCCATATGACTATCAGTGATCTCAAGAAACGATTCTTGTGAACAAGAATAATGCTAAATAATAAAAAAATAATCTCAACACAGATAAAGTGATATTCCCATACAGGATTTCTTGCCGTAAGGTAGACAAAAAGTATTCCAATACTTATCGTAGTAAGCAGTAGAAGGAGTCGTTTTTCCCACCCAGTAAAATACGACGTGTTTTTTCGAATATGGACAAGAATATATATTGCTAACCCAATCTCTAAAAAAAATGCATGCCCAAATGAGATATGGAACAGCTGCCCAAACTTTCCGAAAAAATGTTCAATGATTTGGGAGTCGCTTAAGCCCTTTATTTGAATTGTTGAACCGTACGAATAAAATGTTTGTAGTAATGTTCTTGTCTGATACAATCCATGTTTTATCTCAAAAAGCAGAAAAGGAACTCCTGCAAGGAGCATTCCAAAAGCGAACAAAGATAATTTTGATAGATACATGTTCATCTTTTCTTTAATCGTTTTGTTTCGTAAGTTTTGTAAAACAACAAGAAAACTATAGAGCATAACTCCTAAAAAAACACCGATACCAAATGAGATATGAAAATTGAGTAACATACCAAGCGTCCAACCAGAGGAAATAGTGAAGAAAACATGTTGCTTCTTAGTCATTTGACCAGTTTTTACAAAGAAGGCAAGAAATAGAAGAAAGAGAAAGGGTGCTATGTGAGGATTCCACATATTTACCGCATAGGCAAATCCAACACCAAACATAAACAGAAGCCATATAGCCAAAACTGCTGATTTTGCGTATGATCTAAAAACATAAAGAAGAACAAGTGGAAATAACAAAAAGTACGGGATAATTCCAACAAGAATTGCGCTGATGCGCGGATCTTTTGAGATAGCAGTTCCCAGACTTAAAAGCCATATCCAATACGGACCATAAAATATCCCTGAAATTCCTGATGTCGGCCCGATTAGTGTTGGCTTGCTAAGATTATCCCATCCAGAAAGAAGATCTCTCGCATTGTCGTACCAAAATGGAATACTGCCAGCAATAATACTCCAGACTGCAAAAAAAAGAGGAATGAATATCGCAAGAAGAATTAGCATCAAAGAAACCACTGTCTGATATTTTTCTCCTATTCTCGAAACCATAGAAAGACGTTATTTCTTTTATTATCGAGACCTGCATGGGAAATTGTCAACATATCTTTATACCACTCCGCCCCGCTCAGCGGGGCTTCGTTCGGCATTATACTTATTATATTTTGAAAGCAAAGGGGCATAGAGGATCAGGACGCATGCTATACGTGAACAATTTTTCTTCTCGGAGAAGAGATTGTTTGTTCAGTTGGCTGATGCTGTAACGCTTTTTCAACGGTTCTAAGTAACTGCGAAATCCCAACACCTGTCTTTACTGAGATAAATTGCGGATCGTATTGTTTAAAATCTTCCCATATATCTTCTTTTCTGTGAACGTTATGGATATCAATTTTACTGAATACATAAATTCGCTTTTTTCGCTCAATCATAAGACCATAAAGTATCTTCTCAACAACACGAATTTTTTTCTCCATATTTTCATCGCTACTATCTATAACAAAGAGAAGCACATCCGCATGCATAGACTCAAGAAGCGTTGATGTGAATGCTTCAATAAGTGTTAGTGGAAGATTTTGTATAAATCCAATGGTATCTGAGAATAACACTTCTTTTTTTAGATTTGGAAGAAAAACTTTCCCGGAACTGCTATCAAGTGTAACAAACAATGAGTTTTCTACAAGGTTTTTTTTATTGGTCAAATGATTAAAAAGCGATGTTTTGCCCGCATTTGTGTATCCGACAATTGAGACCGTTTGTACCCCGTTTTTCTCTCTACGAATAAGCTGGCGTCTCCTTTCGTCGACATGCTTGTTCAGTTTTCCTTGAATTTTCTTGATTTGTTGTTTCCAGTGTCGTTTCATCAGTTCAGTGTTTGTCTCTCCTACTCCAAGCGTTCCAATGCCTCCTCCTTGACGTGATAGCACCATACCCATCCCATAAATTCTTGGCCCCATATGACGCATCGATGCAAGCTCTATCTGCAGTTTGCTCTCAGCTGTATGTGCGTGAAGAGCAAAAATTTCCAAAATTAAATCGACTCGATCCCAGACCTCTATAGCAAACGTCTCTTTCTGCAATTCGTTTTTGATTTCAAATATTTGTCCTGCTCTGACAATGCCATTTAAAACGACAATATCAATTGAAAGATTAACCACAACTTTTACAATTTCTTGAAGTTTTCCTTTTCCAACATACATACCTTTATCATGTATTTCTCTACGCTGAACGATCAAATCGCAGACTTCTCCACCATATGTTTCAACCAATGACTTTACTTCTTTTAAATCCTCAAGAGCTTGGGTATCTGTCATTGTTTGTGGAAGAATTGTTACGAGTAAAAACTTTTTGTGTGACCGTGAATCCATCTCTGTGTCAGTATACCTTAAATAAAAGATATATAATACGCTTACGCATGCAAAAAATACGGTTTACAAAAGATGGGTTTGAAAAACTTACTGCAGAGTATCAAGGCTTACTAGCAGAACGACCCGACGCAGTTGAGCATCTGAGGAAAGCTCGAGAGCTTGGTGATCTGAGCGAAAACGGGTACTATAAAGCCTCCCGAGCTAAATTGTCCTTTATTGATTCAAGACTGAGGAAAATGCAGTATCAACTAAAGCAAGCAGAGATTGTGGATTTTACTGATACACAAACAGTTGATATAGGTGTCACAGTAACGCTTACGAATGAAGACAAAGATGTTACCTATACTATAGTTGGAGATCTCGAAGCAGACCCATTGTTTCACAAACTCTCTCTTCTTTCACCAATTGGCAAAGAGATCATGGGGAAAAAAGTCGGTGATCAAATTTTTGTTACCGCTCCATCCGGGGTAAAAAAATATACTATTTCCAAAATTGTTTAAAAAAAACAAATCAACATAAAACTTCTGAATAATACTTCTTGACATAATTTTAATCTGCCCATACAATCAAAGAGATTTTATTGCTGACCGCACACGGAAGCAATCCGAAAAATTTCGGATTGCTTTTTTGTTTTTATGAACTACGCAAACCAGTTATCAAAAAAACTTATCGAGAAAAACGCAGTCATTGGAATTGTGGGAATAGGGTATGTCGGAGGAGCGCTTGCAAAAGGAGCAAGCGATGCTGGACTTGATGTGCTTGGATTTACCAGAAACCAAATAAGAGCAGAAGCGATTAATGATCAAAAACTCCCAAACTTTACAGCGACTACTGACATCGCACTTATCGCGACATGCGATGTCATCTGTATCTGTGTTCCAACGCCAGTTCATGAAGATAAATCACCGGATTTGGTGCCGTTGATCGGTTCGCTCCAAAACACTGCAAAACACATGAAAAAAGGAACACTGATTATTATTGAAAGCACTGTTGCTCCTGGTACTACCAGGAATATTGCACTGCCAATTCTTTTGTTATCTGGTCTTAAGCCTGAGAAAGATTTTTTTCTCTCCTTCTCTCCAGAGCGTGTTGATCCAGGGAATAAGACGTACACCCATCGTAACACGCCAAAAGTAGTGTCAGGGCTAAGTAGTGAAAGCACAATTCTTACTCAAGAGTTCTATCAAAATTTTGTTGAAACTGTTGTTTGCGTCTCATCACCTGAAGTAGCAGAGATGTCAAAAATTCTTGAGAATACCTTTCGCCTTGTCAATATTAGTCTTTCAAACGAGCTGCTTAACTATACAAATAAACTCGGTATAGATTTGTGGGAAGTAATCAATGCAGCAGCAACAAAACCGTTTGGGTTTCTCCCCCACTATCCAGGACCAGGAATTGGAGGACATTGCATTCCTGTAGATCCGTTTTATCTGCTTGATGACGCAACAAAACGGGGAGTAAGACTTGGAATTATTGAGGAAGCAGGAACAATAAATACTGCCCAACCAGGAAAAGTCGTGAATAGAACGCTTGATATCATAAAGCAAACAAATGGAGTAAAGAAAACCCATACTGCTCTTCTTGTCGGACTATCATACAAGGAGGATATTGAAGATAGAAGAGAGTCCCCTTCACTTCGCATCTTTGAGTTACTGCAGGAGCAAAAAGTTACAGTCTCATATCATGATCCCTACAACCCAGAATACAACGGCATGTCGTCAGTTCACCTAACGCAACTAAACATACAAGACTTGGATATAATTGTCATAGTAACACCTCATAGCAATATAGATTATCAGGCACTTATTTCGTATGAACGACCAATTCTTGATACAAAGAATGCACTTAAACGTTTTTCTTCTCCCTATATATACCGCTTATAAATCACGATTGGTATTCATCAAACACAGTGGGGAAATTAAGTAACGTATAATCTCATCAATGATATGAAACCATTTTCTCCAGTTTTTGGGTTACCCATCGGAATCAGTGTTACGTTTTGGACGCTGATGGGTTTGTTTCGTTTGGTCACAACCCATCTCCCTTTCAAAAAAAAAGCTGTCGTGAGTAAAAAAAACGTCTACAAAACATCAGACATAGCAGTTGTTATTCCCGCTCATAACGAAGAACTCGTGATACGACGATGTATCCAAGCGCTCAAACTCTCTCTTCATCCAAAACAAATCCATGTCATTTCTGACGGGTCAGTCGATAAAACGTATCGAAGAGCTCGTATGGAAGGATGCCATGTTTCATATCTCAATCCTGGTCGAGGTAAAGCGAAAGCATTAAAGTATCTTTTTGAAAAGTATGATATGTTCAGACGCTATAAATTTATCTTCATCGTTGATTCTGACACGCAAATCGATAAAGACTTTGTCATTCAAGCATTTAAACTATTGGCAAATCCAAAGATAGGCGTTGTGTTTGGCAGTGTGAGGATTCGATGGAAACAGCATATCATTCCTGGTCTTTCCTATTACTTTATTTCATATAGAGAACGACTTGGTAAGTTTCTCCAATTCTGTTTTACGTACGGGCAAACATGGCCACCTACAAATGTTACGTATGTTGTACCTGGATTTGCCACTATATACAGATCAAAGATTTTGCAGAATTTACGCATTGATACTCCAGGAATCTTGGTTGAGGATTTTAACCTGGCATTCCAAATTCACCGGCAAAAAATCTGTAAAGTTGGTTACAGTCCAATGATGATTGGATGGGATCAACATCCAGATAACCTTTCTGATTACTGGAAACAGGTAAGGCGTTGGAACATAGGATTTTTTCAAACAGTGAGGGCAAATGGTGTATGGCCTTCGTTTTTCTGGGTGTCACTTTTTGTTTTTTCTTTTGAAGTCTTACTTAACTCTCTCTTTATTCTCCTTCTTCCTCTTGTACTAATAGTCACGCTTTTCTCACTTATTCCGCCTCAATACGTCGTCTCAGACAACACTACCCTTATATTACAACAGCAAAAGATTTTTGACATTACTCGGCTACAAAAAATATTTATAATTACATTTGTCGTCGACTATCTTTGGACAATTGGTATCGGTTTAGCAAGCAAAAAACCCCAGATGCTTTTTTATGGGTTGTTCTTTTTTATTATGCACTATATTACTGCCTTAATACTCATTAGTGCTATTGTCCCGGGTTTTTTCAGAAAGTCTGCGGGGAAATGGACAAGCCCCAAG
>Ga0209542_10014142_pt1 | contig 13632 bp, 13 predicted proteins | sample RifCSPhighO2_01_FD_184028 | JGI IMG/M metagenome (GOLD analysis project Ga0209542, IMG submission 184028) | Soil microbial communities from Rifle, Colorado - Rifle CSP2_plank highO2_0.1 (SPAdes) (version 2) | ecosystem: Environmental > Terrestrial > Deep subsurface > Rock core/Sediment ...
GGGATCAGAAGCTTTGCTCTAGTTCTCTCTAATAATGCTTTATGAAACTGATCATCAAGGATATGGATATAGCGACAGGCATCACTCTTGTCGCGATAATGAACAGGAAAGACGCCGCCCTTCTCGACCTTCATCTCGCTGACCGCATCATGATCCGTAAAGGCTCCAGAGAGATTGTAGCTGTCGTCGATTTCGCTGAGACAGCGAAGACGATCCCTCAAGGGACTTTAGGCCTTTTCGAGGAGGTATTGGCAAACCTTCACGCGAAGAGCGGCGATGAGGTCAGCATCCATCCTGTGCAGAAGCCTGAATCCCTGCTCTACATCAAGAAGAAGATGGATGGAGGAATACTCTCCTATCACGAGATCAAGAGCATCATTGATGATGTAGTCAACAATAAGATAACCACTGTAGAGCTCACTTATTACGTCGCCGCCAATTACATGAAAGGGATGGATTTCAAAGAAGTTGTTCATCTCACCCGCGCGATGATCAATTCAGGCAATAAGCTTGAGTTCGGCAACCGCATAGTCGTTGATAAGCACTGCATAGGCGGAGTCTGCGGCAACAGGACTACCCCTATAATCGTGCCGATACTCGCTGTAGCTGGCCTCACTGTCCCTAAGACCAGCTCCCGCTCTATAACCTCTCCAGCAGGAACTGCTGACACTCTTGAAGTGCTCTGCAATGTCGTTCTTGAGATGAAAGATATTGTCCGTGTTGTCGACAAGACAGGAGCTTGCCTTGTCTGGGGCGGCGCTGTGCATCTCGCGCCTGCTGATGACAGCATAATCAATGTCGAACATCCATTAAGCATTGACGCAGAAGGCCAACTGCTCGCGTCTATAATGGCGAAGAAAGGCTCTGTATCAGCCACTCACGTCATCATAGATATCCCTGTAGGCTATGGGACTAAAGTCACCTCTCAGAAACGCGCCAAGCACCTTGCGAAAGAATTCTCAAAGTTAGGCAAGGAATTAGGGATGGTAATCGATGTGGTCATAACTGACGGCTCTGAGCCTATAGGCAACGGCATAGGCCCTGCTCTGGAAGCGATAGACATCCTCAGAGTGCTCAAGAATGACCCTAAAGCGCCTAAGGATCTGCGCAATAAATCGTTAGCCATGGCCTCAGTACTTCTTGAAAGCACTGGCAAGGCGAAGAAAGGCCATGGATGGCATATGGCTGAGGCATTGCTTGATTCAGGCCTCGCGTTCAAGAAATTCATCGAGATACTCACAGAACAAGGAATCAGGGCAAGTGATGAGAAAGAGATCGCTTTAGGAGAATACCATTTCAATGTAAGAGCCAATAAGACTGGATTCATCAAGATGATGAACAACCGCGCGCTCTCGCGCATAGCTAGAATCGCTGGCTGCCCAGAAGACAAGAAGGCTGGGATATTCCTGTTCAAGCACAATGGGGATAAAGTCATCAATGGAGAAAGGGTCTTCACAGTCTATTCCGAATCCTCAATAAAGCTAAGATACGCTAAAGAGATGGTCGAGAAAGTCTCAGGATTCGTCATCAGATGATCTTTCATTGGATGATATGTTAAGAGGCTCATTTGTCATTCTTCTGCACAGCGCGGAATTTCCGCAACAGCTCACTCACATGAATGTCTGCTGTGAGGAAATTCTCTCTCGCGACTTCCTGCACGATATGATGCTCTCTTATCTGGCTTACCCCTTTTTCTGCCAGCTGGTCAGCGAATTCAGCCATAGAATTCATTGTCTTGAAGCTTGATTCCACTATCAGCAGAGGCTCAGTCCCGATCTTCATCTGTCCTGGATTGATGGCTTCTTCAGCTTTCAGGACAGTATTCACAGCAGGATTATTCATTATGAACTCAGCAGTGTTTTGCGAGCTGCCGCGCAGTATGAACGCAGTCTTTATTGGAAGGCTCAGCTTGCTCGTATCGATTATTGAAGCATAGCGCAGAACCACATCTTCCTCGAGTTTCTGCAGCGCGCGGGTCACTTTCTGCCTCGAGATATTTCCTCTCTCGGCAAGGACTGTAGCTGGAGTGCGGGAATTATTTCGCAGTCTTGATAGGATGACCAATTCTTCTTCTTTGAGCATGATGATAGTATACCTTTAGGATTTATAAGTGTTTCTGTGCGAATTCCGGAAGGATTACGGCAATCACAGAGTTATGCAGAGCTATATTTATAAACATATTGCCCTTAACAACGCTTATGGCTGACTACCATGAACTCGCATTGAAGGTTCTTGAAAGATATCCCTTGTTCTCAGAGTTTCAGAAGAGATTCAGCGGCGACAAGAGACGGAATGATGAACTGAGGAAAGGATTCCTTTCAGCTGCGGATCAAGGGGGAAAGAGTTCTTTCCATAATGAGATGATTGAAGCCATCAAAAAAGGATGGTCAGAGAACGGCCTTCATTACGACGATGATAAAGCAAAGTCAATATTTGACAGCATAATCCTTGACCCGAGAAGTGTCAGCTTTGAAGACAGGATTGAGCAGATTGAAGAGCTTGGCTTTTCAGTGGATGCTTCTGCGGAGAACAGGCATCTGGCTGAGTTGATCGCGAGCGATTGGGGATTCATGACTCTGCTCAAGACAAGATGCCCTGAAGACAGCCTTAGATCCTTGTTCGCATATGCGCTGCCAGCATGCGCGATGAGCAAGATGTTAGGCTCAAACCCTATTGAGAGGATTGGGCATTTCATCCTCACAATGATCGAGATATGCCCCGCGCACAGCCTTAACATATTCTTCAAGAAAGGGATTCCTGCCTGCGTTGGAGTCCTCAAAGAATTGGCTATCGATGAATGCGAAGAATTCTTTAGGATCATGATAAGATGCTGTCCTGACTTATCGCTGGATTCTCTTTTCGGAAAGAGCCTTCATGAATGCGCGGAATTCCGTGCTTTCGAGAGATTGACCCGTAATGGCATCCTTTACTTCCTCATCCCTTTGATGGAGAAATGCCCCAGAGAGCATTTCAATGAGATGTTCCAGCAGGGAATCACTAAATGCGCGCACTCAGGAGCGTTTGATTATTTCATAGGATATGACAAGGATTCTATCCGGCTGCGTTATGAAGAGATGGTCTCCGACTATCCCGCAGAGAATATCACATCATTGCTCGTATACGGGCTTCCATTGGAATACGCTAACGAATGGCGAAGAAATATCAAGAGCAGCAGATTCTATGAGTTCATCATGGCGATCAGGAAAGCCCCAGCTGGATTTTTTAAGGTTCTGAGAGAACTTGACGCGAATAAGCTGAGCAATGACTCTCTTTACGCTATTGAAGAAATTGAGAATGCCTACAACATGATTTCGGATAGGATCATGGAGAATTTCATTGTGCCTGGGATAAATAAAGGCTATCTCAATTTTCCCAAAGATCATAAGACGGTGAAAGCGTTCATAGCGCTGAATCATGAAAGGCCTGAAAAGATAACAATCAATGAATACAGAGCTTTCCTCGCTGCTGTGAGACCTAGCGCGATTCCTTTGAGACGGAAACCTCTTTTCGGAATATTCGGCGGCCAGCCAAGCAGGCCTTGATCCATATAGTCATATTTATAAACATCACAATTATTCTCGCACTCATGCGAGCAAAGACTGTCCCAAAGAAAGACCCTCTTCCTAAAGAGCTCTTTGAAGTCCTTGCCTGCCCGATGTGCAAGTCTGATCTTGAATACAATCCCGGAAAGACAGGTCTTGTATGCGTCAAATGCAAGGAGAACTATCCTATAAAGAACGGAATCCCTGTCCTGCTCCCTAAAGGGATGGAATGATACTCTCTAAGCTTATTCCAATAAGACCTTTTATCTCACAATCTTTTTAAACTAGAATCTTTCTTTTCAGATAAAGCGTAACAAAAATCCGCCGCTCGGAGCTATCCTCGGCCTGAAGGCCGAGGCTTTACGCTCCTCGCCTTGGCAGGCGGATTTTTGGAACCTCGAAAAGCCTTCATCTCCACGCTAAAGCGTGGAGCTTTCGGCTTTTCAAGGTAACACTTGCCGCGGTCGCATAATCCGGTATTGCGCCGGCCTTGAGAGCCGGTTTCCTCCGGGATATCTCGGTTCAAATCCGAGCCGCGGCGTTCTTGTCTCTCCTATAGAGAACAACATATCTTTTCAATATTCAATAATCATTTATACTTCACGCAGTTGATTCTTCTCATGTACGACCCTTCAAAGCCTTACAAAGAACAGATTCTTAAGATGATACAGAGCACCTGGAAAACTCCTTATGTGACAGTGCGGCAAGGAACTTACCCTATCATCGAGCGCAGGATATCTCTGCCTGAAGTCGACCATACCGACGGCATAGGCACTAAAGGGAAGCACATATGGAAGATGAGAGAATTCACGGTCGCTGTGCAGGATGCTCTCGCGATGAACCTTAATGACCTGGCGCTCTGTGGGGCTAAAACTTACAAGCTGCAGAATCACCTGATGATCCATGAGGATGACCATGACGCCATACTAGATATCATCAGCGCTCTCTCTGATTCTTGCGTGAGGAGAGGGATAGCCATAACTGGCGGAGAGACTTCAGTGCAGGGCAATCTTGAGGGCATGGATCTTAGCCTCACCGTCTCAGGATTCATCACCAACCAAAAAGAGAACAAGGCAGAAATCGGAGATATAGTCATAGGTCTCAGAAGCTCAGGGCTACATGCTAACGGATTCACATTCGTGAATTCTATACTAGGAAATGATATCAGGAGAGAATATGTGATTCCAACAATGATATATTCTCACGCTATACTTGATGACTACATACTCCCTCAGATCAACGGGATGATGCACATCACTGGCGGAGCTTTCACAAAACTGAAAGGTATGCTTGATAGCTCTGCCAGTATAGCATTCAGAAAAGATCATGAGATTGTTCCGCATAATATCTTCTTCGAGATCTATGACAGAGGAAAAGCTAACGGAGTCACTGATGAGCAGATGTACAGGACGCTGAACTGCGGCATAGGATTCATACTCACTGCCAAACCCGCTTCAGCCCAGACCATCATCAATGCGATCAGTGAGAAATATGGCTTTATCGCAAGAGCAGTCGGAGAAGTCATTCCAGGCAATAGGAACATCCATATACCTTCTAAATTCAGTGATGTTGAAGTGACGCTCTAAGGCACTAAAACAGTTTGACATAAGCTAAGAAGAATTGCTCAGAATTGCCTGACAAACGCACAAAAACTTTTTAAACCTCTCACGGCTACTTTTTATCGATGGCACAGAACGCTGCAGGCAATGGCAACAAGAAAGTCTTCACAGATGATGTCTCACTGGTAATAAGCGGCGCCGCTGGCAAAGGGATTCTCACGATCATCAATGTCCTGACAAAGACCCTTAAGCAGTCAGGGTTCCATGTCTTCGCGACGAATGAATATATGTCACGAATACGCGGAGGGACAAATTCCGCGGAGATAAGAGTGTCCTCAAAAAGAGTCTCCGCTTTCATCAACCGCATCGACATACTTGTTCCGCTGGATAAAGGAGCCATCCCCCATCTCAAGGAGAGGATAACTAAAGATACAGTGATACTCGGCGATAAAGGACAGGCAGCTGCTGATATCCCGATGACAGACATCCCTTTCGGGAATATCGCTCTCGATCTAGGAAAGAGCGTCTTTGAGAATGTAGTTGCTGCAGGAACCCTTCTTGGGCTGTTCGGGATAAAGCCTGAACTTCTTGATGAAGTCCTCAAAGGGCAGTTCGGCAGCAAAGGAGAGGAGATCGTCAAGAAGAACATCGAGGCAGGCCGTGCAGGTCTTGAGAAAGGCCAAGCGCTAGCGAAAGCGGGCACAGTCAGGATAGAGCTCATTCCTGACAAGAATGTGGCGAATGAGCTTTTCCTCAATGGCACTGAGGCTTTAGGGATTGGGGCTATCTCAGGAGGATGTGATTTCATATCTTCATATCCGATGTCTCCAGCTACTGGAGTCCTCACATTCATAGCTCAGCAATCAAAAGAATTTGATATAGTCATTGATCAGGCAGAGGATGAGATTGCCGCTATAAACGCAGGTCTTGGCGCGTGGTACGCAGGCGCGAGAGCGATGGTCACGACTTCAGGCGGCGGATTCGCGCTCATGACTGAAGGGGTTAGCCTTTCAGGGATGATAGAGACTCCGATTGTGATCCATATAGGCCAGCGCCCAGGGCCAGCCACCGGACTGCCGACACGAACAGAGCAGGGAGATCTTAGCTTCGCGGTATATTCAGGCCATGGAGATTTTCCCAGGATAGTCCTGGCTCCAGGAACAATAAAAGACGCTACGGTATTGACGCATAAGGCTTTCAATCTCGCGGACAGATTCCAGATCCCTGTGTTCATACTCTCAGACCAATTCTTCCTCGATTCATACACTACCTGTCCTGATCTCGAAGTTGAGAAACTTCCTGTTGAGAGATTCATTACAAAGACTGCTAAAGATTACAAAAGGTACAAATTGACTTCTGATGGGATCTCTCCAAGAGGGATTCCGGGATATGGTGAAGGCTTGGTCTGCGTCGACAGCGATGAACATGATGAGACCGGACACATAACTGAGAGCGAGGCTGTCCGCAACGCGATGATGGACAAGAGACTTGTGAAAAAAGCTGCGGCAATACTTAAGGAGGCTATCCCTCCGCAGATCATCGGCTCTAAAGATTATTCTACAATCATAGTCGGCTGGGGCTCTACTCACTCAGCGATCGCTGAAGCCATTGAGAATCTTGGCAGGAAAGATGTTGCGTTCCTCTATTTCACACAGGTGTTCCCATTGCAGGCAGGCGTCGCAGATACTATAAAAAAAGCTAAGAACATGATACTTGTCGAGAACAACGCTTCAGGACAGTTCGGAAAGATACTCCAGCTCGCTACAGGAATGGTTCCGCATCATAAGATCCTGAAAAGCAGCGGCGCTCCTTTCACTGTAGAAGAGCTAGTTGAAGATTTCAGAAGATTGATAAAATGAACGCGAGAAACTATGGGCAAAGAAGATTTTGATATGGGCGCGATAGACATCGCCTGGTGTCCTGGCTGTGGAGATTTCGCTATACTTAACGCGCTCAAAGAAGCTTTAGGAGAGCTTGGCAAGAAGCCAGAGAACACAGTCATAATCTCAGGGATAGGCCAGGCAGCCAAGACTCCGCATTATCTCAAATGCAACTTCTTCAATGGGCTGCACGGAAGGACTCTCTCGCCCGCGATGGCTGTCAAGGCTTCCAATCCAGAGCTTGATGTGGTAATAACAACAGGCGACGGTGATATGTACGGTGAGGGAGGCAATCATTTCCTGCACGCGATACGGCGCAACACAAATATCACAGTCCTCATCTGTAACAACATGGTCTATGGGCTCACTAAAGGGCAGGCCTCTCCTACAAGCGAAAAAGGATTCAAGACACCTATCCAATACAAGGGAGTCATCCTTGAGCCTTTCAACCCTATGTCTGTCGCGATAGCGCTTGACGCCTCTTTTGTGGCGCGCGCGAACTGCGGCGACCTTCAGCAGACCAAAGAGATAATCAAGAAAGCCATACAGCACAAAGGCTTCGCTCTAGTCGATATATTCCAGCCCTGCGTAGTCTACAACAAGGTGAATACCTATCCCTGGTTCAAGCAGCACACTTATAATCTGGATGAGAGATACGATCCGTCTGACAAGAAAGAGGCGTTCATGAAAGCGCTAGAGATGGACAAGATGCCTCTGGGAATAATCTATCTGAGCAGAGAGAAGAAGACTTTCGAGGAGAATATAGGGGTCTATGATAGGAGCAATGATCCTTTGTTCAAGCGCAAGCATGACATCAAGAAGATCATGAAGATGATCGACAATAAACGGCTACATGCCGCGCAGTCAGAGATGGGCTCACTCATAGGATAACAGCGTTCTTGCCGGCAGATAGTGAGGTTCTCTAAATGTTATGCGTCTCAAGAATATATCTCTAAGAAATATATTCTTGAGCAGCACTAAGCATAAATAACCCAATAGAGATATCGCCCGTATGACTGGCTCTGCGCGTGATATCCTTCCTATTGATGACAATGCTTTCGACGCTTTCTTCTCCAATAACCTCAGGGAATCCATCCCTGACCCGTATTTGCGCGGATATGTTGTCAAAGAAGTCGTGCGCGGAACGATCAATGGGGAGAAATTTGACTTCTTGAACGATGAGAGATCTCTCTCAGTGATACTTTACCGATTGCATGAGACAGGCCAGGATGAGGCGTATAAAAGATTCAAGAGCATAGCTGACGGGCTTCTCGCCCTGTGCGGGTTCTTCCCAGAGCATCTCTCTTCTTACCGGAGGCACAGCATGGGGATAAGGTGGCATGTCGCACGTGGAAGAGATGCTTACAACGCTGCGCTGTACTATTCCAATAAAGCGCGCATCCCTGGATCCTCGCCTACCATGCTCAGTAGGATAGGCGATAATTTCAAAGATATCTCAGGAGCTCTTTTTGAGCTGAAGCAGCGCGGCAATTATTCTCTGGACGACCTTGAAGCTGAGGTGAGGGAAGAGATAAAGAAAGCGTTCTATCGCAGGAGAGATCTGCCTTCTCCTGGGCAGAGCGTCAGGCCATTGCTCAAGCTGGTCAGTTGAATCCTATCAACTCTCAACCAATGAATTGAACGATTTCTGAATACGACCCTGTAGAAAGTAAAATATTCTTGTGATTTTTTGCACAAGAATTATCCGTAGTAAAGTCGTCGCGGTTGTGTTCCACAACTAGATTTTCCTCCCCCTCGACAAAGTCAGGGGAACGGGGTGAGGGGAATCTACTTAGGCATTAGTCTAGGCGCGGCGACCGACAGCATCAGGCTATTTTCCACAGAGCCTCTGCGCACATAAGATTAATAAACTTCTATTGCGCATCACTTCTTAATGCCTCAATCAACACAGAAAGAAAAGAACTCTGAAAAGCTTTCGCATTCTTCAGCCTCGCTTCCGCGACAGATAGCGCTGATAACAACTGAAGGAGAGACTGAACTGCTCGGGAAGACCATTGAGAGACAGAGCATAACTACTGTCTCCTGGCACACCCCTGTCTCTTACGAGCCGCAATTGTATGGCGTCGCTCTAGGCAAAGAGAGTTTTAGTCTGGAACTCATCAAGAAATCGCAGGTCTTCGCAGTAAATTTCATGGCTCCTGGATTCTCTAAGCAAGCGCTATTCTGCGGCAGGCATTCAGGCAAAGGAATTGATAAGTTCTCAGAGACAAAGCTGACTGCTGTCGAATGCGGGAAGATCCATTGCGTAAGGATCAAGGAAGCTTCGGCCTGGATCGAGTGCGAAGTGCAGGAGCTTGTAGAAGTGGGAGATCACATATTTGTGATAGGCCGCGTGCTGAACTGCGAAGGGGATGTCTTAGGAAAGAGATTGTTCCAAGCTTATAGCGATGAAGAGAAACGATTCACGACGACAGTGTGACTGTTCTCAGAATATATTAAAAATCAATCAAGACTGATTTCAGACATCTTAAACTTTATCTTCTGGATTATAAGAATGAAGAGAGTATATACGTTTAAAAATTGTACAAGAGCGTTGTGATATGACTGCATGCCTATTTTTCTCTTTGTTAATAAGGAGAAAGACGGAGCTTTGATAAATTTTATCAATAAACTCGTCATGAATTTCTGCGACATCCCGTCTAACAATATCATACCCGTAATTTTTAGCGTCATCGATTATCCGGTCAAGTGGAGTTTTAGAATCTGGACCTATTGAAGGGTGTGCAGACTCAGTATTTCCTGAAAGTTGATCAATTACTTTTATCTTCATCATACTCATTATATAGTAATGACATATATATAAATATTTCTATTTCAAAACCCACAACCAAAACCCTGACTTCAGAAAAAGAATATATCCCCTCTACTATCACAATATTTAAATAGGTTCTTCTTCTTCGCTGAAAAAGATAAACGCGGTCTCGCGAATCAGGATGTCGCGAAAATCGCAGAACAAAAAGGTGATCATTGTGACTATGGATGTCGAACGGCTTCAGAAAGTGACTCGTTTAGCGAAAGACCTATATCAGAGAGGGATGGCTGCGGACATGGAAGAGGCAGCCAAAGTTGCCGACGACCTCATAAACAAAGATAATGATCTTTCTCAAATAAGGAATACTCTTGCGGGAAGGGATGCTGACGCTCCTGAACCTTCTTCCAGTGGAGCCATACATGTTTCAGAACTTCAAGTCTCAATGCCTCAGCAGCAGACTTCCTCTTCAGTGCTTGATTCTTATATTACTGATATAAATTCAAAAATAACTGAGATAGTAAATGAGATAAAAAGCCATGATAATAGGATTCTTGAATTGAGAGGAGCCATAATCAAAGTCGGCGATGCTATTGACAGGTTAGATAAGGAACGAAAGGAATTCAAGCCTATCATGGAGAGATCCCCAGGCAATGACCAGACACGTTTAAGTCCTGAGTCTATCAAGAAAGACGCCCCCCATCCAAAAGTAGGCGGCTTCAATTCAGCTGACGTCTGTGTAGAGAATGTCTTCTACTGCGGGCCTCCGAGATAAAGTCTGAGTTATTGGCTTCCTGCATTGCAGTCTGACTTCCATCCTAGTTGAAGTCTTCACAAGTCCTTTATAGAGCCGCATATATCCCTTGTTTCTAGAGCCAAGGTAATGCCAATCCTGATACTTGATCATAGACTAAAAGAATAGCTCAGCAACCAGTACCGAGGGGCTGAAGTATATTCTGCAGTATATAAATGTTTAAATAGGGGATGTAACTATTCGCCAATAACAACTAGATAACGGGTTCCTGGGGATTCCAGGCCTGTAAAGGAGTGGTTTGGGGGTTTTATACCATGAAAAATACAATAGTTTACGGAATGATCATCGCTCTGGCAATGATTCTTTCAGCTGGAAGCGTATTTGCGGCCGCAGATCTCAATGTGAGCTCTACAGGCATGAGCTTCACTGTCGATCCAGGAGCTATCCAATCCCAGACTTTCCAGATAATCAATACAGGCGACGCTAACGCGACAAGCCTCAATGTCTACACTTCTTCATCGCTCGTCGATGATGACGGTGACCAGCTGAACATAACCTATATATATACTACTGAAACACTCATTAATGAAATAGGAACCCCAAGAATTGTGACTGTCCGCGTGAATTCTATAGAAGCTGTCGATCCAGGAGTCTATGATTCCTATGTTGTGATCAGCGCGCAGGGAGCCGCTCCTAAGAATTTCCCGATCCATATCATAGTCAACAGCCCTATCAAAGTCACAGAAGTGAGCGTTGACGATGATGAAGTCAAGCCTGGAGAGCCTATCCAGGTCAGCATCGATGTCGAGAACATCGCTGAAGAGATCGATGTCGAAGACATACAGGTCAAGGTCTGGTTCGAGAAAGGGACAAGCAAGCTGAAGGATGATGATAATGACGTCATCGATGACACTTCAGACAAGTTCGATCTCGACGCTGGCGACTCAGAGACCCTCACTTTCGAGTTCACAATGCCTTACAGTGTAGAAGACGGCGATGATTACGATGTCCATGTCGAAGTGACAGGAAAGAATGTCGAGAATACCGCCGACAAATACACAGTGATCGATGAATCACAGACAATCAGCTCAGTGCGCGAAAAGCACGAGATCCAGATCGTCCAAGCGACTCTTGATTCGACCTCGATCACATGCACTAAGAACACTTACCTGAATGTCGTGCTCAGAAATATCGGCAAAGACAACAAGGAAGATGTCACTTTGAAGATCCAGAGCAGCGCTCTGGGAATTGAAGAGGTTGACCACATAACTGACATGAGCAATGATCCTGACAAGGACAGCTTCGAGACCTCAAGATCATTCAATCTTGACCTCTCAACGGCTCCTGAAGGAAACAACTACAGGATTGATGTCATCGCGCTCTACGACAGCGAGAAGGATGATGTCCGCTCTTCAGTGACTCTGAACATCGGCGCGTGCGCAGCGACAACTCAACCGACTACACAGCCGACAACTCAGCCAACCACTCAACCAACAACTCAACCGACTACACAGCCGACACAGCAGACTTCACCCAATACACAGGTTGATACTACTGCAACAACAACTTCAGGCAGAGTGTACGCTTCCCCCGCTTCAAAACAGGCTTTAGGCGGAGACACACTGAAGATTGTCGCTCTGATAGCGGGCATATTGCTTGCTGTGCTGCTCGTCGTGCTCTTGGCAGTCCGCCTGAGCAGGAAAGAGTGAGCTTAACATTTTTTATTATATTTATCTTTTTATCAATCATTCTTTTTTGACAGTTTTTAGACCCGCACAATGGCAAGACTGACTGATTACCTGGCATTCGCGGCTCTTACTCTGAATTCTTGCACCGCTCTTCAATCGACTGATAATGCTGATAAGAGTGAAAGTTCTCAGACCACGATTGAATCCCCTGTCGCGCCACAATATAAGGATATGCGAAGAATCACTGATATTTCTATCAGTGAACATGAAAAAGAGATGGATGAGAATGACATAGAGAACAAAGAAATCCATAAGATCCCATTGATAACGATTGAAGAGCATGCTGTCAGGATAGAATCGACTTATGGCTGCTTCGGATATGGGCTGACTGACGGACTCCAAGATGTGATGGAAAAATACGGACTTTCCATCGATGAGAATCCGCAGATAATGGAATTGATATTCTCTGCGCTTGTGGACTCTTACAATTCTTATTATTATAGATGCATGACACCTCCGGAAGACAAGACCTGGAATGATTACGCTATCGAACCGGTACTGGTCTCTGATAAGATAGAATCCGCGATCTTTACGTATAATGACCGATCAAGACAGCAATTTCCAGAGCATCTATTCCTCTTGCAGTGGGTGTATTCTATCCCTTCAGATGTTGGCAGATGGAAAGGGATACGTATAGGCGATGTATTGAATATGATCGAGAAAGAGAAAGAATGCATAGGTGTGGGATTCTCTCAAGGAGGGGGAAAAGATATCAATAAGCGTGGCGCATATGCGCTAGAAAGAGCCGTCGCTGACTACAATTTCAGATGCAGGATAGGCGAGGGATTGCCAGAATTATTAGAGGGAGAGGAAAAAGCCATCATGCTTAATCAAGGGGTGCTCATGATATTCTATCCCAGAGAACAAGCTGCTGAGCAAGCAGGAATCCAGAAATAGCGGCGCAGGACTGAAGCGTTCAATAAACCTAGAATTCCTTAAAGACCGCTTTTTCTTACTACTTCTTCTTCTCGACTATCTCCTGCATCTCATTGACAAGGTCTCTCGCGTTACGGTAAAGCCTGTCATATTCCTCGGCAGTCACTTCGCGAATCTCCCTGTGCAGTATCTTGCGCGAAAGATCGTACATCTCCTGCATGATGTCAGCGTACCTTCCGCTGACGACTTTCTTCTTCACAAGAAGCGCAATCATCATCTCAGGCACTTTCTCAGGCGTAGGGGGGATCTCTCCTTTGCGCATCAATGCGGCATGGCAGGCGTCCAATGAGGCCCAGTAAAGGTCTAATGCCGCCTGCAATAGATGCCAGCGCGAGTTCTGAAGTGTTGCGGGCGCGCGCACGAAATAATTCCATATCGCCTCTTCAGTCGGCCTTATCCTTCCCTGCTTCAGCAATACCTGCAATGGGTCGAAGAATCCTGTA
>Ga0209542_10014144_pt1 | contig 13631 bp, 9 predicted proteins | sample RifCSPhighO2_01_FD_184028 | JGI IMG/M metagenome (GOLD analysis project Ga0209542, IMG submission 184028) | Soil microbial communities from Rifle, Colorado - Rifle CSP2_plank highO2_0.1 (SPAdes) (version 2) | ecosystem: Environmental > Terrestrial > Deep subsurface > Rock core/Sediment ...
GAATCGCCATCCACTTCAGAATCAGCAAGTCCTTCGCCCTCTTTAAGTCCATCCGTTTCTCCCTCGGAATCACCCTCCACCAGCGAATCTACGTCCCCGTCTCCGTCGCTTTCTCCTTCCACCTCTCCCTCGTTAAGTCCGTCTACTTCGGAGTCGGCGTCTCCGTCACCATCGGAATCTCCATCAGAAAGCCCCTCTGAATCGCCCTCGGAAAGTTCTTCTCCAAGTACGAGTCCATCAATTTCAGAATCAGCGAGTCCTTCACCGAGTGCATCACCATCTGTTTCAGAATCCGCTTCTCCTTCAGCCAGTCCGAGCCCATCCGAATCCCCCTCATCCAGCCCATCAGCACCGGCTCCGGAAGTGCAGACAATAAACGGTCTGGATATAACCTATGTAAAAACAGTCAATGGTCTGGCGAAAGGATCAATAAAACGTATAAATGGAATTGGTTGGAACGTCTAGTGTACAACAGATATTGCTTGGCGCTGTACACGCTATACTATAACCATGTGGCAGAAGGTCCTCCTCTTTATCAGGTACAACAATGCGTTCGCCATCGCGTTTGTTCTGCTCTTCTCTGGTTTCGGCATAACCTACGCGGCGAATCCCGAAGTGCGAGAAGCCGTGTACGCCAGCAGGGAAGTCGTCGTTTCCGTTGATAACGGCCTCATCGTATCGGCTGACTTAGACAATTTTAATTTCAATTTAGTGATACAGTCCATCACCGAGGATGAAAAAAATTATTACGTGGCCTATTCGTACCAGACCTTAGCGATTGAAGATGGCATGTGGCAGACAGTAACCATTGAAAAGACCTTGACGGTAAGCAAGGAAGCGTTGGGCGGAAAGGACCTCGGACTATATGCGATCAAGGAGCTGGCGGAGGTTATCAATTATGAATTGTTTTACTTGAAGAAGGTTCAGAAGATTGAACAAGAAAAGGGAGCTTCACAGAAAGTAGTTGCGACTGAATACTCCGGCTTGATAGGGAAGCTGTTGAATCCTAAAGAAGAAGTCATAGAGGGTTACAATCCGGTCATTCCGGAACCTATTCCGGAAGTGGTTCTTCCTCCGGAGCCGACAGCACCGGAACCAGCCGCAGTTCCTATTGAAACCCCCCAGACTTCGCTAGAGGCTACGTCGGGCACAACAGAACCAACACCTGAACCGGTTCCGCCGCAATCAGAACCCGAGCCAGAACCGACTTCCACTTCGACTCCTTCAACGTCAGAACCCGCACCAGAGCCAACCGCGACATCCACTCCAGTAATAGAGCCGGAGCCAGCCCCAACCGCAACATCCACTCCAGCATCAGAACCCGAACCAGAATTAACTCCGACTTCTGCTCCAGAAGAGCCCGCTGAACCTGCGCCAGAAACGGCTCCCGAGCCGACGCCGTAAGTTTCCCCTATGGTTCTCCCCGGCAACAGAGTGCTACACCGGCTATTCTTTTATTGTACATTCGTCCTCTTTGTGTTGTTACTGGTTATCACGGTTGCCCGTGCTCAAGAATTTACTTCAGCGAGTTATAAAACGCTTAACCCAGTCATGAGCGCCGGTGGGTACGGATCGTCGGAAAGTTTTCAACTGTATGGAGAGATAGCGGGAGCTTCTATAGGCACGAGCACCTCGGCATCTTTCGGAGGAAACGCCGGTTTTCTCATGTTCCCCTTCGTATCAACACCGGTCATAAGCGCGACTGCTGGCAATGCGTCAGCGGCGCTCTCATGGACAATTGCGAGCGGCTATCTCGGGTGGACGCCGACGGCCTACGCGATAGGAAAAGCGACCGTGTCGGGTGGTCCGTATACGTTTTTGGATGCGGTCGGCGGGCTCTCGACGACGGCGTCCGGGCTCACGAACGGAACGGCATATTATTTCGTTGTTCGAGTTCTTGATGCGTTCAGCAATGTTATCGCGACTTCTTCACAAGTCTCTGCAACACCAGCCGATCCCTGCGCCGGGGTTACTACCTGTGGCGTATGCGGCAATTCCGCGTGTAGTAGTGGCAGTAGCGGAGGCGGAGGCGGCGGAGGCGGCAGTTTCACTCCGTCAACGCCGACAGCCGGCGCCGTCTTTTCTGGCAGGGCGTATCCGAAGACGACCGTTACGCTCCTGAAGGATGCGCAGATCGCCGCTACCACCATCGCCGGAGCCGACGCGATGTTCTCGGTAACGCTTTCCGGACTCTCAAGCGGAAATTATATTTTCTCCGTCTACAGCGAAGATAATAAAGGAGTACGATCGTCCCTTATGACATTCCCGATCTCCATCACCTCCGGCGCGACGACAAACGTTGGCGGCATCTTCATCGCGCCAACTATTTCGGTTGATAAAAGTGAAGTGAAGCGCGGGGATACCATCACGATCTTCGGGCAATCAGTTCCGCAAGCAGACATCATTATTGCGGTAAATTCCGAAGAAGAATTTTTCAGCAGGACAATTTCAGACAAAAATGGCGTTTATTTATATAATTTTGACACCTCGATTCTTGATTACGGCTCTCACAGTGCGAAATCTAAATCCTCCATAGGCAATCAGCTGGTGAGCGGTTTTAGTTATTTGACTAATTTTAAAGTCGGTACGAAGAATGTACTCGCGCCGCTATCAACGCAAGCGATTCAGAAAGGCGATTCCAATAACGACAAGAAAGTTAATCTCATTGATTTCTCTATTCTCGCGTATTGGTTCAACCGGCCGTTGACGCCGGCGGCCATCGCGCTTGTTGACCTCAACGGCGACAAAAAAGTCAATCTCGTTGACTTCTCCATCATGGCGTTTTACTGGACCGGGTAGTGAAAACTTGACTATGAAACGACTCATCACAGCATTTAGCATCCTCGGCGCGCTTGTAGCACCGGCGTTCGCATACGCGGCGACGCTCTCGTTCACAGCGCCTCAAACGAGCGTGGGTGTCGGGGAGCCGTTTGAAGTCAATGTCATTCTTGATACCAGAAATAGCATCAATGCGATAGAAGCGGCTTTCATCATCCCGACCGGACTTGAACTGGAGCACACGAGCGACGGCAATACCATCGTGAGTCTCTGGGTAGAACGGCCGCGTTACGACCGTGAGGCGCGCACGCTCGCGTTCTCCGGCATCATACCGGGCGGCTTTTCTGGAACGGGACGCCTTCTCACGTTCACGCTTAAAGCGGAGCGAAAGGGAACCATCAAACTTTCCTTTGATCGATTGCGTACCGTAGCATACCAAAACAGTCCGGACGGCACATTGGAGCCGACAACACTCCAGACATTAACGCTTTCTGCCAAGGAGGGGACAGCGCCAGCTCCGGAACTGTCGGTCGACATCGAACCGCCCGAGGCGTTCACACCGCTCGTAACACGAGACCCGCAGTTGTACGATGGCGCCTGGACGCTTATATTCGCGACGCAAGATAAGGATTCCGGCATTGCATACTACGAAGTGAGCGAGTCGCCCGTGCGAATGACTGATCCGACGAAACTCTCGTGGACGAAAGCGGAGAGCCCATATCGGCTCTTAGGAGAGGAGTCGGCGAAATATATCTATGTGCGCGCCGTTGACGAGCAGGGGAATATCCGGACCGAGTTGTACACACGGACGCACCCGCTGTCATGGCTTCTGGACCTTGCGCTCGGTATACTAATACTAGCTCTCATCCTCTTTGTACTGCGGCTCTTGAGGAAGAAGCGGCGCCATGCCTCGCCATAACTTATTTCTTCTCTCTATTCTCGCGTTCTCCATAGGCGCGTTCAGCTTCGTGCCGCACGCGAGTGCGGCGACCCTTACTCTTTCAAACGGCAACAGCGCCACCATTGGGCAGACGATATCGGTGTCCTTGCTCATCTCCACCGAGGGGAGCGAGGTGCTGAATGCGGTGTCCGCGGAGGTCAGATTCCCTGCGGAACTGCTGACCCTGCAGTCCATCTCCAAAACAGGGAGCATCATCTCGTTCTGGGCCGAGGAGCCGTCCTTTTCAAACAGCGGCGGTACTGCGTCGCTCCAGGGCATCATCCCGAACCCCGGCTGGAAGGGGCAGGGAGGAGTCGTCGTCTTCCTTGTGTTCAAGGTGAAGGCGGCCGGCACCGCGACTATTTCATTCGCGAGCGCCTCGGTGCTTGCGAACGACGGGCTCGGCACGAATATTCTCTCAAAGACCTTTTCCAAAACGCTTTCACTCGGCGGGTCCGTGCCGCAGGCGACGAGCCCCGCCCAAACGAGCGGTACGCCGCTCGGACCGGCGCTCGCGTCATCGACGCATCCTGACCCAAGCGTATGGTACAGCGATGCAGACCCTCTCTTTACCTGGAATGTCCCGAAAGGTGTTACTGCGATACGGCTGCTCTATGACACCCATCCTATTTCTTCGCCAAGCGTTCTCTATGAAGAAGCGATTGACCGAAAACAGCTTTTGAACATTAAGGACGGCACGTATTATTTCCACGCGCAATTCCAGAATGCAAGCGGCTGGGGCGCCATCACCCATATGCGTTTCCAGATAGATACCGCAGCGCCGAAACCGTTTACGATCGCCGTCGTGCGAGGGAGCAGTGAGAACCAGCCCCAGGCGATCATTTCCTTTGAAACGACCGATGCGACTTCGGGCATAGACCATTACACCGTAGCGGTCGGCAATGCGACTCCCGTGACGGTCACGACAAGTGAGGTGGAGAAGGGGGCGTACCCGCTCCCGGCGGGAGAGCCCGGACAGCAGAGGGTCGTCGTAAAGGCATTTGACCGCGCAGGCAATACGGCGACCGAATCGAAAACGCTCACTATCATGGCGATTAAACCGCCGACTATCGAGGCGTACAGTAGAAAACTTAAGAGTGGGGAGCCATTCGTTGTTTCAGGTACGACGTATCCGGGCGCAAGTGTTGAAGTGACCTTAAAGGATAAGAATGGCGACACAACCGCCGAATCAACCACTGCTGATGCGTCGTCGGGAGAGTTCTCGCTCGCATGGACACAGCCGCTTAACCCGGGCACTTACTCCTTCACGGCCATGGCGAAGAGCACCGGCGGAGCGATGAGCCTTCCAACTAAGCCACTTACCTTCGCCGTAGCGGGTACGCCGCTTTCCGGGTGGGGAAGTATCGCACTCCAATATCTCTTAGTTGCATTTGCGATAATTGCCGCAGTCGCGCTCGTCGTCGGCGTGGGCTACATCCTGTGGTATCGACTGGGACGATTGCGCCGGCGCCTCAAACATATCGCTGTCCGTTCAGGACGCGGCGTTCAATATGATTTTGAACACATCATGGACGACCTCCACTCGCTCGCCGTCTTGCTGCATAAGGCAAAACAGAAGCGCGAATTAACGCGGGAAGAGGATGCCATCTTGGAGAAGCTGAAGCAACATCTGAAGAAAATGGAAGATGATATCCTCTCGCGCCTTGAACAGATAGACGATGAAGCGGGTGAGTAGCATGCGGCATCTGGCCGTCGGTCTCGCATTACTCGCGACGGGCGTCGCGGCTTTCATCGTTTATAGGACAGTACCGGAAACGGCAGAGTTCGGCGGCGTGTCCTTAAGGATCGAGTACGCACTCACTGAAGCCGCGCGGGAGAGGGGGCTCGGCGGTCGTACAAGTCTCGCGCCAGACTACGGGATGCTCTTTGTCTTTCCTGAAGACGGCTATTACGGCTTCTGGATGAAAGATACGCTCGTGCCGATTGATGTTTTTTGGCTTGATTCTAATGGACACGTCGTGTCCCTCATTCAAAATGTTGCGACCTCGACCTATCCGAATGTCTTTTATCCAACTGCCCCAGCACGTTATGTCCTTGAAATTGTCGCTGGCTTTGCGCGCACATATGCTATCGCAACGGGTACGCCGCTCCTATTGAAAAATTTTCCGAGCGTTTCAAAATAGCTTGTCCACACCTGTTTTTGAACGAGGAGGAGTACACTTACTCCTAACCTCGCACCCCTTATCCATAGCTGCCTTCCCTATGTCCAAAGTCGTGAAAGTTCCTCTGCATTCGAAAACAGCTGTCGCGCCTATCCCCAAAGCTGCGGAGAAGCCCGTGTCGAAAGAAACGCTGCGCTACCGCGCAATGGTCCCGCAGGTGGAGAAGCGCGACGGGCGGCTCGTGCCCTTTGATTTCGATAAGATCGTTTCAGCGGTTTTTAAGGCGATGGCCGAGGCAGGAGAAGGCGGTCAAGAAGATGCCGTGCTCGTTGCGCACCAGGTGGCGGGCGAGCTGGGCAGGTTCGCGAAAAAGTACAGGAGCTTCCTCCCGACGGTCGAGGGCATGCAGGACTCGGTGGAGAAGTATCTCATCCTGAACGACTATGTGAAGACTGCGAAGTCGTATATTCTCTACCGCGACAAGCGCGCCCAGCTGCGCGCAGCGCACGTGGAGATCCCGGCGCATGTGAAGAAGCTCGCCGAAGAGAGCAGGAAATATTTCGAGGGGAATTCGCTCGGCGAGTTCGTGTATCTGCGCACCTATGCGAAATGGATACCCCACGAAGGACGGCGCGAGACCTGGGTCGAGACGGTGGACCGCTATATGAGCTTCATGCACGAGAATCTCGGTAACAAGCTCACAGAAAAGGAATATGCCGAGGTGCGCATGGGCATTGTGAAGCAGGAGGTGATGCCTTCCATGCGCCTGATGCAGTTCGCGGGCGAGTGCGCGCGCCGTTGTAATACCTGCGCCTACAACTGCACCTTCACGGCGCCGACCAAACTCGAGGACTTCGCCGAGATCATGTACCTCTCGATGAACGGGTGCGGCGTGGGCTTCGCGGTCGAGAGCCAGAACATCGAACAGCTCCCGCAGATCATGAAGCAGATGGGGAAGCAAAAAGAAAAAAAAGCGGAGACGCACGTGATCGGCGATTCGAAAGAGGAGTGGTGCGATGCGCTGACGCTCGGGCTCCGGACGTGGTACGCGGGTAGGGATGTGACCTTTGACTTCTCCCAGATCCGTCCGGCGGGCGCGCGGCTCAAAACAATGGGCGGGAAGGCGTCGGGCCCCGAGCCCTTGAAATCTCTGCTCGCGTTCGTGCGCGAAAAGGTGCTCTCGCGTCAAGGGCGGCGGCTCCGCACCATCGATGCGCACGACGTCATCTGCAAGATCGGCGAATGCGTGGTCGCGGGCGGCGTCCGTCGCACTGCGATGATCTCGCTCTCCGACCTCGACGATGTCGAGATGCGCGATGCCAAGAAGGGCCAGTTCTATATGACTGACCCGCATCGCTCGGTAGCGAACAATTCAGCCGTGTATGAGATGCAACCGACCAATGCCGAGCTCATGGACGAGTGGGTCGCGCTCATGAAAAGCGGCAGCGGCGAGCGAGGCATCTTCAACCGCGCTTCTCTAGCCGCCACGATGCCCAAGCGCCGCGCAGAGTATTTCAAAAAGGTCGGATTTATCGGCGACAACGGCGTGGTGCACGGCTCTATCGGCACGAATCCGTGCGCCGAGATCATCCTGCAGTCCAAGCAGTTCTGCAACCTCTCGGAGGTTATCGCGCGCGCACACGACACGGAGGCGTCGCTCCTGCGGAAGGCGCGCCTTGCGGCGATCCTCGGCACCTACCAGTCCACGCTCACGAAGTTCGCCTATATCTCAAAAGAGTGGACCGACCACTGCGCCGCCGAGCGCCTCTTGGGCGTCTCGATAACAGGGCAGTGGGATTCTCCGGCCGCACGCAAGGCAGAGGTGATGCGCAAGATCCGCGATATGGCGATAAAGACGAACGCGGCCTACGCGAAGCGCTTCGGTATCGCGCGTTCGATGTCGGTGACGGCGGTAAAGCCCTCGGGTACGGTCTCGCAGACATTCAACTGTGCGTCGGGCATCCACCCGCGCCACGCGCCCTACTATATCCGCCGCGTGCGCATCAACGCGACCGATTCTCTCTTCAAGCTGATGCGCGACCAGGGCGTGCCCTATTACCCGGAAGTGGGGCAGTCGCTGGAGGAGGCGAACACCTATGTGCTCGAGTTCCCGGTCAAGGCCCCCGACCACTCCAAAGAGGTCCGGTTCAAGGACGATCTCTCGGCCTTGGAACAGCTTGAATACTGGAAGCGAGTGAAGCTGAACTTCACCGAGCACAACCCCTCGGCGACCGTCTCGGTCTCTGAAGACGAGTGGATCGGCGTCGTGGATTGGATCCAGAAAAATTGGGATATAATCGGCGGACTCTCCTTCCTCCCGCGCACGAACCATGTCTACCGTCTCGCGCCCTACGAGACGATTACGAAGGAGGAGTATGAGACGCGCATGGCCCGCTTTCCGAAGGTGGATTACTCTAAGCTTATCGCCTATGAGCGTCAGGACGAGTCGGATATGAAGAAGGAACTCGCCTGCGCCGGCGGCACCTGCGATATCGTCTAGGGAGCGAAGAAAAAGCGAACGCTCGCGCAGGAGCGCGAGCGTTCGCATGTGTTTGCCCTGCTTCGCGTGAAGCTACGCAGGGCGAGGACCGGGTCGATAAGCCGAATTCTGTCGTGGACAGCTATTTATCTAGGACGCTGATTGCTCAACGCCTCGAGCGGCACAAACCAGAAACCGGAGAACGGAAGCCAGAAGTCGGAAACTTCCGGAATCCGGACTCTGTTCTCCGGTCTCCAGAGTACGGCCTTGCACCCCAGTAAGTATTTTGCCGTTTCACCCCTCGACAAGCTCGGGGTAAACCCGGACTCATCAAGGACTCGTCTCTGTTCGCAACTCTATCCTCGCGGACGACGGGAATTACCCGCTACCGTTTTATCCCGCCTGTTCTTAATGCAGGAACAGGCGGGAGAGTGTTCGGACTTTCCTCCCCATATTTCTATAGAGCAGCTGCCTAACCCGGTCCGGCAGCATTATACCATACGGTGCCACGTTATGGCATGCTATCATCAGTGTAATAGTGCCGTGCCTCTTGTAACATCTTTTGTAGTGGGACCGTACGCGCTCTCGAGACGGTTTCTCCATCTAGAATAGTGCTGGTCGGCGTATGCACGCCGGTATACGCTCCAAGACTTGCATATGGATATGCGATCAGATGCTCCTCTAGAAATTGATGATCTACCACATGTCCTGTCTTCCAGGACGGCTCATAGAGCACTGCCGGATTGGAGTGCACGTAACTGATCAGGTTCTCTAAAGAGCGGTTTAAAGACGCGTAGCGGGATTGGAAGGGTTTCAGGAACAGGTTCCCCACTCGGTCGTGCTGCGCGTTGAAGTAGAGAGTATATGCCGTTCCTATTTTCCGCATAAATGAGGTAATGCCATCCTCTACGACCTCTTTCAATACCAAGTGGAAGTGGCTCGGCATCAAACAGAACGCGCCAACTGCAACAAGTTTTCTGCCACGGGGAATATGTAAGACCTCCTCAAACTTACGTACCCCTATATCGCCGCGTCGGAGAGGGAACTCATCATTTGCTAAATAAAGAAGCTCGAGGAAGCGCCGGTAATCCCGAGGATTTTCAAATGAAAGACGGTTTTCTATGCTGCGATTGTAACAATGGTACCATTCGCCAACAGCGAACTCGGTTTTCCTCTTTGTCATGGTAACAATTATAAGGTGTCACCTTACGGAGTCAAGGAAATTCTAGAAAACGTGAGGTGACACCTTACAGATTCATGTGGATAGACACATTTTATGAAAAGAATGGAAGCTATACTGAACAGTATTATCATTGAGTAACAGCAACAACATCCACTATGCCTCCTTATTCAGCAGCTGTTCCGCGTCGACGTTCGCTTGAGACCATGAGTGTTTGGGCGCTTTCTGCCACGCTCATTGTCAGCTTATTTGCGTTTCTTCCCTCCGCGACCATTCCGTCGTCGGCGACGAAGGCCTTTCTGCTTGCCGCCGGCGCGCTTATCACGCTTGCACTCTTTATCTTGGCTCGCTTGTCGCGAGGCAATATTATCCTCCCGCCGTTTGCGCTTGTGGCAGCGCTCTGGCTGCCGACGATCGCGTATGCGCTCTCGGCCGCATTTTCAGGCGCTCCGTTCGCCACGACGCTCTGGGGTTCCGCGCTTGAACCGGATACGCTCGGCTTCATGCTCACGGCGGCGGTGCTTGGCACCTTGGCTGCACTCGTACTCCGGCGTTCTGAGCATTATCGCTCCTTCCTCACTATCGGTGCGGTCGTGTTCGGCCTTGTCGCGCTCGTACAAGCGCTGGTAATTGTCGTCGGGCAGTTCGCGCCGAACGTGGTCTCGCCGACACTCTCGTTCGTCGGCTCCTTTGACGATCTAGCGTTCCTTATGGGACTCGGTGTTGTCAGTATCCTTATAACCCTGCGCTTCCTCGAACTCTCGCGGCGCGCATACCGCGCGCTCCTTATAAGTGTGGCGGTGGCGCTTTTCCTTCTGGCGGTCGCGAACTCCTCGGTTGTCTGGGTGCTCGTTGCACTCGTCTCGCTCGGCCTTTTCGTCGAAGCGGTGATGAAGCGCGGACCGAAAACCATGGATACCGACCTTGATGATGCCGCGATGTTGGGCGACACCTCCTACGAGACGGATGAAGGCCGCCATCCGCTTGTGCTCCCGCTCGTAGTGCTCGCGGTATCGCTCTTCTTCATTATCGGCGGGACGCTGGGCGGCGCGCTGGCGAACGCGCTCGAGGTGAATACGCTGAATGTCCGCCCGTCCTGGCAGTCCACCTTCTCAGTGGCGCGCGAGTCGTACGCCACCTCGCCTGCATTCGGTACCGGTCCAGGCACCTTTGGGATTGAATGGCTGAAGCATCGCGATGCCTCTCTGAACTCGACCGTCTTCTGGAACGTCGATTTCTCTTCCGGCATCGGCTTCATCCCGACCTCATTCGTGACGACCGGCATCGTCGGGGTTCTCGCGTGGGTCGCATTCTTCGGCCTCTGTATCGCGCTCGGCTTGCGCATGCTTATCCTGCGTGCGCCGGAAGACGCGTTTACCCGCTACGTCGCGATACTCTCGTTTATCGCGATGCTCTACCTCTTCGTTGTCGCGATCGTCGGCCTGCCGAGCGCCGTCATTCTCGCGCTCGCTTTCGTCTTCGCGGGGCTCTTCATCTCGACGACGCGCTTTGCGGCGAGGAGCCAGCAATGGGGCGTCGTTTTCTCGCGGAGCCCCCGCCTCGGCTTCGTCATCGTGTTCTCGCTCACGATCCTTCTCTTGGCCTCGGTCGTTACCGCGTATACGCTCGTCGGGCGTTATATCGCCACGGCAGAACTCGCGAAAGCGAGGACCGCCCTCTCGGTCGGCGATCTTGAAGTAGCCGATACGGCGGTGCAGAACGCCGTTTCGTTCGCGCCCTCTGCGACGGCATATCAGATGCAGGCAGGCATCGCGAATACGCGCCTCGGGCGGATAGCGACGTCGCAGACGATGCCGGTGGCGGAGGCACAGCGAGCATTCCAGAGCGCGCTCTCCTCCGGCATCAATGCCGCCTTGACTGCGACGCGCCTCGCCCCTTCTGACTATCAGAACTGGCTCGCGCTCGGGAATCTGTATGCGCAGGCGGTGCCGCTCGGCGTCTCGGGCGCCTATGACAGCGCGAAGACCTCGTATGAGAAAGCGCAGGCGCTTAACCCGACGAATCCCCAGATTCCGTACATCCTCGCTCAGCTCGATATTGCGAATAAAGATATCAAAGCGGCTAAGGAAAACTTGAAGGCCTCTATCACGCTTAAGCAAGACTATACGACTGCCATCTTCCTCCTCTCGCAATTGGAGGTCCAAGACGGGAATCTGCAAGAAGCGCTTACCGCCGCGCTTGCCGCCGCGTACTTCACGCCGAACGATCCGTATATCCTCTTTCAGGTCGGTATCTTGTATGCGGCGCAGAATGATTTCGCGAATGCCGCGGCCGCGCTCGGAGCCGCAGTCGCTGCGAACCAGCAATTCGCGAATGCACGCTACTTTCTTGGAGCGGTGTATGCGAAACAGGGTGATCTCACAAAGGCACTTGCAGAGATGCAAGCAATCGCCGCGATGTCGAGCGACAACGCCGCCGCAGTCGCCTCGCAGCTCGCTGCACTTGAGTCAGGGAGGAACCCCTTCCCGGCGAATCTTCTCTCGATAGCGCCGGCACCATAAGGCAGAAGAATAAAAGCGAAAGGTAGTATAGAATAGGGCGATGGTTCGAGAGACTTTCGAGCGCATCGCGGCACCAATACGCGGCCTGCAGCAGGCCGCGTATTCGCGCATTGCTTCTCCGATACGCGGATTGCACCAGGCCGCATACCTGCTTGCGGCGCTGACGCTCGCCTCGCAGATCCTCGCGCTCCTGCGCGACCGCATCTTCGCGCATACCTTCGGCGCCGGCCATGTGCTCGATCTCTATTATGCGGCGTTTCGCGTGCCGGACCTTGTCTTCGCGCTCGTTGCATCGCTCGTCTCCGCCTATGTGCTTATCCCGCGCCTCACGGGCATGGACAGGGAAGCGACGCGACGGCTCCTCTCCGAGTCGGCGACATTCCTTTTCGGCGTCGGCGGAGTCCTCTGTGCCATACTCGCCGTCTTCATGCCGCAGTTCCTCGGCTTCTTGTATCCGGACCTCACGACGTCACCGTATCAGGCAGAATTCGTACTCCTCGCGCGGATGCTTCTCCTCCAGCCCCTCCTGCTCGGCCTCTCGGGCGTTCTCGGGAGCGTGACGCAGGTGCATCGCAGGTTCACGCTCTTCGCGATCTCTCCGGTGCTCTATAATCTCGGCATCATTGCCGGTACGGTCTTCCTGTATCCGCGCTTCGGTCTGCCGGGCATCGGGGCGGGCGTCATCATCGGTTCGGTCGCGTACCTTGCGGTGAACATTCCGGTCATCGCGGAGGCGGGCGTTATCCCGCGCCTCACACTGCCGAGCATCGCCCGCATGTTGCCTGTCATACGGGACTCCGTGCCGCGCTCATTCGCTCTTTCTATGGGTGCGATAACCGCGCTCGTGCTTACGGCGTTCGCCTCACGGCTCGGTACGGGCTCGGTCTCTGTCTTCACCTTCGCGAGCAACCTGGAGGCGGTGCCGCTCGCCCTCATCGGCGCCTCATATGCCGTCGCCGCATTCCCCGCGCTTTCTGAGGCGTCGGCGCTGGAGAAGCGCGATGAATTCACCCGTATTCTCGGGGCATCTGCCCGGCACGTCATCCTCTGGTCGATCGTCTCTCTGGGCCTCATCGCGGTCCTGCGCGCGCATATCGTACGCGTTGTTCTCGGCACGGGCGCGTTCGACTGGGATGCGACCCGCCTTACGGCCGCCCTCCTCGCTATTCTTGCGGTCGGTCTCGTCGCGCAAGGACTCGTACTCCTCTTCTCGCGCGCGCTCTATGCGGTACGCCAGTCGTGGCGGCCGCTCGCGTATCAGATACTCGGCGGCCTTTTTACCGTGCTTCTCGCCGCCCTCTTCCTTTCAAACCCGACCTCGGGGTTTGCCGCCTTTCTTGCGCGCGTACTGCGCGTCGGCGATATCGAGGGAACGGTGATTCTTTTTATCGCGCTTGCTGCGACCTTGGGGCAGCTATTCCTCGCGCTCCTCTCTCTGCTCGCGCTCCGGAGCGTGTGCCCCGGCCTCGCGCGCATGCTCTCGCGGCCGCTCCTTGACGGCTCCGTCGCGGCCTTTGCCGGCGGGGCGGCCGCGTATGCCACCCTCGCGTTCCTCGGCGGTATCGCTCCTCTCACGACGCTTGCGGCCGTCTTCACCCAGGGGCTCTTT
>Ga0209542_10014145_pt1 | contig 13631 bp, 12 predicted proteins | sample RifCSPhighO2_01_FD_184028 | JGI IMG/M metagenome (GOLD analysis project Ga0209542, IMG submission 184028) | Soil microbial communities from Rifle, Colorado - Rifle CSP2_plank highO2_0.1 (SPAdes) (version 2) | ecosystem: Environmental > Terrestrial > Deep subsurface > Rock core/Sediment ...
GCCCACCGCCCTTCCGACCGTGCCTGCCACTTCTTCTCCTGAAGAACAACAACGCCGGCAACTCAACCAACAGATTGAGGAAGCGGAGAGGGGGTTGAAAATATTGCTGGAGGATTTGAAATTGAAAGTTCAATAGTGATATAATAAAACTATGAAACGCTTATATCGCTCGGAAAAAGATAAAAAAGTTTTCGGAATCTTTGGTGGCTTTGGAGAAGTATACGGTTTTGACTCCACTGTCTTGAGATTGATTTTTATTGTATTCTGGTTCTTTACTGGTCTTTTTCCTTTTACGGTTTTATATATTTTAGCCGCAATCATCATTCCCAAAAAATCCGACTTGAAATAAAATAAACCCCGCTTAGGCGGGGTTTTTTAACGTTTGAAAATATAGTATAATTGGGAACATATGAATTTGGATGGAATCCGGAATGAGGCGGAACAAGCGATCCAATCAGCTCAAGATATAACAGCGCTTGAGGCTATTCGAGTTAAATATCTAGGCAGAAAAGGAGAATTGAATAAATTTTTTGACTCTCTCAAATCCTTATCATTGGAAGAAAAACGCACAATTGGTCCGGGATTGCAGAAATTAAAATTAGATTTGAACGAATTCTTGGTGAAAAAAATAGCCGCATTCCAAGCCGAAACCGGTATGCAATTAAGCCTGGATATCACTATGCCGGGGAAAAAGATTTCTGTCGGCCATGCGCATCCGCTAACCATTATTGAAAAACAAATCCGCGAAATTTTTAAAGCTTTAAATTTTTCTGTTGTAGAAGGACCGCAAATCGAGACAGAATTTTATAATTTTGATGCGTTAAATATTCCGAAAGGCCATCCAGCTCGGGATATGTGGGATACATTTTGGCTGAAAGATACCCGTGGCAAGGAGCGATTACTTTTGCGGACTCATACCAGCCCGGTGCAGATTCGTTTTATGGAATCGCATAAGCCACCCTTTCAAGTAATTGTGCCCGGGCGAGTGTTTCGTTTTGAAGCGACGGATGCATCGCACGAAACTAATTTTCATCAAGTAGAAGGCTTGATGGTGGGGAAAGATGTGAATCTTGCCAATTTCAAATTCATGATCCAGGAATTTTTCAAGCGTTTATTCAATCGGAGCGTAAAAATCCGTTTTCGGCCGAGTTATTTCCCATTTGTGGAACCGGGTTTGGAAGTAGACTTAGAATGCGTGCGTTGTAGTGGTAAGGGCTGTTCAGTATGTAAACAAAGCGGCTGGCTGGAAATTATGGGCGCGGGCATGGTACACCCGCGCGTGTTTGAAGCGGCGGGCTATAATCCACGAGACTGGCAGGGATTCGCGTTTGGCTTGGGGTTAGAACGAGTAGCGATGATTAAGTATAATATTCCGGATATCCGTCTTTTCCATTCGGGTGATTTACGTTTTATAAAGCAATTTTAAGTTTATGTTATTTTCTTTCTCTCTAATCAAAAAATTAGCGCCCGGTCAATACGATAAAAAAACTTTGATTGAAAAATTAAATCTTACTTCCTTTGAAGTAGCGGATGCGGCAGGGGATGCGATGGAAGTAGCGGTGCCGCCCAATCGTTATTCCGATGCTGCTTCGCATTTAGGCATTGCTCGAGAAACCGCGGTGATGTTCGACATTGATTTAAAAGACGAATTTAAAAAAATAAAGCCGAATATTGCTAAAGACGGGCCGTTATCGGTGAAAGTCATGGATTCAAAATTATGCCAACGGTACCTGGCTACTTATGTGGCTGGCGTGAAAGTTGGTTCTTCACCGGCGTGGCTGAAAGAGGTGTTAGAAATCTGCGGCATTCGTTCCATTAATAATATAGTGGATGTAATGAATTACGTGATGCTAGAAATTGGCCAGCCATTGCATGCGTTTGATGCGGATAAAATCCAAAATGGAATTATCGTGCGGAAAGCAAAACCAAAGGAAATCATAGAAACGTTAGATGGCGGAAAATATGAATTGGGAAAAGATATGCTTGTGATTGCGGATCAAAATCAGCCTCTGGCGATTGCCGGAATTAAAGGCGGTAAAATCAGCGAAGTGACACCAGCAACAAAAAATATTCTTATTGAAGCGGCGAATTTTGACGGCATTGCCACTTATACCGCTTCTAAAAAATTAAATTTGCGTACAGACGCCTCCATTCGTTTTTCTCACGCGCTTGCGCCAGAACTAGCAAGGCTTGGTATGCAGAGAGCTTTGCAACTTATTCAAGAAGTCGCTGGCGGCAAATTGTTTCAAACCACCGATTTTTATCCGAAAAAAGCGACGACTGAAATGCTGACTTTAGATTTGGAAAAAATTAATCGTATTGTCGGCGTATCTTTTTCTCTGGTTCAAGCTGTAAAAACTTTAAAGCAATTGGGTTTTATTCAGGAGAAAAAGTTGTGGCGAGTGCCGGAATTTCGTCCGGATATCCAAAGTATTGAAGATATTGCCGAGGAATTAGTACGATTTTATGGTCTCAATCAGGTGCCAATGACGCCGCCAGCAGTCGCGCTAGGATCAGCTTTTGAGGAGGATCAGTTAGTATTGAAAGATAAATTACGGAATTTTTTAAAAGGCGCGGGAATCAGCGAAGTCTATAATTACGCGTTCGTATCCGAAGAGGAATGCCAGGTTTCCCCGGTAGGGGTTTTTGGCTATCAAAGTCCGGTGCCATTAGCTAATCCAATGAGTATTCAATCCGCGTATCTTCGCGATAATTTAGCACCAGGATTGATTAAAAATATAAAAGACAACCTTCGTTTTTATGATGAGGCGAGAATTTTTGAAATCGGTACCATTTTTGGGAAAAACCAGAAAGGCGAAGTTCAGGAAAAATTGGTATTGGGTATTGCCTTAGCCGCGAAACAAAGCGTATTGGAACTAAAGGGATTGATTGATGCGCTATTTGGCCAATTAGGATTTACTGGTTACTCCATGCCAGATTTGAATTTGGATTCCAAAGCCTTGCATCCGAAAGAAGCGCTCCGAATTGAAACTGACGAACATGAAGTAGTGGGGTATTTTGGATCTTTAAAAGGTATCCGCCACGGTTCTATTGCTGAACTGGATTTGGGCCGGTTGTTAAAAATTATTGAAGAAGAAAAAGAATTCAAACCGATTCCGAAATATCCGTCGGTGATGCGGGATGTATCTTTGTTGGTATCGCGATCAGTGCGAGTGGGAGAAATCCTGTCTTTATTGCAAAATGTCAGCCCAAAATTGATTGATAACGTAGATTTGATTGATTTTTATGAAGATGAAAAATTGGGCGATGACCGGAAAAGTTTAACCTTTCGAATCGTCTTTCAGGCGGATGACCGGACTCTGACCGATGAAGAGGTGGACCGAGAAATGGCAATTATTGCCAAGGTGATAGAAGATCGTTTTGACGCGGAAATTCGGTAATTTATTATTGGCTTTTTTAGTTTAAATTTGCTACAATAATAGGGTAATTATTTGGGCTTTCCAGCCTATTTTATTGGTTTTATGGCAGAAGATAAGGAGAAAAATAACGCTTCCTATACCGCTAAAGACATCTATGTTTTAGAGGGTTTAGAGCCAGTTCGGAAACGGCCGGGCATGTATATTGGTACCACTGATGTCAAGGGTTTGCATCACTTGATTTGGGAGGTAGTAGACAACTCTTTTGATGAAGCAATGGCGGGACACGCGAAAAATATTCGCGTAGAATTATTGCCGAACAATCGGGTGTCAGTAACCGATGATGGCCGTGGTATTCCAGTGGAAGTCCACAAACAAACCAAAAAATCGGCGTTGGAAACGGTTCTTACGACTTTGCACGCGGGCGGTAAATTCGGCGGCGAATCCTATAAAGTTTCCGGAGGTTTACATGGTGTGGGCGTATCGGTAGTCTGCGCGCTTTCTACTTGGATGCAGGCGGAAGTGCAGCGCGATGGAGGAATCTATGTTCAAGAATATAAACGCGGCATACCGCAATTTAAAGTAAAAAAAGTCGGCGCTTCCAAAGTGACCGGCACTAAGATTACTTTTGAACCGGATCCGGAAATTTTCCCAAAAATTGAATTTGACCACCATTATATTTTAGAACATTTACGCCAACAGGCTTTTTTAACTAAAGGCGTACGGATAGAAATTATTGATAGCCGAAAAATTCCGGTTGATTATTACGCATTTTATTTTGACGGCGGTTTGCTTTCTTTTGTGAAATATTTAAGTGAAGCCTCTAAGCCGCTGCAAGAAACTCCGTTTTATGTCCATAAAGATTCTCAGGATGTCGAAGTGGAAGTAGCATTTCTTTATAATGATGAATTAGAAATTCAAGAATTAAGTTTTGCTAACAATATTTATACTCCGGATGGCGGCATGCATTTGACCGGTTTTCGTTCTGCTCTGACCCGCAGCTTAAATGATTACGCTAATGCCGAAGGATATATTAAAGCCAAAGACCAAAATCTTACCGGGGATGATGTGCGGGAGGGCCTTTCTGTGATTGTGTCCGTGAAAATCCGTAACCCCCAATTTGAAGGCCAAACCAAAGCTCGATTGGGCAATACGGAAGCTCGGACTGCGACCGAAAGCATTACCGGCGAAGCGTTAAAAGAATGGCTGGAACGAAATCCGCAGGATGCAAAACGGGTAATTGAAAAATGCCTACTGACAGCTAAAGCGAGGTTGGCGGCAAAAGCCGCAAAAGAAACAGTGCTGCGAAAAGGCGTTTTAGAAGGTTTAACCTTACCGGGCAAATTGGCGGACTGCAGTTCCAAAAATCCGGAAGACTCAGAATTATTTATTGTTGAGGGTGATAGCGCCGGCGGCAGCGCGAAACAGGGCCGCGATCGCAAAACTCAGGCAATTTTGCCATTACGCGGAAAGATATTGAATGTGGAAAAATCTCGCATTGATAAAATGCTTTTAAATAAAGAAATTCGAGCGCTGGTCATTGCGTTAGGCACGGCGATTGCTGAATCGTTTGATATTTCCAAGTTACGCTATCATAAAATTGTGATTATGACTGATGCGGACGTAGATGGTTCGCATATTCGCACATTGTTGCTTACGCTTTTTTATCGATTTTTCCAACCGGTAGTCAGCGGCGGATTTTTATATATTGCTCAACCGCCTTTGTATCGACTGCAAAAAGGGAAAGAAATAAATTATGTCTACAGCGATGCGGAAAAGAATGACATTATTAAAGCAATGACCAAGAAAGAGGACGAGAAAATCAATATTCAACGCTACAAAGGTTTGGGGGAAATGAATCCGGAACAATTATGGGAAACCACTATGAATCCAGAAAACCGATTATTAAAAAGAGTGCAGGTCCAAGATATTATTGAGGCGGACAAGTTATTTGATATCCTAATGGGCGAAGAAGTGGAGCCGCGAAAAAACTTCATTCAAGCGCACGCGCTCACTGTCAAGAATCTTGACATTTAATCACTATTTTTGTATCTTATACAAATACCTATGTTCTCAAAGATTAAATTATTCATGCAAGAATCGCGCCAGGAATTACATCGAGTGAATTGGCCGTCACGCCAGGATACTGTGCGATTAACAATGATCGTAATTTTGATTTCTATTGGCGTAGCGCTCTTTTTGGGGGTATTGGATTTTATCTTTACATCACTTTTACAGCTTTTTATTTAAAATGGCCAGCAAAGAATTTAAAGAACAATCACAAGTACGCGAACGGCATTGGTATGCCGTCCATACCTATTCTGGTTATGAAGACGCGGTCACCCGCTATTTAAAACAGCGCGTAGATTCTTTATCGATGAACGATAAGATTTTTAATGTTTTGGTTCCTAAAGAAACTAAAGTAAAAATTAAAAACGGAAAACGCCGGATGGTGGAAGAAAAAATTTATCCCGGTTACGTGTTAGTGGATATGATTTTAACGGAAGATTCTTGGTATGTGGTCCGAAACACTCCGCGGGTGACTGGTTTTGTTGGGCCGGATTCCACCACTCCCGTGCCGCTTTCCAAAGATGAAATTGATATGTTAATGGCGCGTATGGGCAGTAAAGACGCGAAATTCAAAGTAGATATTAAAGTAGGCGAGACGGTTAAAATCACCGATGGACCGTTTAAAGATTATGATGCGAAAGTCGCCGAAGTAGATGAAGAAAAAGGCAAAATCAAGGTGTTGGTTCCGATTTTTGGCCGAGATACGCTGGTAGAGTTGGATTCATTGCAAATTCAGAAGATTTAGAATAGAATTAAAAACCTTATGGCAAAAGCAATTAAAACCGTTTTAAAGTTACAACTTCCTGCTGGGCAAGCAAATCCCGCGCCGCCGGTTGGTACTGCGTTGGGACCGCATGGTTTGAATATTCAGGATTTCTGCAAGAAGTTTAATGACGCCACCAAAGCGATGGTGGGGGATATTGTGCCGGCAGAAATTACGATTTATGAAGATCGGACTTTTGATTTTAAATTAAAAACTCCGCCTGCGTCCGCTTTGTTGAAAAAAGCAGCAGGCATTGAAAAGGGTTCCAGTAATGCGCTCAAAGAGAAAGTGGGCACGGTTACTCGCCAGCAAGTGCGGGAAATTGCCGAACGAAAAATGCCGGATTTAAACGCCTATGATTTGGACGCGGCAGAAAAGATTATTCGCGGCACGGCCAAGAATATGGGAATTGAAGTTAAAGATTAGCCGTACTTAGTTTTGACAAGTTTTAATATTTAGTGTATAATATGTGAAAATCCCAATGGGATTTTTTGTTCATTTATTCCAAACAATAGGAGGTTTTTCTATGGCGTTTCAGTGTGCTGGTGGTTGTAAGAAGCAACAGGGTCCAGGAACTCGGCCGATTCGATTGGTGACTGTTCAGCGTTTAGTGACTTATCGCTTTATGCGCAAGGGAGTGGAAGTTCGCTCTCCTGTCATAGGCAGGGAAACTGTCGCCGAGGGAGATTTTTGCCCTCCATGCGTATCTGTTTTGCCTAAACAGCCGCGGATTGTGGAGGATGTAGTCCGAGAAGTGAAATACGAGAAAAACAGCATTCGATAGGAGGTATCTGATGGCGAGAAATTTCGGTCTTGGTCTTTCGGTCGCTGATCGTCAGCGCCGATATTTAGAACGGATAAGTCGTCAGAGATTAGCTGAATATTATCGTCAGCAAAATCCGAAAATCCGTCAACGGGAGAAGAGGTCCAAGCCCATTGTTTGGAAGCCAAAGTAAAAAAGTCCTTATTTTGCACAAAAGCTGCTGGTAGTGATATACTGCCAGCAGCTTTTTAATTTGTATTGTATGTTAAAAGGAGAAGAACTCATGCAAAAACAACTAGGTAAATTCATTGTCATTGATGGTATTGATGGTTCTGGTAAGGGCACTATCGCAAAACAACTTGCCGCGTTTCTTTTTGATCTCTCAAAGAGAAATCATATTTTACTGACTCGGGAACCGTACATTTCTTCCTATTACGATACTATCCGTAGGATTTTGAAAACAACGAAAGATCCTAGGGAACACGCATTGCGGCTAACCAAGCTTTTTGTCCAGGACCGGAAAGTGCATGCGCGCTGGATTGACCGAGAAATTCGGCAGGGGCATATTGTGATTTCCGATCGGTATTGGCACTCTACGTTGGTCTATCAACAAACCCAGGGTATTCCGTTAACTGCGTTGTTGGAAATGCACGAAAATATTCCGGTTATTCCAGACCTCACGCTATTGATTGACCTTCCGGCGGAAGTAGCAATGCGCCGAGTTGCCAATGATGAGCATCGCGGTGGCAAGCGTGATATGTTTGAGCAAGTGGAATTTCAAAAAGTACTGCGCCAGAAATTCTTATCTTTGCCAAAATACTTGCCGGATGAACACATTGTGATTGTAAGCGGGAACAGCGGCATTGAACGAGTCTTTAAATCCGTACAACGGGAGGTACAAAAGTTATTTAAATAAAAAGTCTTATAAATTTTCGCCCCAATTGAATGATTGGGGCGAATTTTGTTAGTATTCATATAATCTCTTTATGCCCGAATATCGCCCGACAATTGGATTAGAAGTACACGCGGAACTGAAAACCGCCACAAAAATGTTTTGTGGTTGCCCGAACAATCCGGATGAGGATCGACCAAATACCAATGTTTGCCCCGTATGCTTAGGCCATCCGGGTATATTGCCGACGATCAATAAAAAAGCCATTGAATTACTAATTAAGGTGGGTTTAGCGTTGGGCGCGAAGATTAATCCCGCTTTCAAGTTTGATCGGAAAAATTATTTCTATCCAGATTTGCCTAAGGGCTATCAATTATCCCAATATGATTTGCCAATTGTTGGCGCCGGTAATTTAGAAGGAGTGCGAATTAATCGGGTTCATCTGGAAGAAGATGCTGGTAAATTAGTGCATGCGCCGGACGGGAAATCTTCGCTCGTCGATTTTAATCGCGGTGGAGTGCCATTGATGGAATTGGTAACCGAACCAGATATTCATAGCGCGCGGGAAGCAGTAGTATTTGCAAAAGAATTACAGCTCTTATTAAGATATTTAAATGTGTCAGATGCGGATTTGGATCGCGGTTTAATGCGGGCGGATGCGAATGTTTCCGTTAGCGCCAATGACCAATTAGGCACAAAAGTGGAAATTAAAAATTTGAATTCTTTCAGCGCCATTGAAGCGGCGATTAATTATGAAATTAAACGGCAGACTGAAGCGCTGGAAGCAGGAGAAACCCTGCATCAGGAAACGCGCGGTTGGGATGAAGTAAAGCAAGCAACCAAGACCCAGCGCTCCAAGGAACACGCCCACGATTATCGTTATTTTCCGGAACCCGATTTACCGCCGTTAGCCGCCGATGCGTTTAATCTTGAAGTCATCCGAGCTTCTTTGTCAGAATTACCAGCGCAACGGCGGGCCCGTTTTCAAAAAGAATATAACCTGGACTCAACGCAGGCGCGAATATTGGTGGAGGACAAATCGGCTGCGGAATTTTTTGAACAGGCAGTTTCGGAATTAGAAGAGGAAGAGGGCAAAATAATTTCTCTGGATAAAGTGAGATTAGTCTTTAATTATTTGACCAGCGATATGTGGGGCTTGATGAAAGAACTGGCGATTGATTTTAAAAGCGTGAATATCACGCCGGAGAATTTTGCCGACCTTATCGAAATGATTGTCAAGAAAATGATTTCCAGCCGGACAGCCAAAGATTTATTGCGGAAAATGCAGGAAACCAGTTTAGATCCTCGAATGATTGTTCAGCAAGAAGGATTGCAGCAAGTATCTGGAGAGGGGGAATTGCAAGAAATCGCGCAGCAGGTGATTGCCGCCAACCCAGCGGCCGTGGCGGATTATAAAAAAGGAAAAACTACTGTACTTCAATTCTTTGTCGGAAAAGCGATGGGGGTATTAAAAGGAAAAGGAAATCCAGAGGTATTACGGCAGGTATTTGAAAAAATATTGTCTGGGGTGTAAAATAAGAATATGTTTAATTCTGAGAAAATTCCTTTCGGTAATTTCAAACAGCCGCCAACCCCGGAAGAAATGGCTGCTGCCGCGGAAGCGCGGCGCCGGATTTTAGCGGAAAATGAAGCAAAAGCTCAAAAGGAAAAAGAAGAAAGAGAAAAAGTACTGGCGCTTCAAAAACAAGTGCGGTCGTTTTATGAAAAACCGAAAAGCCAGGAAATTGACAGTCAGAAAGAAAAAGAAGCGGAAGAATTTGTTAAGCAATTAGAAAAAGAAGAAGAACAGGAGCAAAAACCAGAAACCCTTCACTAGTGAAGGGTTTCTTTTGTTAGGAATTGCTCAATTGTCATTTCTCCGAGATTTCCCTGGCCTCGTTTTCGGACATTAATCGTTTTATTGGTTTCTTCTTGGGCGCCTACGACGGCGATATATGGGAATTTTTGCATTTCCGCTTCGCGGATTTTTTTACCAACCGTATTATTGGACGAATTAATCGTAACTCGAACGCCGGTGGATTTTAATTGCCGCAAGATGGATTGGGCGTAGTCGTTTTGTTTTTCGGAAATCGGCAAAATAATTATTTGTTCCGGCGCCAGCCAAAAAGGAAATGCGCCACCGAGATGCTCAATTAAAATCCCAAGAAAACGTTCAGTGGATCCGAGAATCGCCCGATGGATAACCACGGGTTGTTTCTTTGAGCCGTCGGTATCTATATATTCTAAATTGAATTTTTGCGGCAGATTCATATCTAATTGGATGGTGGATAATTGCCATTCCCGGCCAAGCACGTCCTTGAACATAAAATCTAATTTCGGACCATAGAATGCCGCTTCACCTTCTACGATTTTATGTTCCCAACCCCGTTTTTGAATAAGTTCGGCTAAAATAGTTTCCGATTCTCTCCAGATTTGCGGGTCGCCGATATATTTTTCTTTATTTAAATGATCGTGGGTGGAAATCCGGACCCAAAAAGTGTGCAGCTCAAATTTTTTATAAACTTCGGCAATCATATCCAACATCCGGTTAATTTCTTCTTTGATTTGTTCCGGTGCGGCAAAGACATGGCAATCATCTTGGGTAAGCGCGCGAACGCGAGTTAGTCCGCTTAATTCGCCGCTTTTTTCATAACGATAATTCGTGGTAGTGGCGGTCCAGCGTATCGGTAGTTCACGGTAGGAATGCGGTACGGTTTTATAGAGCATCATGAAATGTGGGCAATTCATGGGTTTGATATAATAATCATCTTCACCCTTAAGTTTCATTGGCGGATATAATGCGTCATATTTTTTGAGATGCCCAGAGATTTCGTATAAATGTTTTTTGGTAATATGCGGAATCCATATTGGTTCGTAGCCATTTTTTTCCTGCAAATTAGTAATATAGTTTTCAATAATGCGGCGGAGAATAGCGCCTTTGGGATAAAACAGCGGCAGACCGGAACCGACTTCTTCGGAAATCGTAAACAATTGCAATTCCTTGCCAAGTTTTCGATGGTCTCGCTTTTTTGCTTCTTCAAGCATTGCCAGATGAGTTGCTAGTTCTTCCTTGGTAGCAAAAGCTAATCCATAGATACGGGTTAACATTGGATTTTTTTCACTGCCCTTCCAATAAGCGCCGGCAAGATGAGTGAGTTTGAATCCATCTGGGTTAATTTCACTAGTATTATCTACGTGGCCACCGCGGCAAAGATCGGTGAATATCTCGCCGGTGTGATAAGTGGTTAGATCTTGTTTGTCTTTAGAAAAATCTTTAATCAATTCTAATTTAAATTTTTGATCCTTGAACAGTTTTTTTGCTTTGAGCGGAGTAATAGCTTCACCGATAAATGGAAGCTTAAGATTAATCAAGCGGCGCATTTCTTTTTCTAATTCCACCAATTCAGATTCGTTCAGCGGTTTAAGAAAGAGAAAATCATAATAAAAGCCATGTTCAATGGTTGGACCAATTCCGAGTTTAGTTTTTGGATATTTTTTCAATACCGCGGCGGCCAAGAGATGGGCGAGCGAGTGGCGGATCTTTTCCAGTTGAGTCGGCATAAGTATTGTTTCTATTATAAAGGAAAAATACTTTCCTCTCAAATAGAAAGTATATTGACATACGGTTTATATTGTGATATATTAATTTGGTTGAAAGGAGGCGGTTCTTAAAAAATTGTATACGGGAGGTTGCTCATGTATTACTGGTCGTGTGTTGGGGTGCTGATTCTATCATTGATTATTGCAAAAATTGTTCTTCACACTTCATGGTTTGGGCAGTGGCTGACTCGGAAACGTTTCATCATTGAAGAAAGGCCACTCATCTTGAAAGAAGAATGGTTTAAGCGGTTTGGTAATCCGGAAGAGTGGGTGCCGGAAAGCTTCCAATCCTGTGTTGAAATCGTGGATAAAAGTTTTATCCGTTATTTCTATAAAGATTTCCAGGACAAACCACAGGTAGGCACGCGTTCTTATACTCATTCGTATTTCTTCAGTCCTAAAGATGGAGAGATGAACAAAATTCGAACCTATAAACCAAATCCCAATCGGTTTATCCGTTTGCTTTTGAAGATCTGCCATGGCCGCATGCCGGAAGAATCGTTGCAAAATTTCTTTGTTAACAAAGCAATGATTAAAACTTTCTAAGCTCTTTTACATTAAAAAGACCTATGGCTAACATAGGTCTTTTTATTTTATAATTCTTTCACCGTATCGCAAATCAATTTTGGCTCACCGTTCCGCCAAGACATTTTTCCGGTAATCAGCACTACTTTATTTTCTACCCATAGCGGCAAAGTTTTTTCCAGTGTATCGGCGAATACCAGCACTTCAATGCCATTGGAGAAATCTTCAATTTTCGCAAAAACCATCGGCTGGCCCATTTTGGTCATTACGCGTTGGATTTTGGAAACAATACCGGCGATTTTTGGTTTACGATAATCTTCTGCGTCTGGATCAGAAGAAAGTGCATCCTTAATAGAACGCGCGCCATGTTTGGCGATTTTTTCTTTGTAGCTATTTAAAGGATGATCAGATACGTATAAGCCCAGCAATTCTTTCTCCCAGGCGAGACGTTCCTGAACCGTTGATAGAGTGCTGGGTTTCAATCGCAATGCATTGTGGGAAGCGGCACCGCCAAATAAAGATGATTGGTTGCTTTGGCTGGATTTTTTTAGGGTACTGGAGAATTTCAAAATATCATCCATATTTTGCAGTCCCGCGTTGCGTTCAATTCCCAAAGAATCTAACGCGCCACATTTGAGCATGCTTTCCAAAGATTTTTTATTGAGATCCTTATGTTGCACTCGCTCCAGAAGATCCACGAGCGTTTTGAATGGTCCGCCTTTTTGGCGTTCTTGGACAATCGCTTCCACAATATTGGCGCCGACATTCTTTATCGCCAGCAAGCCAAAACGGATATTTTTTTCTTCCGGAGCAAAATTGGTGGCGCTCTTATTGACGTCTGGCGGTAATACGGCAATACCGATTTTTCTGGATTCACTCACCAAAAACGCAGCGCGTTCTACATCGCCGGAATCGGCATTGAGCAAGCTGGTGTAAAATTCCACCGGATAATGCGCGCGGAGATACGCAGTTCGATAAGCGATCATTGCATAACAAGCAGCATGCGACCGGTTGAAACCATAACGGTCAAACGGTTCAATCAATGCCCAAAATTGTTCGGCGATTTCTTGCCGCACTCCGTTTTTTACGGCGCCGTTAATAATTTTATCTTTTTGTTCTTGCAATAATTGTTTGATTTTTTTCCCAACCGCTTTTCGAAGAATATCCGCTTCCGCAAGGGTAAGGCCGGAAAGCGCTCGGGCGCCCGCCATCAATTGCTCCTGATAAATCATAATTCCATAAGTTTTTTTCATGACCGGTTCCAGAAGCGGATGCAGGTAGCTGACTCGTTCGTGACCGAATTTTCTTTTAATGTATTGAGGAATAAGTTCCATTGGTCCCGGTCGGTACAGGGCCACCATGGCAATAATGTCTTCCAGTTCGCTCGGTCGAAGTTCTTTCAGATAACGCCGCATGCCCGCGGATTCTAATTGAAAAACCCCGGTAGTATCGGCAGCTTGGAGCAATTGAAATGTCCTTGAATCATTCAAGGGGATTTGACTGATATCAATTCGTAGGCCGTGAATATCTTCCACGAGACGAATCGTATCTTCAATAATGCTTAAGTTTTTTAATCCTAACAAATCCATTTTTAAAAGGCCGAGATCTTCCACGCTGTGCATTTCAAATTGCGTAATAATG
>Ga0209542_10014146_pt1 | contig 13627 bp, 12 predicted proteins | sample RifCSPhighO2_01_FD_184028 | JGI IMG/M metagenome (GOLD analysis project Ga0209542, IMG submission 184028) | Soil microbial communities from Rifle, Colorado - Rifle CSP2_plank highO2_0.1 (SPAdes) (version 2) | ecosystem: Environmental > Terrestrial > Deep subsurface > Rock core/Sediment ...
GCCAAATGTCCCGGATCAACAAATCACGGTGCCTGCGAGCGGCTCCAACGTCCCGGCATCGCTTACCTTCAAACTCAATGCGGGAACCACTTTGACCATTACGGGTAGTATCAAAGATGACGGCGGCAATGCCATTCCGTACGGCGGTGTTTCAGCCCGCAAAGTGAATTCTTCGTCCGACACGACCGCAGTCGGCGGCGGCACGCAAAACTTCGTCGGCGGACAGTCAGACGCCAACGGTGCATACACACTTTACGTAAGTGCAGGTACGTGGATTCTTGAGGCATTCGCTCCCGGGTTCGGCCGCCTTGGGACCAAGACCGTGGCCGTTTCCTCCGCAAGTCTCTCCGGTCAGGATTTCTCAGCTCAAACACTTTCGCTCGGAACGATTACGGGTGCGGCTACGAAAGCGGGTGTCGCTCAACAGGGCGTGATGGTGCGCGCTGAAGGCTCCGCAGGGGTCAACATGGCGGCGACCGATTCCAGCGGAAATTATTCTCTCAAAGTTCCGGCAGGAAGCTACACGGTCACATGTATGTTCCCGGGCGTCGGCGAGGGGACACCGCTCACCGGCATCGCGGTAACAGCAAACACGACCACGGCAAATCATGATTGTACCGTAGCGGCGCCCATCACCATCACCGTCAACCTTACCGATGGGACGAATCCGATCACTAATGCGTTCGTCGATGTCCGCGATTCAAACGGACGCGGCAACGGTACGTCGGCGTCAGTTGCTTCGAGCACCAACTCCGCGCTTGCGGTCTACACCATCACGGTCCCACCGGGAACATACATCGTGCGCGCGGGGCATCCGTCCTTTGGTCCCGTGGGGACGACGGCGAACGTGAATACGACACGGAGTATCACCTACACCGCAAGTGCCGGAGTCCTATTCGCAGTCACCGGTACCGTGCAGGCAAATAGCGCCGCGCTCTCGGGCGCATGGGTATCCGTCTACGGTACGCCGACCGGCCAGACCGTCCCGATTAACGTCGGCGCACAGACGGCATCCGACGGAACATTCTCGGTGAGCGTTCCGGCCGGCAGCTACAGGTTGCGCGTCGACAAACCCGGGTATAAATCTCCCACGGAGAGCACTCTCACAGTTACCGCGGCGACAAGCGCAGGTACCATCACCATGACAACGGCATCGCGCACGATAAGCGGGACAGTCACCTTGAATTCCGCAGGTGTATCCGGAGCGTACGTTGACGCAAACGACGGGAATGGCGGATTTGCCGTTGCGCAGACAGATTCCGCCGGCGCATATTCGCTCGCGGTTGATAACGGCACGTGGACACTCAGGGCTCATGCGATGGGCTACGAAGGCGGGCCCACGACCGTAACCGTTGCAGGTAATAATCCTACTCAGACGATTACGCTTTCCGCAATCTCGGGCTTTACGGTGGCTCAAGAGCGTCAGGAAACGGTAACGCCTACATCAGGCGGCATGTTCACCAACTCTGACATCGGGGCGAACTTCAAGATGAATGTTCCCGCCAATGCGCTGGGCACCGGTTCGAACGCGGGCACCATCACGACACAGAGCAACACCGCCGTTCCGACGCCGTCCAACGGCGCGGTTCTCTCCAAGAACGCGGTATCGATTTCTGCCGTTGATTCTTCGGGCCAGCCGATTAAGAATCTGAACGACAGCGTGACCATCGTCGTACCCTATACCGAGGCCGATATTCCTTCGGGCGGCTCTGAAGCCAGCTTGGTCTTGGGTGTATGGAACGATGCGACACAGCAGTACGACACGCTGCCGACGACGCTTGATACGACGAACAACACACTGACCGCGACGATAACCCACTTCTCAAGTTTCGCGCCGCTTTTGACCACGACGCCGGTGGCGCCGGTGTCGACACCGACGGCCGCGGCAGCATCGAGTGGTGGCGGCGGCGGAGCGCCGGGCAGTGTTATTGTTCCGACGACCAAGTCGCGTCCGCAAATTATCTATCCCGACGGTCGCGTGGTGTATCTCGACGAAGGAAATGCGTCGGTGCAGACGCAGGCATCGGGGAGCGGCGCAGTACTTGTCGGCACGGTTGCTTCCGGGAACTTCACCCTAAATCTCCGGCAGGGCGCAAGAGGCGCAGACGTTAGCCGTCTGCAGCAAATTCTCGGAGTCGAATCCTCGGGGTATTTCGGGCCGCTCACAAGAAAGGCGGTTGAAGATTTCCAGCTCAAGTACGGCATTGCGAAAAAGGGGCAGCCCGGATTTGGGGAGTTTGGTCCGAAGACACGGGCTAAAGTCGGAAGTGTCTATTCTTCCGCCTCCTCTAAGATCGGCGGCACAGGCGTCGCGTCGCAACATGCTTCCGAGCAAGGACAGACGTCGAGCGGTAACGCCTCGATTACCGCGGCCGCGTCGTTCACGCGCGGCCTCAAGGCCGGTGCAAAGGGCGATGATGTGAAATTGCTTCAAGTCGTCCTCAACGGCGATTCCGATACGGCGATCGCATCAGAAGGCGACGGGTCGCCGGGGCGAGAGACGACCTTCTTCGGCCCGCTTACGAAAGCCGCAGTCGCGAAATTCCAGCTCAAGTACAGCCTCACCGTGAGAAGTGATCCGGCGCTCGGATACGTTGGTCCGAAGACGCGAGCAAAGCTGAACGGACTGCTCGCAGCGTGGCTTTCGAAAGCCGCGGCATCTCTCTCTCCGGTAGTGTCGGCGACGACGACATCCGCCACCACGACATCGGCAACTTCCACAACGAACGAATAATGATGGTGCATCACGAACTACACGACCGCCACTCCGGAGCGAAGCTCAATTGGCTGCGGGCCGCCGTGCTGGGTGCCAACGACGGTATCGTCTCCGTCGCCGCCATTATCGTGGGTGTCGCCGCTGCGTCCGATTCGACCGGCTTTATCATCACTGCCGGCGTTGCGGGGCTCTCGGCAGGCGCGCTTTCCATGGCGGTCGGCGAGTACGTTTCGGTCAGCACACAGCGCGACACGGAAAAAGCGCTGCTCGAGATAGAACGCGTCGAATTGCGGGACGAAGCGGATGCGGAGCTCGCAGAACTTGCTTCATTGTATGAGGCAAAGGGGGTGAGCCATGAAACCGCACTGCTGGTAGCCAAAGAACTTACCGCGTACGATGCGCTTGGGGCACATGCGGAAGTAGAACTCGGCATCGATCCGACCGACCTCACCAATCCGTGGCACGCGGCGTATGCGTCCGCCGCCGCATTCACTCTGGGGGGCATCGTCCCGCTCATTGCGGTGCTATTGCCGCCCGCCTCCGTACGCATTCCGGTCACGTTCGCAGCCGTATTCGTGGCGCTCATTATCACGGGTACCTTAAGCGCGTGCTCCGGCGGCGCGGATAAGACGAAAGCGACGTTGCGCGTCGTCACAGGTGGAATACTCGCTATGGCGATTACCTTCGGTATCGGAAAACTCTTTGGCGTAGTCGGCATCTAGGCCTTTTGTACACTTTTTGTTCGCGATTTGACCGATTCGGGCTTTTCTTGCATTACAAGCCGTTTGGGTGCATGATGGCCGCATTAGCACTCAATTGTAGGCATGCGTCAAGCATAAAGACCTATTAAAAGCCTTATTTAGAGCCATTTTAATCTTATGAACAAGCTCGCATTGGTAGCCGTTTCCCTCGCTCTTTCGACCTTCGGTGCCACGGTCGCCTCGGCGCAGACGTACACCTACAACGTGCCGACCTCGGCCGGATGCGTGACGCTTTCGCAAGACCTCTCCCAGAGCTCGCGCGCAAGCGACGTACGGGCGCTCCAGAATTTCCTCGTGAGCCAGAATTATCCGGGCGGCGGCAGTTGGATGGTGACGGGCTACTTCGGGGCAGCGACCGCAGCTGCGGTGCGCAATTTCCAGCAGAGCCAGGGACTCGCCATCACGGGCAGCGTTGATGCGAATACGCGCGCGGCCATCTCCCGCGTTAGCTGTAGCGGATACGGCGGTAATGTCTACCAGCCCATCAACTCCTTCAACCCGACTCCCTATACGTACAACAATCCGACCCCATACACCTACAACTACAATAATAGTTACGTCTACAACCCAGTCTATCCGTTCAACACGAACCCCGGCGTGCTCGCGCTCACCTCGCTCTCGGCCAACACGGGCCCCATCGGCTCGAGCGTGACCATCTATGGTACGGGCTTCGACGCCGCCAACAACACGGTCGTCTTCGGCGCCCAACCGCTCGCCAGCATCGCCTCCAACGGCACGTCCTTGACCTTCACGGTGCCGCCGTACACGGCGAGCGGCGTCGTGAACGTGAAAGTCGTTAATTCTCGCGGCACGAGCAACACGCTCACCTTCACCGTAACGTCGTACTACTACCCCTACGGCAACTGCCTGCCCGGCCAGGGCGGCGGCGCCTACAATTACAGCCTCTATAATTACACCAACTGCAGCATCAACCTTCCTCCGAGCAACACGAACGCGCCCTCGCTTTCGTACCTCGACCCGATGTCGGGTGGGGTAGGCACATCGGTCACGGTGTTCGGTTCCGGCTTCACGACCTCCGGCAACACGGTGCATTTCGGCGCAGGTATTATTTCGAACCTCACGTCGCCCGACGGCCGTTCCGTATCGTTCATCGTTCCGACCACGCTAGTAGGATTCGGTTCGCAAGTGATGACCTTGAGCACCTACCAAGTCTCGGTCACCAACGGCGCAGGGTTCACCTCCAATGCGTTGCCCTTCACCGTCACCTCGCTCGCTTCGACCGGGGTACCCACCATCGCAGTCGTGAACGGCCCGACCTCGCTTGCACAAGGCGCGACCGGCGTGTGGACCATTACCGTAAGCAACATCGGCAACTCGTATCTCACGACTTCGATCAACTGGGGTGATTCAACGACCTACACGACTCCCGCGCCCTCGGTAAGCTACGTGCAGGGTTCGCAGACGTTGAGCTTCAGTCATGTCTACACGACCGCGGGCACCTATCAGATTACCTTCACCGCGAGCAACGCCTCGGGCTCTCGCAGCGCATCCGCGAGCGTCACCGTGCCGTTCTCCAGTACCTCGAACGCTCCCACGCTTGCCTCGATCTGGCCGGGCACAGGAAGCATTGGCACGCAGATCGTCCTCCAGGGCACGAACTTCTCGGCAACGGACAACACGGTACGCTTCGGTATCGGTGGCACGCAGCACGTGCCTTCCTCGAACGGGACGACCATCTACTACACGGTTCCGTCGTACGTTTCGCCATGCGATGTGGTGCCCGCAGGCGGTGTATGTCTGCAGAACGTCCAGCAGGTGATGCCGGGCTCCATTCAAATATCCGTGAGCAACAGCAACGGTGCAACGAGCCCGCTCTACTTCACGGTGCAATAGGTTAAAGATGTTTTCGGACTTAAAAGCGAGCGACCGGGCGCGGTACGCCCGCTTTGCTACAATTGAGCTTCGATGGGAAATCTGACCGAGAAACAGAAAGGGGAAGTGTATATATTCTTTACGAACGTCCTCTGGGCGTTCTTCCCGGTCTTTGTCGTCCTCTCGTACGTCGCGATGCCGGCGTTTTCCTCGCTCGCGTGGAGTACGCTTTTTGCCGCCATATTTTTCGCCTGCCTGGTCGTCTACAAGAATCGGTGGTATGAGTTCGCCGACCCGCTCCTGTGGAAGTACACGCTCTTGGGCACCTTTTTTATCGGCATTCTCTATTACGGTTTCTACTATGCGGGCCTCGAATATACGACGCCGGGCAACGTCGCCATTATCGCACTCTTCGAGGTGTTCACTACCTTCCTATTTTTCAACGTCCTGCGCGGCGAGCACATTTCCGCGCCACACAAAATCGGCGCAACACTGATGATCCTCGGTGCCCTCATCGTGCTTGCGCCGAATTTTGCAGGCCTCAATGTCGGAGACATCCTCATCCTCGTTGCCACCTTCTGCACGCCGGCGGGGAATTTATTCCAGCAAAAGGCGCGCCGCATCGCTTCGAGCGAGACAGTGCTGTTCCTGCGAAGCGGCGTGTGTGCCATCTTCTTTTTCCCCCTCGCGTACGCATTCGGCGAACAGGTTTCGTTCGCCGACATCAAAGTAGCCATGCCATTCCTGCTCATCAACGGCTTTTTGCTCTTCGGCCTCTCGAAGATACTGTTCCTCGAAGCCATCCACCGCATTCCGGTGACAAAAGCCATCGCACTCGGGAGCGCGGCGCCCGCCCTCACGCTTCTCGTCGCATGGGTCTTCCTAGAGCAAGTGCCGAATGTATGGCAGCTCACCTCGCTCGTGCCGCTCATCGCTGGCGTCTTGCTTCTGACCGACCAGCTGAAGCTTCCCGGGTCGCGCAGCACAATTCCTGCATGACACACAAAAAATTCGTCCTCTTCGATTTCGACGGCGTCATCGCCGATTCCTTCGCGCTTGCGTATGACGTGGCCAAGACGCTTCACCCTCCGCTTGGCGCGGACCAGTACCGCACGCTTTTTGAGGGCAACATTTACGACGGGATCAAGACGCTGCCGGGCGGCATGGACCCGGACGAATATTTCAAGCTGTTCGAGCCGCGCGCCAAAAATGAAATTGATATAAAGCCCGGAATTGCCGACATCATAGCTACGCTTGCAGAACGCTACACGCTCGTCATCGTTTCCTCGACCATTACGATGCCCATCCGCGAGTTCCTCGACCGGCACCGGCTCCTGCACCATTTCGCATGGATAATGGGCAAAGACGTCCACGCGAGCAAGGTCGAAAAGATGCGCATGATTTTCGAGAAGTACGGCATCGGGGCCGATGATTGCGTCTTCATCACCGATACGCTCGGGGATATGCGTGAGGCCAAGGAGCACGAGATGGGTACCATCGGCGTATCATGGGGATTCCACGCGCACGAGACGCTCGGGAAGGGGATACCCTTCCGCATCGTCGACACTCCCGCCGAATTACACGACGCCGTCGACGACTACTTCGCAGCGAACACGGGTCTCTGACCCCACATACACTAACTTTACGCTATAGCGTAAAGTTAGTGTATGTGGCGTTCTCCAACATTGCAGTCTTACGTGTAGCTAAAATTGTGGTTGACGACTACTTCGTGCGTGCAGTGTAGCGTTGAGTTCTCGGTTGTCATGGTTTGGTATACTGGTACGTCTTTATGTACGTGAAATACCTGCGAGCTTTTTTGGTTGCCGCTTTTTTCTTTACCCCGCTTGCGGCGGGGCTTGCGCCCGTGTCGGCTGATGCCGCAATGTATCGGCCCTTCGAGGTCTCGGGATGGATACCGTACTGGAGAGCGGCGACGGGGACCGCCGATGTGCTTCCCCACATGGCGACTTTGACCGAGGTGAACCCGTTCGTCTACACACTCAAGTCCGACGGGACATTCCTCGACAACGGCGCGCTTGATGCCGAGCCGTGGCTTACGCTTCGCGCGGAGGCGAAGAAAAATAATATCCGCTTTATCCCGACCGTCATGACGAGCAATAGCGAGCTTCTCCATGCACTTTTGAGCAATACACAAAGTCGCATCGCGCTCGAAGATTACATCGCGGCACTGGTCAAAGAGAGAGGATTCGACGGGATTGATATCGATTTTGAAGGCAAGAGAGCCGAAACGCGAGAGTATTTCTCGCTCTTCCTCAAAGGGCTCGCGATGCGGATGCCGGAGCAGTGGCTGATGTGCACCATCGAATCGCGCACGCCGGTCGCCGACCGGTACTGGGGCACGACGCCACCCGTCGATGCGACCATCTACGCGAACGATCTCAAGGAGATAAATACATACTGCGACCGAGTGCGCATCATGACGTACGACCAGCAGAGCATCGACCAGAAGCTTGCGGCGCAGTACGCGTCAAGCTCGCAACTCTACGCGCCGGTTGGCGACCCCGCATGGATAGAAAAAGTAGTGAATCTCATGGCGAGGGACATTGCGAAGAACAAGCTCATGATAGGCATACCTACCTATGGCTACGAATACGACGTAACCGCGTATGCGGGCAATGAATATCTGTACGACATCCTCTGGACATTCAATCCGGGCTACGCGACGCCCATCGCGGTGCAATACAATGTAACGCCGTACCGCACGCCGTGGGGCGAGATGGCCTTCAGCTATTCTCCAGCGGCGACGAGCTCTCTCCCCGCGCCGCAAGCGAGCGGAATGAACGGGCTCGCGACCGCGCTCGCGGCGACGGCCTTCGCCGACACGTACAATTCACACCTTAATTTCCGCTACATGGTCTGGCCCGACGCACAGTCCGTCGCCGACAAAATAGCGCTCGCGAAGCGTCTCGGTGTGCGCGGCGTTTCTGTCTTCAAATTCGACGGCGGGCAGGACCCCGCTATCTGGGGCACCCTTCAGACGTCGCAGGCTTCAGTACCGGCGGTTCCTTCGGGCGCGAGCTTCACGCGGGCACTCACGCTCGGTTCGCGCGGCGCAGATGTCCGCTCGCTTCAGATCGTCCTCAATGCCGACGCGCGCACGCGCGTCGCCGCAAGCGGCGGGGGCTCGCCGGGAAATGAAACGGAATATTTCGGGTCCGCGACGCTCCGCGCCGTGCAGAAATTTCAGGAAATGTACGCGCTCGCGTATGTCGGCAATTCCGGCTACGGTTATGTAGGTCCCATGACCCGCGCAAAGCTGAACGCGTTGCGCTAGGGGCACCTGCTATAGTGACGAGCCGCGTTTTAATTAACGATACGCGCATGTGAATCAGCAGATTCAAGACTTGGTAATTTCGCAAAATCACATGACCAAGAGACAGGTACCGGAATCAGAAGAGGAATGGAAACAAACGCTCACACCCGAGCAGTATCGGATATTGCGCGAGAAGGGGACTGAAATGGCTTTCACCGGCGAGTACGTGCACGAGAAGGCGGATGGTACCTACGAGTGCAAGGCATGCGGCAATCCACTTTTCTCCTCCGACGCGAAATTCGATTCGGGCACGGGCTGGCCGTCTTTTGACCAAGCACTCCCCGGAGCTGTTGAATATCACAAAGAATCTTCACACGGCATGCCTGTCCTCCGAAGCCTTGGCGTAGGAGGGGAACGCACTGAGATCACCTGCGCGCGCTGCGGCTCGCACTTGGGGCATGTCTTTGACGATGGGCCCACCAAGACGGGCAAGCGATACTGCATCAACAGCGTGTGCCTCGACCTTGAGGAGAAGTAGCGGTATATTCACGCTATTAGGGGCTAAGCATTTACTACGAACATGAACAACAAAGTATTACTATGGGGAGCTATCGCGCTCGTCGTTATCGCCGGCGTATGGTACATCCTTTCACAAGACGCCAGCGCTCCCGCGCAGGGGACGCAGACGGGCACCATTTCGCAGAATAATCAGGGCGGGCAGGATTCCACGATGACGGGCACATGGAGATCCACCGACGACCCGAAATTTACCCGCACCTTTGAGGCCGACGGCACGGTGACCGACGCCTACCAAGGCGAGACGTCGGCGACCGAGACGGGCACCTACACCGTCGTGGACCCGCTTGCGGAGCCATCGGGTGTCTTCGGCAATACACCCGTCGCGTCGCTCGCGGGCTCGACGATCCTCAAGCTGACATTCCCCAAGAGCGGCGTACTGTACTTTGCCGTCAAATCGCAGACCGAGTCTTCGCTCCAGCTGATGTACATTGATCGCGGCAACATTCTCTCATTCACCAAGGTGCAGTAATACGTTGGCGACACGTTTTACCTCCCACCGCAAAACACCCCGCGAGGGGTGTTTTGCCATTTGTTATTTCTTAGGGCATTCCCAAGGGGACGCCACTGCCTGTCGCGGTATCGCTGCCTCTCCTCGGCCCATCATCGTCTTTTGGGGGCGCTTTGCGCTTGTGCCTTTTCAGCCCGTGCTTGTGCGCCTTATGGTTCTCCATCCACTCGCGGTGCTCCATGTCCGCCATACCCAATAATTCTATACCCGCCCCCCGCACCCCTGCAACAGGCGCTGCTCGCTACCTGCGGAGGGCCCTCAAAAGCCGAGATTTTTTGCTCTATACTTACCCCAATGCAGAAAATACAGAATTGGCAGTGGGGGATGGGAATTGCGGCGGGGTTGGTTGCGGTGCAGGCACTCGTGCTCTATTGGTACGGCCAACCGCCCATCTGTACGTGCGACTACGTGAAGCTGTGGGAGGGCGTGGTCTTGAGCGCGGGGAATTCGCAGCACCTCACTGATTGGTACACCTTTTCGCACGTTATCCACGGATTTATTTTCTATGCCGCGCTGCGCTATTTCTTCCCCCGCATGTCCGTCGTGCAGCGATTGCTGCTGGCGACAGGTATCGAGATAGCTTGGGAGCTCGTGGAGAATACGCCGGCGGTGATACAGCACTACCGCGAGCAAGCGCTCGCGCAGGGGTACACGGGCGACAGCATTATCAATTCGGTGAGCGATACGCTCGCGATGGTCGTGGGATTCTTCATCGCATGGCGGCTGCCCATCATTGCAACTATTGCCATCGGCCTCGCGCTTGAACTTTTCGTCGGCTACATGATACGCGACAATCTGACGCTCAACGTCGTCAACCTCATCTACGCGTTTCCCTCGATTACTGCCTGGCAGGCTGCCTACGCACCATAAGTGGTATATACTCTCCAGCTATGCATGCGACACTGAAGACCAGCAAGGGAGATGTTGAGATTGAGTTGATGGATACGGAGGCGCCGGAGACGGTCGCGAATTTTGTGAAGCTCGCGAAGGCGGGATTTTATGACGGCACCAAATTCCACCGCGTAATAAAAGATTTTATGATTCAAGGCGGCGACCCGCTGACGAAAGATGATGGCGCAGTGGCGCGCTGGGGCACCGGCGGCCCCGGCTACACGTTTGAGGACGAGATACATCCGAAGAATCGCAACGATATCGGCACCATCTCGATGGCCAATGCCGGCCCCGACACCAACGGCTCCCAATTTTTCATCAATACCGCCGCGAATAATTTCCTCGACGCGAAACACACGGTATTTGGCCGGGTCGAGAAAGGCATGGAGGTCGTGGAGGCTATACAGAGCGTCAGAACGGGTCCCTCGGACCGTCCGGTGGAGGCGGTTGTCGTCCACGGCATCACGCTCGCACAATAGAGTTGTCCGGAGTTGCCCCCACGGATATTTGTGCCAATATAGGGACATATGCAAAACAACGCTATTAAGTACGTTATCGGAGCGATTATTTTGGGCCTTGTTGCGTTAGTCCTCTTGTACGTGTTGCGACCGGGTACTGCCAGCGCGCCGGCCGGGGGAGAGACCGCGCAGGCGCAGGTAGCGACGAGCTCGTACACCGGTACGACCTTCTCGATAGAATATCCCGCCGATTATACGCTCAACGCGTCATATGCGTACGACGCGTTCGGCCCCAAGAAGCTCATTCAGGGCGTGAAGTTCGTCATTCCGGGTAGTATAACGACCGGCACCAATCTCTCGGCATCCGACACCGGCGTCTCGGTGGAGAGCTTGCCGCGCGCCAAGAACTGCACAGGCGATATTTACATTCAGGACAACGTGAAGGCGCAGGAGGTGACAGAGGGCGTCGTCGTGTATTCGGTGGCGACGACTTCCGGCGCAGGCGCGGGGAATTTCTACGAGGAGCAGGTCTTCGCGCTCGTCGGAAGCTCGCCCTGCACGGCGGTGCGTTACTTCATACACTCCGGCAATATCGGCAATTATGAGCCGGGCACAGCGGTCGAGTTCAACCGCGACGCACTGCTCGCTTCCTTCGACGCGATACGCCGCTCGCTCGTCCTCACATCTGCGGCGCCTTCAACGACGACTCCGTAGAGGAATGAATACCCCCTATACGCTCAAACGAAGCGTGCGAGCGCGGGCGCTGCGGCTTACGGTGCATCCGGATGGCGCTCTCACCGTAACGGCGCCGTTCCGCTTCGGAATGCGGGCTATCAAAGAATTCGTGGAGGAACACATGGGTTGGATAGAGCGGCACGTCGCGCGGGCGAAGACGCGTGCGATACTGCGTATCGCGCGCAAGGACATTCCCGAGCTCAAAAAGAAGGCGGAGGTACTTGCCCGCGAGCGCTGCGCGCACATGGCCCGCCTCTACGGCTGTTCGTACAAGGAAATACGCATTGGCGCGCAGAAAAGTCGCTGGGGGAGCTGCTCGCCGAGGGGTGTTCTCTGCTTCAACTACAAGCTTGCAGCGCTGCCGCCGCATCTTTCGGACTATGTCATCGTCCACGAAATATGTCATTTGCGCGAAATGAACCACTCGAAAAAATTTTGGGCGCAGGTCGCGAAGACCGTTCCCCAGTACGCGGCTTTCAGGAAAGAGTTGCGGAATATCGTCGCCGTTTTCCATTGATCCGCGCTGGTGTAGTAGTATGGATTGATGATGGAATTCGCCGCCAGTTTTGGACGCCGGACCTTTTCCTCGCTCTCGGTCAGGAATTACCGCCTGTACTTCATGGGGCAGGGCATTTCGCACTGCGGCAATTGGATGCAGACCGTTGGCTTAGGATGGCTCGTGCTCCAGTTGACGGGTTCAGGCACCGCGCTCGGCACGGTCTTGGCGTTCCGCTTTCTTCCGATGTTCCTCCTGGGTGCCTTCGCGGGCAGTGTCGTCGACCGATTCGATAAGCGCCGCATTCTCTACGTCACGCAGTCAGGCTTCGCGCTCCTCGCACTCACGCTAAGCGTCTTCGTTTTCACCGACGTCATCCAGGCCTGGATGCTCTTCATCTTCGCCCTTCTCTTCGGGCTTTTCGACGTCATCGACAGCCCGACGCGGCAGACCTTCGTGCATGAAATGGTCGGTCCCGACAATCTGCACAATGCGATCGCGCTCAATTCTACCGAGGCGAATCTCGCGCGCGCCATCGGCCCGCTTTTTGCGGCAGCGCTCATCGCAGGGGTGGGTATCGCGTTCTGTTTTTTCGCCAACGCGCTCTCGTTCCTCGGCGTCATCGTCATTCTCACGCTTGTGCGCTCCGGAGAGCTCCATCGCGAATCGCGTACCGAAGAGCGCAGCGCGCACGTCTTGGCGGGTTTGCGCTATGCCGCTTCGGTGCCCACGATACGCAACATCCTTCTTGCGATGGCGGTCATCGGCACACTCTCCTATGAATTTCAGGTGTCGCTTCCGCTCTTTGCCGACCTCACCTTCGCAAGCGGTGCCTCGGGCTACGCGGCCCTTCTCTCCGCGATGGGCGCTGGCTCCGTCCTCGGCGGGCTGTTCGCCGCGAGTCGCAAGCGTGTCGCGCTATCCCAATTCGTCGCTTCGGCCGTCCTCTTCGGAGCGAGCATCTTTCTCACCGCGCTTTCGCCGAGCTTGCCGCTCGCGCTCCTCGGCATGGTATTTGTCGGATTCTTCTCCATCAGCCTCACTTCTGCGGGCAACACGCTCATCCAGCTCGAATCTGCCGCTCACATGCGCGGCGGTGTGATGTCCTTGTGGTCGATGGCGCTCTTCGGTTCGACACTCATCGGCGCGCCTATTATCGGATTTCTCGGCGAATACGCCGGCGCGCGATGGAGCCTCATCGCCGGCGGCATCGCCGCCCTCCTCGGCGGCTTATACGCCGCTCTCAAGCTGCTCGAGAAAGACCAGTGGCGCTTCGTTCCGGCTATCGTGCGGATGCGGAGTTTCGCGGCGGACGTGGAAGAAGAAAAGAAGCTGCACTAGAGCATGTTTGAAAACCTCCGCTTCGGGAGCATGCC
>Ga0209542_10014147_pt1 | contig 13626 bp, 19 predicted proteins | sample RifCSPhighO2_01_FD_184028 | JGI IMG/M metagenome (GOLD analysis project Ga0209542, IMG submission 184028) | Soil microbial communities from Rifle, Colorado - Rifle CSP2_plank highO2_0.1 (SPAdes) (version 2) | ecosystem: Environmental > Terrestrial > Deep subsurface > Rock core/Sediment ...
AATTATTTCAATGAAAAACAATGAAAAAAATAAGCTGGTGCAAGAAACAAAGTAATGGGATAAAAATCCAAGAACCTAATGATAATTTAAGTGATGAGTATTACAGAACAGCAGAAGAAAGCATGAAGGTGTTGCAGAAGATAAAAGAGACGCAATCAAATATATGGATGGCTACAACCAAATACTACATAGAATATTTTGCTTTCTACTCAATATTAATGAAACTAGGAATTAAATGCGAGATTCATGACTGTTCAATTGCTTTAGCAGATCTTCTTGAAAAAGAAAATATAATAGAAAAGGGAACTGCAAAAATACTGGAAGATGATAAGGAATTGAGAATAGACAACCAGTATTATCTAAAAAATAGACCTGTAAAGATTGATATTAAGAAAATGTCAGACTATCTCATTTCAATGAAGGGGTCTATAGGAAAACTTGACAAAGACACCATAGATAAAGTAAGAGAAGCAATTAAAAAAATTTAATTTTTAATTACGGAAGACCTTTATACATCCATGTTGGAGATACTAAAGGAAAGATGATTGTTTTGAAAGGTTTAATGAGAAGGTTTGGAAAGTAATATTTTAAAATAATATGCATTTAAAAAAGATTTTTAAGCTTATTTATAATCTGTTTTTAATGGAGAGATATCATACATTAAGCGCAAAAGAAACTTACAATGGTAAGGAGATTCTGGATCCTACAGATGTTCTTGCTGTTTATCAAAGGGAAGTTAGGTTGGTTAGTGATGTGTTGACTGATGAAGAACAAAGAAGTCTTGCTCATAGAATGAGGCAGGGAGATGAAGATGCCAAGAATAAACTGGTAGAGTCTAATCTAAGATTTGTTTTGTTCATGACAAAATTTTTTAGGAATAGAGGCGTTCCAATGGAAGAGTTAATTCAGGCTGGCAATTTTGGTTTATTGAGGGCGACTGAGAGATTTGATGATACAAGAGGATTTAAATTTATTACTTATGCTTCTAGATATGTAAGAAATGAAATGCATCTTGCTGTGGCAAGAGAGAGAAGAACTGTCAGAATTTCTCATGAAATGGATGTTTATTCTCATAAAGTTAAAAGAGCTTTTCGCGAATTAGAGAATGAAGGAAAGAATCCTTTAGCATATTTGGATTATGTGGCTGAAAGGCTTGGTGTTGATGAAGACTATGTATTGGACATACTAGCTGCATCTTCTCCTGAGAGGCCATTAGATAAGAAAATTAGCGATGATGATGATAGAGAATTATCTGAACTTATATCTGATGAATCCCAAGATCTAGCAGATCAATTTCTTATTGACCAGGATTTAAAACATACATTATATAAAGCATTATCCGGATTAGAAGAAAGGGAAGCTACAGTTTTAAGATTATTTTTTGGCATTGGGGATGAGGAACCATTAAACTTGCAACAAATTGGAGCTAAATTTGGATTAACAAGGGAAAGGGCAAGGCAGATTAAAGAGGAAGCATTATTAAAATTAAGACGTCGTTTAAATGGATTAGAACAACTTATTTAATTTCAACTAATTCAATATTAAAATTAAGAATTTTTCCTGCTAATGGATGATTTGCATCAACTTTAATTGAATCAGAATTAACTTCAAGTATTGTTGCAGGCATTTGTCTTCCATCTGGAGTTTCAAGATGCGCAATATCTCCAACTAAGGGAGATTCTCCTCTGTTTTCTATATTTTTTGCAGGAATTTCAAGGATTAAATTTGAATCTAAAAGACCATATGCTTCTTCTGGTTGGAGTTTAATATCTTTTTTATCCCCAATTCCCATTCCAAGAACCGCATTTTCAAAACCAGGAATCACTTCATGGTCTCCTACAGTGAATGTTAACAGCTTTCCATCAGACTGATCAAAAATTTCTCCATCATCAAAAGTGCCAATGTAATTAACAGAAACTAAATCTCCTGGTTTAACCTCAGAATCAGAGCATCCGGATAATATGATCAAAAACAATGCAAATAGCAACTTAAATTTCATCTTAGTTAATTTAAATCGATATTTTAAAAAGATAGTTATTTTGAAGTATATAGTTTAGGCCTTAAATTAATAGAAACATTTAAAAGTATAAGATTAGGGGTTTTTGTGGGCGTTCTTGTTAGATTTTAAGAAAATGGAAAGATTAGATGAAATAAAGATTGGAATGTATAAACTAGTTGTTTTGGGGACTTACCTAAGATGTCTTAAAGATGTCTCTTTAGGCATAGTTCCTGAAGGTTATGATTCAGTTGAAAGATTATTAAAGAAAGCTTTGCCTCACTTTTCTATAAATGATCAGAGAATGTATAGTGAGTTAATCCATTCTGCTTCAGAACAAGTAGAGTTCTTGAGAGCTGTAAGCACTGCAGAGAGGCTTTATTCTTCAAAAGATTCTAGGGTTAGTGCAATCACAAGATTCTTGGAAGATGGGGTTTAATTGCCAAGATTTTATTTTTAATTATAACCGCATTAACTCCTTCTATGTAATTAAATGGGGGAGAATAAGTTTATATATATGCTCTTTAGAAGATGGCGCCATGTTTGAAATTCCTGATGGATTGAGAGTAGGATTAGCAAAATTAACTGGCAGACTTTCAGAGGAAGAAGCTGAGGTTTATGATGCTATTAAAGGATTAGAAAATAGATTAAATTATCCTGCTAGTTTAGAAGTTCTTCGTTTGTATAGGGCAAGAGAACTACCAGGAGTTTATGGAAAGTATTCTGATTGCCCAGATAGTAGGTATAAACCTTATTTCAACAGAAGAATTCATGAGCTTAGAGAAAGATATGATGAAAGAATTAGAGAGTTTACACCTAGACAGAGTGTGGTAGGTAACTTATAGTATTTTAACTATATTCTAAAAGAAAGAAATGTTTATAAAAAGAAGTTACCTTAATTATCTCAATGTTAAAAAGGGGAATGAAGAAACATTTATTCAGTGGTATATTTACAATTCTAGTTATTGCATTATTAATTCTGGCTACGCCTGCAAATGCTATAGATGTTGCCTTAAACACACCAGATATTAATGCTGAGACCGATTTATTTAAAACATTAACAATTGAAGTAGATATTCATAATGGAGAGTTCTTACCTTTAGCGTTTGCGCAAATTGATTTTGACAACAATGAGGGGGATCTGAGAACTTGTACGATTGATGATACAAATGCTGTTCTTGGCTGTGATTTCTTAAGTGTTTTATCTAAAGATACTACAGGATTATTATCTGGAAGTGGATTTGGTTATGGTTATGGGTACGGTTATGGTTATGGATATGGCAGTGGAATTTCAGGATATTCAACAGATTTTGGATTTGATACAGGAACAATAACTTATACTTTAGAAGTTGATGTTTCAAAGTTACCTACCACATTTTTACAAAAGACAATAAATGCAGAAGTAAGAGTTTATGGTGCTGATGCTTCATTTTATACAGGAAATAGTGTATTTTCAGTACTAGGATTGACTAGTGGGGTTGCGGTTAACAAATCTTTAGGAGAGTTAACATTTGATACAATAAAGAAAGAAAATAGTGCAGATAATGAAATACATTCAGACTTAAACCTAGTTCAATTTACTCCAGATAATGTGGTTGTTACATGGAGTTCTTCAAATACCAATGTAATAAATCCATTTAATGGACAGGTAAAGAGACCTGTTTATACTGATACAGACAAAGTAGTTACATTAACAGCTAATTTAACAAAAGGAACTTCAACTAATACAAAATCATTCAGCTTAACTGTATTAAAAGAGCAGAAATCAGACACTCAATCAGTTGATGATGCCTTAGCTATTATAGTAATAGGGGATTTATTAGGAAGCAATGCTGTTTCAACAAGCATTACAACTAATTTAGAACTACCAATTGAAGGGATAGATGGAACTTCAGTAGTATGGAGTTCTTCAAATAAGAGTGTGATAGAAACTAGTGGAAGTGTGATAAGACCCGGATTTGATACCCAAGTTACATTAACAGCTAATGTAAATAAAGGAGCAGTAAGCAAAACAAAAGAGTTTGTATTCATTGTTAAAGGAACAACAGATTTGGATGAATTAGCAGTTAATACTGCTAAATTAGCCTTAACTAGTTCATCTGTGTTAGGCGGAAACCCTTCAAAGGATAATGTATTAGGAGATGTTGTTCTTAAAAATAGTTTAACAGGACATTCTGGGGTTTCAATTAGTTGGGGTTCAAGCAATACAAGTATTATTGCATTAAATGGAAGTGTATTCAGAGACAGTTTAGAAGATAAGGAGATTACATTAACTGCTACATTAAGCAAGGCTGGAAAGAGTGCAGTAAAGACTTTTGGATTAACTGTTAAAAAGAAAGTAGCACCTGCTGTATCTGTTGCGGGTAAGGTTGAGTTAAATGAGGGAGAAAATGAAGTACTAATTGATACTACTAATACAAATAGTATAAGTGAAGTTCAAATTCCTAATACTGTGAATGAAACACAGTCAATCACATTAAATGTACAGAAATTGGTTGATCAATCCACAAAGCAGTTACAATTAGCTTCAAATCAGAGTTTGACTCTAACTAGAAAGTCAAGTAGTGCTGGAAATGACATAAAAGTTGAAATACCTCAGGGAACAAAGATACAGGGAGAAGCTAACTGGAATGGATTAATTATTGCTCCAACTATAAAGACCACAACAGATGTTACTGTTACATCTGGAACTACAAAGAAGGTTGTTGAAGTTGGACTTTCAAGTGGTAAATTAACATTTGATAAGGCTACTAAATTAACTATACCTGGAGAAGCAGGAGAAAGTGCAGGATTTGTAAGGGATGGAGTATTTACTGTAATATCTGCCTGTACAGCTGGTCAGATAGCTGATCCTAATACATTACCTGCAGAAGGAGATTGCTTCACAACTTCAGGATCTGACTTAGTAATATGGACTAAACATTTCACTGAATTTGTTTCATATACTCCAAATCCAGAGGTTTGTGATGGAACTGATAATGATGGGGATGGACAAACAGATGAGGGCGTTACAACTACATTCTACAGAGATGCAGATGGAGATGGATATGGAACCAGTAATATTCAAACACAAGCATGCAGTACTCCAACAGGATATGTAACTAACAGCCAAGATTGCAATGATGGTAGTAGTTCTGTAAAACCAGGAGTAACTGAAGTATGCGATGATGTGGATAATAATTGTAATTCACAAACAGATGAAGGAGGAATATGCAGTGTTGCAGGTGTTGAAACATGTAATAATATAGATGATGATACAGATGGACAAACAGATGAAGGATTAACAAGAAGCATAACTTGCGGAGCAGGAGTATGTGGTGCTTCAGCTACACAGACTTGTAATGCAGGAAGCTGGGTTGGAGCATGCACTCCTAACAGTGGAAATGCAAGGCAGGAAGCAGTAGATGGTGTGGATAATGATTGTGATGGAAGTGTAGATAATGGATTTTCATCATTTACTTTCTATTTAGATACAGATGGAGATGGATTTGGACAGAGTGATTCAAAAATACAGTCAGCAGTTGCTCAAGGCCAGTATAGTGCATTAAATGCAGGGGATTGTAGACTTGGAGACAGATTATCATATCCAGGAGCTACTGAATTGTGTGATGGCAATGATAACAACTGTAATAATCTACCAGATGATGTGGAGAATATAAAGACTGAATGTTATGATGTTGCTGATAAGAAATATGCTGGAGTTGGAGCATGCAGCTATGGTTATTACATATGCTTAGGAAATAAGTTTTCAGATTCATGTACAGGAGATGTAGCTCCAATTGCTGAGATATGTGATGGGTTAGATAATGATTGTAATGGTCAGACAGATGAAACATTTGATGGGGATGGAGATGGATATACAACTTGTGGAACTAAGGTAGATGGGACTGATAAAACAGTTGATGCAAAAGTAGACTGCAGAGATGATGATTCTACAATAAGCCCAGGCACACAGGAAATATGCAATGGAGTAGATGATGACTGCTCTGGAACAGAAGATGATAATTTAGTATATCCTAATGCAGATAATCAAAATGGAGTATGTGTGGGTGTAACTAAAGTATGTCAGGGTGTGCTAGGATGGAAAGAGCCAGAGTATAGTTCAGTAGGAAGCTATGAGGAAGAAGAATTAACTTGTGATGGTAAGGATAATAACTGCGATGGAAGAACAGATGAAGGACATCCTAATTTTGATGGAGATAGATTTGCTGATTGTGTTGATCCAGATGTAGATAATGACAGGGTAGTTGATAACAGAGATGTAATACTTGGAACTCCAGCAGACTCAGATTCAAATGTTGCTTATAAATTGTTAATAGCAGGAAATGAGTTTACAGGAAGAGGAGTACAGGAGATAGATGGAAGAAGGCAAATTTCAATAGAAGAGGATGGAAGAACTTTAGCATGGCTAAGCTATATATTTGATCCTACTAATTTATTAGATTTCAGAGATGTAATATTGAATACAATATCTCAACCAGTTGATGAAACAGGAAGAGGGTCTTCATTATTAATTTCGGGAGTTAATTCTCTAACAGATGTAAGGAAATCATATTTGATTAAGAGATTTGATAATCCATCGAATAATATGGTATGTGTAAAGACATCCCAGATAAGTTCAATTGAGCAGATGAGTTATGGATGTACAATGTCGGATGAATTATTAATCCCATGTAATGGAAGGAATGTGTTAGGCTTTAGATGCACGCAAACTGTCAAGGATGGAGTTGACATTTATAGAGTAGATGGTGTTGGGTATTATGCAATTAGTGAAGTAAGTATAACTCCTAGTGATTTCAGCAGGGATAACAAGGTAGACTTTGATGATTTCTTTGCATTTGCAGATCACTTTGGAACAGATTCATCAAATCCAGAATGGAACAGAGTATTTGATATAACTTATGATAACAAGGTAGACTTTGATGACTTTTTCGTATTTGCAGACCAGTTTGGAGAAGGTCTTCCAACATCGCAACAAGTAAGAATGAAGGCAATTCCAACTGAAACATTCCTTGCTTTATTAAGTTCACCAGAAGTGTGTGATGGCAGAGATAATAATGGAGATGGACAGGTAGATGAAGAGCTTACACAATTAACTGGAGAAACTGATGAAGGAACTTGTGATTATGGTTTAGATAGATGTATGAATGGAGAATGGGCCACAGTAGTTGAGCCTGATAATAGTTGTGAGGAAGAAACAAGTAGTTCATCTAATAGAGGAAGCAGAGGTTCGAGCAATCATGTTTCAACTTGTGAAGGTTCAGTAAGCTGTTCATGGTCAGAGTTAAATGAGGCTTCAAATGGATGTGGAGAATTAAGATGCAGCAATTCATGTGGAGATTCATGGGTTGAGGAAACATTAAGCTGTCAGCCATCAGTAGAAGTACCTGCACAAACAATACCTATAACAAATACACAGCCAGTTAAGAAACCAGTGGCTGTACAGCAACCTGAGGTATGTGAGTTAAAAGGAGACTTTGATGACAATGGAATAGTTGATTATGATGACTTCTATCCATTTGCAGACAACTTTGGAAGCAATGTTGAAGATTATGATATAACTGGTGATGGAAGAGTTGATTATGAAGACTTTTACTTGTTTGCAGACGACTTTGGGAAGAGCTGCTAATTTTTTCTTTTTTATTTAATTAAAATTCTATATAAGAAAAAAATGAGAGTTAATAATAAACTAAGGATTATAGATGTTGTTAGAGGAAAGTAAGCCTTGAAGTTTCCTTTGTCTATAACAAAATCTCCAGGAAGCCTGCCTAAAGGGACATATTTGCCTCCAAACTGCCATAATAATCCTAGTGCTAATAAGATTATACCTGCAATAATCAGTGTTTGCGGTAGAGAGTTCATGGGAATTATAATGATTAGTATGATTTAAGTAGTTTTAGTTTATTACACAATAAAAATTATAAATTAAAAATTTAGAAGATTATATGACAACCACTTTAACAGATAGATTTTCTAATGGTCGTAATTGGCCACTTAGTTATGAATGCACTAATGAGAGCATTTATGGGATAGTTGCTGGTTTAGATTTAAAGGAAGGAGACAGAATTCTTGCTATATGTGGGAGTGGGGATCAGGCATTTGCCATGTTAGAATATGCTGATTTTGTTCAGGCTGTGGATATTAATCCGCGACAAGTGGCCTATGCCCAATACAGGGCAAAACAGATTAATGATGGGGATTTTGAAGGATTTCATAAGGTAGGTTATATGTGGGATGGTACACGTTTTGCATTTGAAAGGAGAGATTATTTTACAGAAGAAAGGTTAAAGAGAATTAGAAATAGATTAGATTCTTTGGTTATAAAAGAAACAAATATCTTTGATATTCGTCCTCGAGAAGGAGAATTTAACAAAATTTATTTTTCAAATGTATTTTCTAAAATAGAAACTCCCTTCAGAAACCTTGTTACATCTCAGCCAATTGGTGGATTGATCTACACTATTTTTGTAGTTGGTCTTACTTTTCATATTTCGGAGTTTATAGTGGATTCCTTACTTACAGATAGAGTCCGTGAAATTGAATCTTCAAGAAAACATAACTGGAGACCTACAATTCTTAGAAGGGTAGCAGAAGAAACAATGCAAAATTAGCAATAGCAATCTTTTTAAACTCAAATTTTCAGTTTTTAAAGGAATAAAATGGTAAAAAGAACAGGACCTACTACTTTAGCTTTACAGGAACTTATAAGGGATTTAAAGATATTAAGTATTAAGGAAAAGGTTAATTTATGGTCCAGAATTGCAAAGGATTTAGAAAGGCCTACAAGGATAAGAAGATCTGTTAATATAACAAGAATAAATAGGTATGTAAAAGATAATGAAATAGCTTTAGTTCCTGGAAAAGTTTTGTCAGACGGAGAGTTAAATAAGAAGTTAACAATTGCTGCTTACCAATTTTCTGAGAAAGCAAAAGAAAAAATAAATAAATCAGGAAAGGCAATTTCTATTACTGAACTAATGAAGGAAAATCCGAAAGGAAGTAAAGTGAGGATTATAGGATGAATGAACCATTAATTCCAGAAGGAAGGGTATTAGTTGGAGAGCAACGAATTGAGATTGGTAGAATAGCTGAGGTTATTGTTAATTTTAAAAGGGAAGGATATGCAGCTGGTAAAAAAGCTGAAACTTTACCTGATGGTTCTAAAAGTATAAAACTAGAGGGTGGTTCTTTTTATTATGAAGATAGATGGTCTGGGTTTGATCGTTCTAATGGTGGGGGAAGTGAAACTTTGAGATTTGGAAGTTCTGAAACTGAAGCACCAATAGTTTGGAGAATGAATTATTTTGGTGGAATAGAACAAGGCCTTGTTCGGGATGATCACCTCTCAGAACGAATTTTTGCATTTTTAAAAAAGGCTCTTTTGAATGTGGAAAATGGAAGACCTTTCAGAGGTCCTGAAATTCCATTTGCATCTGAAGATTTATTTTATATATGCAGGACAAGAGGAGACTTTTCAAGATTTAGCGGGGCAGAAGAAATTTTTATACCTAATTTAGGTATGGTTTATTCAGGTAATATAAATGGGGGATTATTAGTTCCACATGATAATTAATGGTGAGAATTTGGTTTTGGGAAGATTAGCAAGCTATGTATCTAAGCAAGTAATGAGGGGAGAGAAAGTGGATGTTGTTAATTGTGAAAAAGTTATTATAACAGGGAATAAAGTGTCAATATTAAAAGATTATAGAGAAAGGGATGAAATAGGAAGTGTTAGCAAAGGTCCTTTTTATCCAAGAATGCCTGATAGATTTGTTAGAAGAGTTATAAGAGGAATGCTTGCTTATAAACAGCCAAGAGGAAGAGAGGCTTTTGACAAGACTATGTGCTATATTGGCGTGCCTAACGAGCTTAAAGATAAGAAATTAGAATCAATAAAAGAAGCACATTTAGATACTAAAAGAACAACATTTATAACTGTCGGTGAATTATGCAGAATAAGATGGGGTAAGAAATCATAATGGCAAAGAAATCATTTCATGCTTCAGGGAAGAGAAAATCTGCTATAGCAAGAGCAACAGTAGAAGAAGGGAAGGGGCAAGTAAGGATTAACAGTGTGCTATTAAAAAATTATTCTAATTTGATAGCAAGAGAAAAAGTAAGAGAGCCTTTAGTTATAGCTGGAGAGGAAGTTTCTAAGAAAGTTAAAATAAATGTTGATGTTGCTGGAGGTGGATGGCTGGGACAGGCAGAAGCTTCAAGATTAGCGATTGCAAGAGCCTTAGTTGGATATACAGCAAATAAGAAATTAGAAAAATCATTTTTAGATTATGACAGAAGTTTATTAGTTGCGGATGTAAGATTTAAAGAAGCTTACAAACCTAATGATTCTAAGGCTAGAGCTAAGAGGATGAAATCGTATCGTTAAAATGCGGATGTGATAAAAAATGATAATACCAGTTAGATGCTATTCATGTGGAAAACCAATTGCACAGTTTTGGGCAAAGTTCTTAGAGATGACTGATGATAGAAAGAAAAATGTAAAAGAATCCTTAGATGAGCTAGGATTAAAGAGATATTGCTGCAGGTCACATTTCATGGGCCATGTTGATTTATTACCTGAGGTTAGCAAGTATAAGAAAGATTAAAATGTATAATCTGGGAAAAATTCGCTCTTTATTTGACTCTTTGTCTTCTTTTTTCGATTATGCTATGGATAATCCTCCCTGGAGTTATGGCTTTGGCTCTTTTGGTGATTCTGGGGCTGATGAAGATGATGCATTAGAAAGATTATCTCATGGTTTAATCAGGCAACGAAGAGAGATTACTGATGAGGTAGAAAATAATGGGACAGAAAGAGTTAGATAGAATAAAAGAATTTTTAGATAAAAATAAGGTTAAATATAAATTATTCAGCCATAGAAAAGTTCATACTTCTGAGGAAGCTTCAAAAGAAAGAAATGTTCCTTTATTGCAGGGAGTTAAATCTTTGTTATTAATTACTCATGAAAAAGAATATATTTTATGCTTAGTTTCTGGAGATAAGAAAATAAAATTAAAAGAATTAAGAAATATACTTAATACTAAAGATATCAAACTAGCAGGTCATGAAGAAGTTTTAAAGATTACAGGCTGTGAAGTAGGAAGTGTTCATCCTTTCGGAAATTTATACTATAAAGAAGTCAAGATATTAATGGATAAAGAAGTTCTGAGAAATGAAATAATTGACTTCAGTGTGGGAACTTTTGTCAATTCTGTTGAGATGAAACTTAAAGACTTTATTAAAATTTTAAAGCCTTTAATAAAGGAATTTACAATAGAGAAATAGGTTTTTATACTGGATAGAATTAAGTAATTTAATGAATTTTAACAAGGTAGATAAAGAAGTTGTTAAATGGATGAAAAAATACGGATTAAATATATTAAGATATTCTTTAGCTATTATTTTTATCTGGTTTGGAGCTTTAAAATTATTTAATTTAAGTCCAGTTAATGAATTAGTTACTAATACAGTTTACTGGTTTAATCCTGGATGGTTTATTCTTTTTTTAGGAATATGGGAGATGGTAATTGGTCTTTTTTTTCTATATAAACCCTTGATTAGACCTGCAATATTTTTAATGGCAGTTCAGATGATTGGAACTTTTCTGCCTTTGATATTACTTCCAAGTATTGTATATGGTGAATTTCCTTTATCTTTAACAATGGAAGGGCAATATATCATAAAAAATATAGTGCTGATTGGAGCAGCGATTGTTATCGGAAGCCATGTGAGGGATTAAAAAAGCTTTTAAACATGATTGATAGGTTTTTATATATGCCGCGATCGCATAACCTGGTATTGCACAAACCTTTTTAGAAAAAACGTTTACGAAAAGGGTGTAGGCCTGGAAAGCTTGGCCCTCCGGGGCATCCCGGTTCAAATCCGGGTCGCGGCGGTTATTTTAAAACAGAATAAACAATAATAGATACAATAAAGGAACTATAATGAACATAGAGTATTCTGTCATTCTGTGAATTTTCTCAACAAGTTCAGTTTTTTTCTTCTCTTGTAATTCCATTAGAGTAATGTTAAGTATAAATGACATAAGCAGGATGAAATAAGTTAATACCATAAATTTGTCTGCAAAAGTTAAATATCCGACAGGTGGGATCTGATTAGAGATGGATATATGGAACATTACTGCAGCTACTAAACTGGAGCCAGCCATTGCTAATCTGTTTGTTATTTTGTCAGGGTCTAATAAAAAGCTGAATAATACAACTAAAAGAATAAAGAAGACGGGAAGGAATGTTTTAATGAAAGCACTTAATGCAATTCTTGAAATATTTATATCAAATACAAATTGAGAATAAGTAGAGTCATAGACTTTATAATAATGGTCTTTAACTTCAGCATCCCATCCATCTATATTCCATCCAGTAAAAGCAATTGACTCTTCAATACCTGAAGTTTCTTTTTTAGCAACATATTGAATTTCATCTGTGGTATATTTCTTATCTTCAATAATTATCTGCATTTTTTGCTTGTCAAATGGAAAGTTTCTGAGATCAATAGGGCTGTTTAGACTGGCCTGGATTCTGTAGAATTTTTGATTTGGTTCATCAGTTATTTTATCTATACTGGTCGCCCTGCCGTTCATAAACTCAAAATCACCAGTATTGCACTCATTTTCACAATACATGTCCAGATAAAAATCAGCTGTAAAGGCTCCTGTAGCCACATCGAACTTTCCAAGATTTAGTATATATAACTCAACATTAACATCATCGGCAGCATATACAGGGGTAATTAAAGATAATAAAAAAATTAATAGCAATAGTCTTTTCATGGCGGTTAATCAATTATTTTAGAATTTAAAAACTTTATTATTGAAGTGAACATGCTAAGATTAGCCTTATCAATACATTTATATTATCTTGTGCTATATGACTGGTATGAAATTACCAAAAACATCTAAAGTAAGAATGCTAGATGCAAAATTATTTCTCGGGGAGGGGATTTTAATTAAACTGCCAAAAAATTCTGAACTGGAGAAAGCATTCCCTAAGCTGACTGATTTTGCTTTTGAAAGAGAGAATGCAAAGAGATTCAACGATGTACATAAATTGCAGATAGAATTAAAAACAATTTGCGAAGACTTGTTAAAGATTTCTACAAAGAAAAAATAAGTTTAATGGGAGTTGCTTAATGCACCCTTTGCTTCGGTATAATAAACTTTCTTTTTTTTAAGTCTATATGTAGAGAATAGATTTAAAACTGTTTTTCTTTTTATACTTTTATGGAATTAAATTATTGCGCACCTCCGAATAGGTTAATGATGGCTTTTGGAAGAATAAAACAAAGAGTATTAACTCCAGATTTTTTAAGAGATGTTAGAAATAATAAGAAGGAGGAGTATATTGTAAACAGAATGAGACGATTTCATGGAGACTTTTTCATAGTATTGACAGAAGAACTAAAAGAAATTTGATGTATCCTGTTTCAAAACATTCATCAATGACTTCATTTGACGGTTATGTTGATGATTTAAAAATTTAATTCTCCGACGGTAAATGTAATTTATTACTTAAATAATTTTAATTTTGTTTTTTCCGACGGTAAATGCAATGTTATAAAAATTTGAAATAGAAACTTTTAAATACATATAAATCACTACAAATAGTAACAA
>Ga0209542_10014148_pt1 | contig 13626 bp, 13 predicted proteins | sample RifCSPhighO2_01_FD_184028 | JGI IMG/M metagenome (GOLD analysis project Ga0209542, IMG submission 184028) | Soil microbial communities from Rifle, Colorado - Rifle CSP2_plank highO2_0.1 (SPAdes) (version 2) | ecosystem: Environmental > Terrestrial > Deep subsurface > Rock core/Sediment ...
CTCAACGACATCATCGTCATACAGCATATGGTTTAATCCGACTCTTGAGCCGTCGTGCTTTGCTGATTTTCCCCATATCCTTGCATAGTCAAACTTTTTCAGAAAGTCCTTGTGAACTTCCAATGCAAGATCCCCTACAGTTGAGCTTCTGTTCATTGCTATCGGAGGGTTATCCTTATCTTTCCCCGGCTGTTTTGTGTAAACTTTTATTAAATTAAGATTATTCCAGATGTCTTTCTTTAATGATTCAGGATTGCCTTCATAAATTATGAATCTTTTATTGATATCATTCTCTTTTAATTCCTTTTTTATCAATTCAAATTCGTCTTTCTTATTCAAAGTTATGATCAAAAGATCAGATTCCCTCATTATTGATATGAAAAACAATCCATGCTTGGATTCATTGTATTTTTTTATTACTGCCGGCAATTCAACTATCTGTATTTTTATTCCATAGTAGTCCATCATTCCTTTTTCCGGGAGCTTTGTTGTGAATTTCACTTCAGAAATCATTGGCTTTGCATTAGTTATTTGTGAAAGCAATGTTGACTTTCCTGTATTTGTCAAACCAATTATTGAAACTCTTGCAGCACCCTCCTTTTTTACCGATAGAAATGAAGAGCCTTTCTTTGTTCTCTTTTCCTTTGCAACTAAATCCTTGTATTTCTTTATTTTTTCCTTGATATGTTTTCTTAACTTTTCAGCCCCTTTGTGTGACGGAGCCTTTGTAAGCATTTCCTGCAATGCCTTTAATTTTTCAGGAACAGTTTCAGCCAAGTGAAACTTCTTTTCTGCTTCCTCAAATTCATAAGTTGCATTTATTGGCATTTTATTTAGAATTAATCAGCGCTTATTTAATCTTTTTCCTTTCCAACTTTCTTTTACTAATATTATGAACATTCCTATGGCAAGCATTATGAAGCTTATAACTCTCCAATCATATGTCTGTTCTGGAGGAATTTCAGGATAATTTTCATCTTGGGGAATGTTACTTTCAATCTTTTTTCCACTATTATAAGATTTATTCGATATTTTTTCATTAATAGAAGTTATTATAATCCTCACTCTGTTGTATTTTAGTGATTTTAGATATATGCTTAAGTCATAATAACCATCACCATCAATATCTATTTTTTTTGTTTCATTCAAGATTAGATTAAAAGTTATTTGTTCACTCTTTATTGTTATTGTAACAAAATCTCTTTTTATGTAATTTATGATTAATATATGATTTCCGTCTTTTAATTCAAAACTTAATGTCCACCCTTCCCCCATTTCTTTTTCATATCCTTGATGAAGCTGCTTCCCGCTTACATAAAAATTTCTTGTTATAGTTCCACCCGAACCACTTGAAGATGTTGCTGGAAGATTTCCAGGTTCCATTTCAAGAATTATTGATGAATAACCTCCATCATATGTGAATGTTAGATATCCCAATGAATCACTTGTTACTTTGTTCCAATTTACTCCATCTTTTTTTATTACTATTGATTTTGATGGTGCAAAATTTCCTATGTTATGATATGATTCTGCTGATGAATTTGAAGCAGTTTCATTAAATCTCTTGTAACTAGTTGTTAAATTGAGTATTGTTACATTAAGATCTCCTGATGAAACATTTATTGATATTCCATTTCCATCTAATTCTATACTTGTTGGATTTACTTGTATGCTTGAAAAAGAAAATTCACTTTCAAAAATAAAAGTGGTGTTTGTTTCTGATGGATGAAGACTTGAATTTGTTAGTGATAGTGCGTTTGTTATAGGAAAAATTAACATTGAAATAAATAGGACAATGTACATTTTTTGTTTAAGGTTATTAATAACTTCCAATTTTCCATGCAAATGCAACATCTGCCCCGGGATCTTGATTAAGATTTATCGTAAATGTTGAACTTCCTATATCTGATATCCAATAATTAATCGAATTAGTTAAATTGTTTAATGGCGTAACCAAAATATTATTCTGTGAAGGTGTTATGCTTAAACTGTGGGTTACTGCCACAGTTGTGCTTCCACTTGTTATTGTTGCATTTCCCGATTTTTCTGTTAAGTATTCTTCATTAAATTTTATTATTGTTCCTGTTCCTTCATCAGTTAATAAATTACCTACGCCTGTAATTATGTTTCTTTTTATTATAGTGTTTGTAGTTCCTGCATTTTTAATATATATTCCTTTAGCACTTGGAAAATTGTAGATATTATTATCATAAATTCTCATGTTATTTCCAACTTGAATTCTTATTCCTGCAATCGATGCTGCAGCACTCCCTCCTATTGAATTTCCACTAATTATCCAATTTTCAGGCGTTGTTCCTGATGTTGTATCTATTCCCATACAATCTGCACTTGATACACATTTTATGACATTGTTGCTTATTGTACCATTATCCCCTGCTATTGACACCCCCATTCCAGTACCATTTACAACGAATGTATTGCCAACAATATTTACATTGCTAATTTCATCGGAAGGAAATGTTACCCCTGGACTATCTTTCACAGAAAAATAATTTCCAGAAATTAATAATCCATCAACGTATCTTGGAGCGATTGCAGCATTTGATCCGCTACTTGTCATATCAAAAAAATTGTCTACAATCTGAAGATTATTCATTGTTTCTCCATTATCAAGTGTTGAGGGAACTAACTTACTATTATTGAAAATATTTCCTTTTATTATTATATTATTTGAAGTGGTATAAATTTCCATTCTTTTTTCAATATAAGAATCTTTTATAATTACATTTTCAGAATCTCTAATCTCTATTGTATCTCCCACAAAATTTCCTTTCCTTATTTTAGAAATTTCAATATTCGTACTTGTTAATATTATTATTCCATTACCATCCGTTCCTGTTCCCCCTCCATCTACTAATGTGACATCTTCTACAGTTACATAATTTGAATCATCTATAAGAATTCCATTGTATACCTCACCCGTTACGTTATTTTTATTTCCGTCTATTTTAAAATTACGAAGTGTTGTGTCATGTACAACATCTGATTTTGTTCTTCCTTCCACATATATTGCACTCATACTTATTGAATTTCCATCAGCAATTTTTATTACTGTTCCATCTCCCTGACCTTCAAGAGTTACATAACTATTATTAGTCATGTCTGTTAAATTAATTTGGGAATTTATTATGAAATTTCCTTCAAGGAGGATGATTTTTCCTCCAATATCTGAAAGAGTATCAATGGCTTCTTTTATTTCTATCTCATCATTTATTCCATCACATACAAAATCTGCCTGTAATTTGCTTCTTTCCAAAGAATCATTTGCTGCAATCGTGAAAGTTGCTGCTCTTCCAATTGGAGATGAGATATTTCCAGTTACATTTAAATTGATGGTTATTCCAATCCATTCTGAGATAAGATTATCTATTATTTGTCCTAATGTGAATGTTATTTTGTGACCTAAAGTTAAATTTCCCGTAGTTGTTATTTCATTATCAGTTGTTGTTGTCGTTGCAGATACAAAATTGGTGTTGATTATGAACAAAATTAATAGAGTAACAATTGCTATTGTAAATCCCACACCTCTTTTCATAGATTTAATAGCTTATATTTGTATATAAATTTAATTATATCTTTAGAATTTAATAACTTCCAATTTGCCATGCAAATGCAACATTTGCCCCGGGATTCTGATCAAGATTTATTGTGAATGTTGAACTCCCTACACCAGATACCCAATAATTAATTGCATCAGTCAAGTCACTCAAAGGGGTAATTGATATATCATTTTGTGAAGGTGTCATGCTTAATCCATGAGTTACTGCAACAGTTGTACTTCCACTTGTTATTGTTGCATTACCTGATTTTTCAGTTAAATATCCTTCATTGAATTTTATTATTGTTCCTGTTCCCTCATTATTTATTAAAGTACCAACGTTTGTAATTATGTTTCTCTTTATTACTGTGTTTGTGGTTCCCGCATTTTTAACGTATATTCCCTTAGCACTTGGGAAATTGTAGATGTTGTTATCATAAAGCCTTATATTATTTCCAACCTGAATTCTTATTCCTGCTACTGATGCTGATGAACTTCCCCCTATTGAATTTCCACTGATTATCCAATTCTCAGGGGTGGTCCCCCCAGTAGTATCAATTCCCATGCAAGCTGCACCAGATACACATTTTATGACATTGTTGCTTATTGTACCATTATCCCCTGCTATTGATACCCCCATTCCAGTACCATTTACAACGAATGTATTGCCAACAATATTTACATTGCTAATTTCATCGGAAGGAAAAGTTACTCCCGGACTGTCTTTAACAGAAAAGTAATTTCCAGATATTAATAATCCATCAACATACCTTGGAGCAACTGCAGCATTTGATCCGCTACTTGTCATGTCAAAGAAATTGTCAACAATTTGAAGATTGTTAATAGTTTCTCCATTATCGAGGGTTGAAGGGACTAATTTACTATTGTTAAAGACATTTCCTTTTATTATTATATTGTTTGAAGTTGTATAAATTTCAAGTCTTTTTTCAATATAAGAGTCTGTTACAATTACATTTTCAGAGTCTCTGATTTCGATAGTATTAATCGCAAAATTTCCTTTCCTTATTTTAGAAAGTTCCACATTTGTACTTGTTAATATTGCTATTCCATAACCGTCTGTTCCTCCACCATTTTCCAAAGTGATATCTTCTATGGTTACATAGTTTGCATCATCAGTTATAATCCCATTATACAATGTACCTGTTACATTATTGTTATTCCCATCTATTCGGAAATTATGAAGTGAAATATCATGTATCACATTTGAAGTTGTTAATTTTCCTTCTACCCTTATTGCACTCATACTTATAGAATTACCATCAGCAATTTTTATTACTGTTCCATCTCCCTGACCTTCAAGAGTTACATAATTATTACTATTTGTATCAGAAAGATTTATTGAAGCATTTATCATGAAATTTCCTTCAAGTAAGATTACTTTTCCTCCAAAATCTGGAAGGGAATCTATTGCTGTTTTTATTTCTATTTCATCATTTATCCCATCACCTACAAAATCTGCCTGTAGTTTGCTTCTCTCTGAGGAATCATTTGCTGCAACTGTGAATGTTGCTGTTCTTCCAATTGGTGATGAAATATTTCCTGTAACATTCAAGTTACCTGTAACCTTAATCCATCCTGAAACAAGATTGTCTATTACCTGCCCAAGCGTAAATGAGATAGTGTGACCTAAAGTTAAATTACTTGTTGTGGTTATTTCATTTTCAGTTATTACAGTTGTTGCAGATACAAAATTGGTGTTGATTATGAACAAAATTAATAGAGTAACAATTGCTATTGTAAATCCCACACCTCTTTTCATAGATTTAATAGCTTATATTTGTATATAAATTTAATTGTGTTTTAAGAAACATAAAGCATAATTCTTATAAATTCCCAGATTCATTTTTATTTCATGAAAGTTATACTTCCTACTTTGAAGGAAAAAAACAGATATGCCGTTTTTGAAGTGAAAGAGAAGAAAAAATTTGATATTGTAAAATCAAAAATTAATGATTCAATATTGAAATTCCTTGGAGAGCTTGAATCAGCAAAAGCAAATGTTTTAATATTAGATGATTTTAAAAATAATCGGGGCATTCTGAAAGTTAATGCCAAGTATGTTGATAAGATAAAAGTTGCTTTAATGCTCATAAAAGATCCAGTGATAGAGATTGTGGGCGTCTCAGGGACGATAAAAAAGGCAAGATTAAAGTTTATTGGAGGGTGAAAATGGAATCAATGCAACATCAGATGATGGGTTATGATAGAACTTCTACAATGTTCAGTCCTGACGGAAGATTATTACAGGTTGAGTATGCAAAGAAAACAGTAAAACAGGGAACAACTGCAATCGGAATGGTATGCAAAGATGGGGTGTTACTAATGGCTGACAAGAGGTTTAGTGATCCTTTAGTTATTCCTTCAAGCATTGAAAAGGTAAGCCCAATTGATGATCATATTCAGGCCACAGGCTCAGGGATATTATCTGATGCAAGGATTCTAATTGATTATGCAAGAACGCTTGCGCAGAAACACAGGGTTACATATGACAGCCCAGTCGATGTTCTTAGCATTGTTAAGAGCATATGTGATATAAAGCAGAGCTATACTCAGTTTGGAGGGGCAAGGCCATTTGGGGTTTCACTTCTTATTGCAGGCATAAATGATGATAATGATCTTTATGTTACTGATCCTACAGGAATATTCTTTCAATATAAAGCAACTGCAATCGGCGATATGGATGAAGAGATAAAAGAAATCTTGAACAAGGAATACAAGGACAATATTTCTCTGAATGAGGGAATCAAACTTGGATTAAGAGCGATGAAGAAGATTCAGGGAAAAAGTTTTGATATTAGCAGGCTGGATGTCGGGATAGTGACAAACAAAGATAAAAAGTTCAAAAAGCTGGATTCTGCCGAGCTTAATAAAATAAAGTAATCTTTATAAAATTTGATTTATCTCTTATTTTATGGTAGATGTTGACAAAGCGGTTGTTGCAAAGTTAAAAAAGGGTGAAAATCATTTTGAGATCCTCGTGGATTGTGAGAAGGCTATTGATTTTCGCAAGGGAAAGATTGACAACCTTGATGATGTTCTTGCCACCAATGATATCTTTAAGGATGTAAAAAAAGGTGAGAAGGCCTCTAATCTTGAGAAGTTCTTTGGCACTGATGATAGCAGGGAGATTGCCAAGATTATAATTAAAGAGGGTGAAGTTCAGCTGACTGCTGAATATAAAGGTAAATTAAGGGATGAGAAGAAAAGAAGAATAGTCAGCCTGATTTCAAGAGGATGCATAAACCCCGATACTAATGCCCCTCATCCACCACAGAGAATTGAGTCAGTCATAGAAGAAGCCAAGGTTAAAATTGATGAGTTTAAGTCCGCTGATGAGCAGGTTAATGATATCATTAATAAAATAAGGGTAATATTGCCAATTAAATATGAAATTAGGGAGTTGGCTATTAGAATTCCTTCTGCGCATGCTGGAAAATGCTATTCTGTCTTCAGGCAGTATGGAAAGGTCCTGAAGGAAGAATGGCAGAATGATGGAAGCTTGGTTGCTGTCATTGAAGTTCCTGCCGGTATTCAGGAGGAATTATTTGATAAATTAAATTCTATTGCTCACGGGGAAGTTGAGAGCAAGATTTTGAATGTGAAGGGTTAAACATTCAATAAATTTATATATCATTTATTTTAATATTATTTTATGAAGGGAGGGGCGATTTTATTAGTTGTATTTATCTTTGTTTTGCCCTTTGTTTCTTCTGCCAACATAAATACATGTCAGGCACTGACGGCTGGAAGTTATACTCTTACTGCCGATGTTTTTTCCAGCATTAACGGCAACTGTTTCACTGACTCTGGGAATGGAGTTACCCTTGACTGTGATGGATACACTATAGTCAAAAATGGTTCAACCACCAGTGCGTCTTACGGTATCACTTTTGACAATGCAAATCAGGTTGTGACCGACTGTAAATTCATGAACTGGACTGGCTCAACCTGGCCTATGTTCGTAAGAGGAGGCTATCACAATTATACAAACATTGAAATTAATTCCTCGAATACAAATCCAAGATGGCATAATAACGGCAATAATCAAATACTGAACAACTTTACCTGCGGAGCAGATATAGATTTGACTCCGTACGGAACCAACTCCAATTTTACAATAGTCAACTCAACATGTGGCTTGAGTTTAGTATCAACTTCAACCAACTTCAACATTGACAATCATATAGTTACCAATGGGCAGAGGTTTGTTCTGGATGGAAGCAATATTGTTGTGAACAATTCATTCATTAATGGAACCAATGATGAGGGGGATCTTGGAAGTTATATAAACATATCAAATACTATAATAGAAAACACCAACTATAGGATATATCTTGAGGAGGGAACTGAAACTAACATAATTTTTGACAATGTCACTTTCAGAAACCTGTTTCTTGATACTTTTTCTTTTGCATGGAAGTCCCTTGCAAACTCAACTTTCAAGAATTGCAGTTTTTACAACGTCAAATTAATTCAGGGCTTCTTGGGAAATTCTTATTATGCAAATGATAATCTGAATATACTTCAGAATTATTTTGAAAACACTACATTCAGGACTTCAGCTACAAACGGAATGGGGGGAAATAATATACTTGCTTATTATAATATTTTGAATAACAGCGAACTGGGTATTTTAAGAACAAACAATAGCATTATAATGAATAATACCCTGCAGGGAAATGACAGCCTACTTTATTTTGGAGGAGGAGCCAACCACAGGAATTATAATGTTACTTTTTTCAACAATTATGCCAATGACATCGATGAGCATACATTTGACATTGAATATTCTGATTGGTTTAGAGTTTATGACAATAATGTTTATGATGCTGACTACTGCTTTGTTATAGAAGAGGCAAGTCATGGATTATTTTACAATAATTCCTGCCTAGAGCAAAATGACGGAGACTCTTATTTTTGTTCTCATGGATTTCTTTTGGGAACCGGCTCCAAAAATGTCACTGCATTTAACAATACTGCAATCGGCTGCCAGTGGCTGTATCTATTTGAATACAATGTAAGGGAGTCCGTTATAAGGGATAATTATATGGAAGGGGGAACTCTTTACAGTCTGCATGATGATCGAAATAATATAGCATACAATAACAAATTTAATGGAGGGACAATAAGATTTTTAGACAATGAATCAGATTCTTACTACCATGATTTTGAAATTTTAGGAGCAGTCGATTTATGGTTTGATGGTTTTGATTATGCAATGTCTGGTTTGGGCGTATGGAACATTACGATTGCAAACATGCACGGGCTTGATGATATTACCATTGAAGATAATTCCACAGATATAAATCTAATCAATGTTACATGGACAGGAACTGAAAGCGTTGATGTGAATTCTTCTTATAAGAGAAAGTGGTACCTTGATGCTTCAGCGAATGTTGATGGAGTGAACATTTCAGTTACAAATTCGACAGGAGGTGTTGAATACAGCAATCTAACTGGAGATTCTGGAACGTTTGAGCAGTTAATTCTTACAGATTATCAAAATTATGAAGGAGACAAAACATACTACAGCAATTATACTGTGACTGCAACGAAATCGGGATACACTTCCCAAACTCAATCAATCAATCTGACAAATACAAACAATACAATCCTTTCATTCATATTCACGGCGTCACTGAGTGCATCAGCAGCTGCAGACTCATCAACAAACAGAGCGGATGGGCTTCCAAGCTACAATGTTCCTTCCACTAATTTGCAGGAAGGGACTTCTTTGTCTGTTGGAAAAAATTGGATAGTTAATTTGAATGTTAACAATCAAAATCATGAGATGAATATAGATGATATAGGGGACGATTATGTTAAGTTTACCATCTCAAGTGAGCCTAGGACATTTAAGATTTATATCAATGAAACTAAAAAAATAGACTTGGATGGAGATAATTTTTATGATTTAATAATAAGGGTTGATAGAATAAGCGGGGTCCGTTATAAATCCGCTGATTTGTACCTAAAGGAAATACATGAGGAGATTCCGGTCGAAGGGAGAAAAGATCAAGAAATTATTGGAGTAGATGAGAAGAGGAGTTTTAGTATTTTTGTTTTATTGGGGCTAATTGTAATTATTCTTACAATTTTTATTTTGTTTCGAAGGAATGTAGTAAAAAGTAAAAAATAAATCTCCAAAACTTTTATAAACCCATTAATTTTCTTTATTTTTGGATGAGAAGAATGGGGATGTTATTTTCTCACAATATATTGAAAAGGAGTGAAAAAAGATGACTGTACTGATAAAAGAAAAGACTATAGTTGTGCCGGGAGACATAATAGCCGAAGGCATGGATTATTTACCCTCTCTTGGATGTTTTAGAGAGGATAAGAAGATAATTTCAGAAAGACTGGGGTTATTGAACGTGGACAATCGATTCATAAAAGTTATTCCTTTAACCGGGAATTATGTTCCAAAAGTAGGGGACACAGTAATTGGAGAAGTTAAGGATATGAGCTTTGGTGCATGGTTTATTGATATTGGAAGTGCCTATGATGGCACTCTAATGGTAAGAGATGCTACTGAGTTTGTTGAGAAGGATGCTGACTTGGCGCAAGTTTATAATTTTGGAGAGTGGATTATTGCCAAGGTTGTAAAAGTAACGAGACACAGCAGCATACATATAACTACAAAAGGCCCAGGATTAAAGAAAATTCAAGGGGGAAAAATCCTAAGTGTTACACCAAGCAAAATTCCAAGGGTTATAGGAAAACAAGCAAGTATGATAGGCCTTATTAAAGAATATACTGACTGTTCCATAGTCGTTGGGCAGAATGGTAAAATATGGATTAAGGGAAAGACTATTGACGGGGAGTTATTGGCTACTGAAGCAATATTGAAAGTCGAAAGTGAAAGTCACACAGAAGGATTGACAGATAAAATGAAAGCATTTTTGGAGAGTAGGAAAAAATGAGTTACACAAAAAGAAATGATGGTAGAAAGTTTGATCAGATGAGAAAGATTGAAGCAAAGGTTAATATTATTCCAAGAGCGGATGGCTCTGCTATGTTTAAGATAGGAGATACATATGCAATAGCTGCAGTTTATGGTCCAAGGAGCCTGCATCCCAAATTTTTGCAGGATCCTGAAAAAGGGGTATTAAGGTGCAATTATACAATGTTGCCATTTTCAGTTACGGAAAGAATAAGGCCTGGACCCTCAAGAAGATCAACTGAGATAAGCCTTGTTACACAAAAAGCATTGTTGCCTGTTCTTGATTTGGAGAAGTTTCCAAATGCAGTTGTTGATGTTTTTATTCAGATAATTCAGGCAAATGCGGGAACTCGATGTGCAGGCATATGCGCAGCTGCAATGGCATTGGCCCATGCAGGAATACCAATGAAAGATATGGTTGCTGCGGTTTCTGTTGGTAAAGTTGGAGACAAAGTTGTAATTGATCTTGATAAGAGCGAGGAAGATTATGAAGATGGGGCTACTGACATTCCGGTTGCAATGACTGGAAGGAATCATGAGGTTACATTATTACAATTAGACGGAGAGGTTTCAAGGGAAGAGTTAATGAATGGATTGGAAATGGCAAAGAAAGGATGCTCTGAAATCATTGAAGTCCAGAAAAAGGCTTTAAGGGAGTCAGTGAAGGTGAGTCAAAATGAATGATAGCTATATTAAATCATTAATTGAAAAAGGAAAGAGGATTGATGGAAGGAGCCTTGATGAGCACAGAAAAATCGTCTTGGAATCAGGAATAAGCAAGTATGCAGAGGGTTCTGCAAGATGTAAGCTTGGAGAAACTGAGGTTCTTGTTGGTGTTAAATTTGACACTGGAGAGCCATATTCTGACAGCCCTAATGAAGGTACAATCATAGTTTCTGCTGAATTGAGTCCGATTGCAAATCCAAATTTTGAATTGGGGCCTCCAAGCGAGCAGTCAATTGAACTTGCAAGAGTGGTTGACAGGGGGATAAGAGAGAGCAAGGCCATTGATTTCAAGAATTTATGCATCAGGCCGGGGGAGAAGATTTTCATGCTGTTCATTGATATACAAATAATGAACGATGATGGAAATTTGATTGATGCTTCAGTGCTTGGTGCAATGAAGGCGCTTTCAGAAACAAGGATTCCAAAATTGGAGAATGATAAAGTTGTCTACGGAGAGTTTACGAGCAAAAAACTTAAGTTGGACAAGATGCCGGTTACATGTACAATTTACAAGATAGGCAATAATTTGGTTGTTGATGTAAACTCCAAAGAGGAAGAGGCTGTGGATGCAAGATTGAGCGTTAATGTTGCGAATGGAAAGATCCATGCAATGCAAAAAGGTGGAAACTTTGGGTTTACAGTTGAAGAAGTTGGAAGAGCGATTGATATTGCAATCAAGAAGGAAAAGGAATTGGTTAAATTCCTCAAATAATTTCTTTTTTTAGATAAATTTTATAAAGTATTAAATTAAAGCTGGTATATGGTTGAATACAGAGTAGTAAGTGTATCTGGAATAATTGAGGGCAGAGTATCAGAACATGTTGAAGTCCAAGGGTATGTTGATTCTATACGTCGCAAATATGATTGGTATTTTAATTCAGGTCCTTCTTCCTCATCCTATGAGGGTCGTTTGACAGATAGACGTAATACCTTATCTTTTGAGGATGATATTTTTCATAATTCTTCAAGAGAAATTGTTAGGACTTTAGAAATTGTTTGTGATGCCAAAATTAAAGTTAATCTTCAAGGTAGACTTGTTGGCAAGAAATTGATGATTAGAAGAATAGCAACTAAGAATGAAAATAATACATAACTTTTATAAACTCTTTTTTTCAGAGATTTGAAATGGAATTCACAAAATTTGAAAGGGCAAGGATTATTGGCGCAAGAGCGTTGCAGCTGGCTATGGGTGCGCCCGTTCTCGTAAAGATGACGAAGCAGGATCTTGATAAAATAAATTACAATCCAATTGAGATTGCAAGAGATGAATTTGACAAGGGCATCCTGCCAATAACAATCAGGAGGCCAATGCCTGAAAAGTTGTAGTTTTATAAGTTTTTTCTTGTTTTATCCTTCATGACAATCGGACTCAACAATTTTAGGAATAGAATTATTGGAGATATGCAAGGTTTTGGAGGATATACCATAATCTTGGGAGAGGGATATTCAACAAATTTTGACTTTTTAAGGAATCCAATCTCTTCTCCCGATTCAGATGGAAATTATGCGACATTTTTGACAAATGAAATCATTGATAACATAATCAATAGTATTAAGACTGGAATTTTATCAGTGGGCAATGAGAAGCCCTTCATTTACTATGATATTGATATTTTAGATGAACCTGATTTTCCAGAAGATATAAGACGAATCAGATTGTCAATTTTAGATTTGCAAAAGAAACTTTCTATTGAAAGCGGAGATTTAATTACGGCTTTAGTTGAAGGAGGGGGAGTAAGACATCAATTTTACTTTCATAGCCCAAATATTGATGAATCCCTTCTTGATAAACTTTAAATAACTTAATTTTCCTATATTTCCAATGCTAAATGTGAGTAAGATATTAAATTCCAGAGGTGAATCCACTATTCAGGTTGGCTACAATGGATTTACTGGAAGCGCTCCCGAGGGAAAATCAAAGGGAAGCTTTGAGGCAAGGTCGTATCTTACCAGCATTGACGATGAGATTTCTAAATTAAAAGAGCTTAATATCCCCGAAGTTAATTCCTTTGAAGAATTTAGTAAAATTGAAGGATTAATGAAGAGTTTTGGAAGCACTGCAAGAATTGCCGTTGAGTTCGCCATAATGCAATCTAAAACTTATTCCTTTCTTAATGGAAGAAAATTACCTAGGCCCATCGGAAACGTCATTGGGGGAGGAATGCACAGGGAAGGTTCAACTCTGGAGTTTCAGGAATTTTTAGTTATCGATTCGAAGAGCAGGAGTTTTGTGAAGGCTGCTGAAAATAATATGAAATTTCACAAATTCATCGGTGAGAAATTGAGCAAGAATCCAGATAATTTTCACGGGGAGAAAACAGACGAAGGAGCATGGAGCCCTTCTATGAACAATGAGGAAGTTCTTGACTTATTAAAC
>Ga0209542_10014149_pt1 | contig 13626 bp, 14 predicted proteins | sample RifCSPhighO2_01_FD_184028 | JGI IMG/M metagenome (GOLD analysis project Ga0209542, IMG submission 184028) | Soil microbial communities from Rifle, Colorado - Rifle CSP2_plank highO2_0.1 (SPAdes) (version 2) | ecosystem: Environmental > Terrestrial > Deep subsurface > Rock core/Sediment ...
TATATTCCAGTTTTAAGGCTTTACAACAGAAAACATTAAACATGGCAGTCTTAATCGCCGTTGGTATTACAGCTGCTTATGTCTTTAGTGTTCTTCTAACTTTTCTAGGAAGCAGTGATTCCTACTATGAGGCAGCAGCTCTTCTTATTACCTTTGTCTTGTTTGGACATTGGATGGAAATGAAATCCCGGCGTGGTACAACCGATGCCTTGCAGGCGCTTTTTAATCTTGTTCCGCCGCAAGCTAGGGTTTTAAAAAACGGAAAAGAAGAACTTGTGCCAACTGCCCAGGTAAAGATTGGAGATATTGTAGTGCTTAAACCCGGCGACAAAGTTCCGGTTGACGGGGAAATAGTAGAAGGCGAAACAGCAATAGACGAGTCTTTGGTAACTGGTGAGTCTTTGCCTGTTGCGAAGAAAAAGGGTGACGGAGTAATTGGGGGCTCTATTAATACATCAGGTTCAGTCAAATTTAAGGCAACAAAGATTGGGGAAGATACAGCGCTTGCCCAGATTGTAAAACTTGTTGAGACTGCGCAAAATTCAAAGGCTCCAGGTCAGAAAATCGCTGACAAATTTGCGCAGTATCTTGTGATTGTTGCGGTTGGCGGTGGACTCTTAACGTTTGCTGTCTGGTTTCTTATCCTTGACCAACCACACCTTTTTGCCTTAACTTTTGCAATTTCTACCGTGGTTATTGCCTGTCCTGATGCTTTAGGGCTTGCTACTCCTACAGCAGTTGCGGTTGGAACGGGTCTTGGCGCAAAACACAATATTCTTATCAAAGACGCGTCCACACTTGAACAAACGTCAAAAATTCAAGCAGTAGTTTTAGATAAAACAGGAACTTTGACTCAAGGAAAACCCGAAATTACCGATGTAATTTCGGCAAAAGGATTTAGCGAAAACGAAATCATTGAACTTGACGCTGCAGCGGAGGCCAAATCTTCCCATCCACTAAGTCAGGCAATTCTAGAAGAAGCAAAGAAAAGAAAATTAACTATTCCAACTAAAGTAGAAGGGTTTAAAAATCTCGCAGGACATGGAGTTGAAGCAAAAGTTTCCGGAAAGCACGTTCTTGTCGGAACAGTAAAGCTTATGAATGATAGAAAAGTGGATATTACGCCTTTGCTAAAAGAAATCGACAGGTTGCTTTCGGAGGGAAAAACAATCATGCTTTTGGCGGTTGATGAAAAAATTGCAGGAGTAGCCGCAGCCCTAGATCCAATAAAAGCAACCGCGAAAACAGCAATTCTTAGAATGAAAGAATTAGGGCTTGAAGTTGCAATGATTACCGGAGATAACAAAAAAACCGGAGAATCAATCGGTAAGCAACTTGGAATAGACAGAGTGTTTGCAGAAGTTTTGCCGGAAAACAAAGCAAAATATGTAAAAAAGCTGCAGGAGGAGGGAAAGTTTGTAGCAATGGTAGGAGACGGAGTAAATGATGCGCCGGCTCTTGCTCAAGCTGACATAGGAATTGCAATTGGAGCAGGAACCGACGTAGCAATTGAAACGGCAAAAATTGTTTTAATGAAGTCCGATCCGGTAGACATATTAAGGGCTATCAGGCTTTCCAAAGCAACAGTTACCAAAATGAAACAAAACCTTTTCTGGGCCTCAATTTATAATCTGCTAGCGATTCCGATTGCTGCCGGTATCCTTTATCCAAAATTCGGAATATCGCTTCGTCCGGAAATCTCGGCTCTTTTAATGAGTGTATCTTCAATTATTGTGGCCACAAATGCTGTTTTATTAAACAGGGCGGAAAAAAGTTTGGTGGAGGTTTAATGATAAACTTATTCAAAAAGTCTGATAAAGCAACCGACCCCGTATGTCTGATGAAGGTTAATAAAGACGAAAAAGCGCTAACATACGAGTATAAAGAACAGATTTATTATTTTTGCTCTGAAAATTGTAAGGAAGAATTCAAAGAAGAACCTGAAAATATTTAACATGAATAAACATAGTTTTTCTTCGAATAAATTATTTTTGAGCATTGCGAAAAAATATGCTCTCATATTCAAAAACCATGGCCTTTTAATGGTTTTGGGTTGTCTAGTTCCTATTATTGCCATTGGTCTTTTTGCAATCTTTGGGGTAAACCAAAAAAGCCTTCTCATTTTACTTGTATTAGCCTGTCCTTTGGGCCATCTTTTTCTAATGAAAGGACATGGTCAAAAGCACGATAGATAGTAGATAGATCTAAAATTATGGAGCTTCTAATAAGTGCATCATTTATCGCTTCCTTTTTCGCAGGAATTGCTGCACTTTTTGCACCCTGTTGCGTTACTGTCCTTCTGCCTACATATTTTGCATCCATATTCAAACAAAGGTCGACCATTTTTCTGATGACATTTATCTATTTCTTGGGTCTTCTACTTGTATTTTTACCAATTGGTCTGGGAGCGTCTGCTATTACTCAATTATTCAGTACTTATCATAATCTGATTTTTTCCTTGGGTTCTCTATTTTTGATACTCTTAGGATTAACCCTAGTTTCTGGAATACAGTTTTCATTACCTGTATTTGTCCATCCGCAACTCAAAGGTAGTTGTCTAGGATCCGTCTTCGTCTTAGGAATATTTTCAGGAATTGCCACAACTTGCTGTGCGCCTGTTTTAGCTGGTGTTATAGCTCTTGCTGCTTTACCTGCCTCCTTTTTATTAGGCGGAGCATACACATTAGCCTATGTTTTGGGGATGGTTATTCCCCTGTTTGTTTTAAGTATGCTACTGGATAAGAATAAGTTTACCCAAAAGTTTTTTACCTTTAGAAAAACAGTAAGCTACAGTATTCTTGGCAAAAAAGTCCGTCTCACTTTGTCCAACCTTTTCTCGGGAGTTATGTTTTTGATTCTTGGAGTTGTAATTATTTATCTGGCGCTTACAAATAACTTAATAACTCACGCCTCTTACCAAATCAGCATAAATGTTTATTTAACTAGATTTATTCAATTTGTTGGAACTTACACAAAAATAATTCCGGAGCCAGTTTGGGCCCTCATTTTCTTTATCGCATTCCTGGTAATTGTCGGGATATCGTTAAGGCAACTGTGGAACTTAAAAGTAAAAAGTACATCAGGGAAAGAAGGTGATAAAGGATGAAAAAACAAGTAATCTTGATCGTTATTGCAGCCATTCTTTTCATCGGAGCTATTGTTGGTGCCTCTTTCCTTTTGGCAGGCAAAAGTCAACAAGAATCAATGGATCATGGTGTCCATAGTGCAGGTGATTTGGAGCAATTGAATTCGTGGGTCGGTAAAGAAGCACCAGATTTTACCCTAACAAGTTATGACGATAAAAAATTTAACCTTAAAGAGCAAAAAGGGAAAAAAGTTGTTTTGTTTTTTACCGAGGGAGCAATGTGTTACCCCTCATGTTGGAATCAGATAGTAGCTTTTGGTAAAGACAATGCGTTTAACAGAGAGGATACAATAGTTCTTAATATTATGGTTGATACTGAAAACGAATGGAAGAAAGCTGTTGATAAAATGCCCGAGCTTGGCGCCTCAACCGTACTTCTTGATTTAACCAAGAATGTCTCAAGAGAATATGGAGTACTTTCACTTCCATCCTCTATGCACAAAGGTCAGTACCCTGGTCATACCTATTTGCTTCTTGATAAGGATGGAATCGTCCGTTTTGTATTTGATGACCCTAAGATGGCTGTTAGAAACGAGGAATTAAAAGCTGAACTTGAAAAGATAAATTGAAGGACAATGGATTATTTATGGAGCAAAGTCTTAATCAAAAAATTCTTCAAGGGTCAATTCTCAAAGGGTTTTTAGGCTCATCTGCACTGTTGATATTTTATTTCGTAATCGTAACTTCAATCTCCGGTTGGAACTTTGCGCAAGATCAATTTGCCAAATTTTGGTATTTTATCTTAGCTTTTGCCTTAGGGTTTGGTATCCAAGTGGGGCTCTATACTTTTCTTAAAAACTCAATCAGTAGAAAAAACCCCTCCGCTAAAGTTCTAGCAGCATCTGGTACGACCTCTGGCGTTGTCATGGTTTCCTGTTGTGCTCACTATCTTGCGAACATTTTACCAATTCTTGGTATTACGGGTTTCATCACCATTATCACTCAGTACCAAGTCCGATTATTTTGGGTCGGTTTAGCCGCCAATCTCGCCGGCATTTTGTATATGTCAAATAGAATCGCAAGGTTTACTAAAGGATTATGAAAGATAAAAAGATGATTTTTTTGATAATTGGGGTAATAGTGTTTATTAGCATTATCATTGTCCTTTTTACTTACAATTGGGCCGATTCAGATTTGAAGATAAATATTTCTTCTAGTCAAAACGTTCTCTCTACTCAAACCAGCTCTGAGGGTTTAGTCACTGTTAAAGTTACACCAAAAGATCTATTGCCATCTTTTCTAAGTTGGGATTTTGAAATAATTTTAGATACCCATTCTGGGAATTTAGATCAAGATCTCATCAAAACTTCAGTTTTAATCGATGACAAAGGGAATCAATTCAACCCAATTTCCTGGGAAGGCGATCCGCCGCAAGGGCACCATCGTCAAGGAATCTTAAAATTTAATCCAATTTTTCCTAGACCCAAGTCAATCGAGCTAATAATTAATCAGGTAGGAGGTATCAGTGAAAGAAGTTTTAAGTGGCAGTTGAGATAAATTAGTATGATTTCTCAAATTACTAAAAAAGTTATTTTCATTCTAGTTGGCATAGTTGTTGGTTTGATTTTAGTATTTGTGGCATTTGAGTTTTATTGGCGAATTAGCATAGAGAAAGTTCAGGTTAAAAGAGGCAATCTTAAAGTCACTGTTTCTTCATCGGGTCACCTTAAATCAGAAAATGAGGCCAATTTATCATTCAAGGCTACTGGCAAAATTGCTTACCTGCCTGTTAAAGAAAACCAACAAGTCAAAAAGTGGCAAACTGTTGCTGCTTTAGATAGGGAACTGCTTGAAAGTGCTCTTAGGCAAGCCAAGCAAGATGTTATCGCAGCCGATGCCGAATTGGAAAAAGTTTATGACAGTCTACGAAATAAAAGTGGTGTTGAAAGTTTTGATGACAAAATTAAAAGAACAGCCGCCGAGGCCAAGAAAAACAAAGCTTTTGATGCGGCTAAGGATGCCGAAAAAGCTCTTGCTAATGCCGTTCTCTATGCTCCGTTTGAAGGTACTGTTACCAAAGTCAATGGTTCAATCGGTGAATGGGTTTCGAGTTTTTCGCAAGAACCTCTAATAACCCTTGCAGATTTTGACAGTCTTTATTTTGAAGCAGAGATAGCTCAAGAAGACAGCGACGAAATTAAACCTGGACAAAAAGCTATCATTGGATTGGATGCAAAAACAGAAGAAAAAATACAAGGAGAAGTTTATGAAGTACCAACATTTACAAGAACGAATTCAGAAGGCAATGTCATCGTTCCAGTAAAAATTAGAATCAGTGATTATACTGGCGGCTTAAAAATTGGCTGGGAAGGCGACGCACAGATTCAAATCGACGAAAAAGTAGATGTTTTACTGGTCCCCAAAAAGGCTGTTGAAAAACTTAAGGATGAAAATATTGTTTACGTTTTTGGTAAACGGGGCAAGGAGAAAAAACGAGTCCGATTGGGGGCTTTTGATGGTGCTAGTTGGGAAATCTTGGAAGGATTAAAAGAATTTGAAGAAATCGCTATTAAAAAGTGAAAAATGGTTTCTGTTGCTCGCAAGAATTTGTTTGCTGAAAAAACTCGCTTTATAGTTTCCGTTTCGGGAGTAGCCTTTTCCGTGCTTTTAATTATTTTTCTTTTTGGTATTTACAATGCATTCAGCGTAATTGCCACAGCATATCTTAATAAAACAGGGGCAGAGATTATCGTTGCTCAAGAAGGCGCAAGGAGTATGTCTCACACATTTTCCATCCTGGACAGGAGCAAAATCGGATTAGTTGAGGGTATTAGCGGAGGGAAAGCCTACGGTCTTGTGAGTCGGACTACCAATGCCCAAGTTACAGAGGAAGATGGGTCTAAAATTGTCGATTTTCCAGGGAGGAGAAAAGGTGAAAACGTTGAAGGGAAAAAATCCGAAATAAGCATTATTGGCTTTGATACCAAAAGTGGTATCGGAGGGCCTTGGGTCATGCTAGATGGAAGCGGTATACTCGGTAAAAGAGAAATAATAGTTGACAGGGTTTTTGCAAACCGAAATGATCTGAAAATCGGCGATCAAATTGAGGCTTTTGGAACAGTTCTCACTATTTCGGGTATTACTGATAAGAACAATATGCTTATTTACTCTCGTGCCTTTATGGACCTTAATGAAGCGCAAGATATGCTAAGTGAAAAAAATACTGTCAATTTTATCCTTGTTAAATTACCGGATTCAATGCAAACAGATGCAATCGTCGAAAAACTTGAAAAGGAAATTGATGGAATATCAGCTTACAAAATGAATGAGTTTGCCGAAATTAATGGCGAGGAAATTACTGACAGTTTTCTTCCGATCATTCTCGTAATTGCCATTATTGGTTTTTTGACAGGATCAGTAGTGATTGGGATGACTATTTATACTTCTACTATTGAGAAAATACGAGAATTTGGCGTACTTAAGGCAATTGGAGCATCCAATAAAACCTTATTTTTAATAGTGTTTGAACAGTCACTTTGGTATGCAATGGTAGGTTTGGCAGGGGGTATTATATTGACATTAGTTGTAACGAAAGTCGCCCAGGGAACTGTGCCTATTATTATTGCTGAATATAATCTGACAATTTATCTGATGGCTTTTTTCTCTACATTATTCATGAGTGCTATTGCAAGTTTTATTCCAATAAGAAGAATTTCTAATATTGATCCTGCGATGGTATTTAAAGCATAAAAATGTTTGTATTAAACTTACACAAGATTAAAAAAATTTATGGTGAAGGTGAGACAGCTGTTAAAGCCATTGACGGTGTAAATCTACATGTTAATCAAGGCGAGATTATACTGATTATGGGTCCTTCTGGATCCGGTAAAACTACGCTTTTGTCAATAGCCGGGGGGATCCTAAAGCCCACCGAAGGAAAAGTTTCCCTTAAAGGAACAACTATAACCGAACTTGATGAACGAGACTTGCCCAGGGTAAGAATTGAAAACATTGGGTTTATTTTTCAATCATTTAATTTACTTGCTTCATTAACAGCTTTAGAAAATGTAGAGCTAGCTGCTAACTTAGCAGGGATTAAAGGCGAAGAAGCATCAAAAAAAGCTAAAAAGATATTGGAGGATTTAGGTCTTGGACAAAGATTAAATGCTGTCCCAGCCAATCTTTCAGGAGGAGAGAAACAGAGGGTGGCAATTGCCAGGGCTTTGGTGAACAACCCAGATATTATCTTGGCTGATGAGCCAACAGCTAATCTTGATTCTAGTATGGGACACGAGGTGATGAACCAGCTTAGAAGTATTACTAAAGAGCGGACTAAAAGCGTGGTAATAGTGTCTCATGACCAAAGGATTAGAGATATTGCCGACAGAGTTCTTTGGCTTGAGGACGGCAAATTTAAAGAACTTGGTAAAATGATCGCTGATCCTGTTTGCGGCATGTCAATTGAGAAAGGGAGGTACAGAGTCAGGTTTAGAGATAAGGAGTATTTTTTCTGTTCCCCGGGCTGCAAAAAAGAATTTGAACAAAAGCCTTTAGTAATTCTGAAAAATCAAGAGAAAAGTAAAGCCTAAATTGTGCTAACAATTTTAAAAGTTGTAATTTTTGCAATAGCTTTTGCCTTTGTCGAAGCGGCGGTAGTAGTCTATCTTAGACATCTTTTAGGTTTTGGTTTTACTCCTCCGCACATCGACAGAAGCGAAATTTTATTCTTAACACCAGGTGTTGCTTTTTTAGAGCCTCAGACAGCCGTCAAGATTATTTCAGACACAGCCCTTTTAAATATCGAAAGAATGCGCGAAGCAGCAACACTAGTTATGCTTGCTGCAATTGGCGCAATTGCTGGCAAAAAAATCTTAGACAAGATTGCCTTTTTCTTTTTAGCTTTCGGAATTTGGGACTTTTTTTACTATATTTTCCTAAAGTTAACAATCGGTTGGCCTAAGAGTTTTGGAGACCTTGATATTTTCTTTTTGCTGCCAACCCCCTGGGCTGGGCCTGTAATAGTTCCGATTTTGATCTCGTCAACTTTAATTATTGGATCGCTATGGTATCTTTTGCGCAAAGAAAATTAGCCAGCATTTCTCATTAGTTCTCCCTCAATCAATAATTGTCGTTATTAACGGCCCTGTTTGTAAAAAAAAGAAAGGTTTAGAATTTATGGATTAAAAAACGGTAATTTATCAATATGTTTTACAAGTTCCCTGAATTTTTCAGTATACATACTGCTGAGATGTTGTGAGGCAATTAAAACCATTACTACTTGCACCTGGTAAACTTTGAATAACTCCTCGTCTCCTTTGGCTAAATCAAAAGCAAGCTCATCAACATCTTCAACTTTAACCGGTTTTCCGAAAATGAATATAGCTTCATTAAAGCGGCCCTTTTTTAAAAAGTAACGAAAACCTTCTTCTTTAGGCCACTGATTTTCAGTACCCTCAACTGCAACCGGTAAAATAAGCCTGCCTTCGGTTGAATTATCTGCCCCATGCCAAAACTCTTTTGAACCAAGTTTACCTTCTTCCATCACACCATCTGTTCTGGTACCCTCAGGTGTTACAATCCAAAACCTTCCATCCGGACTGTTATGAGACTGATCAAACGCCCTTTGATTTATTGCGTCTCTGTCTGGAAATTTGTCTTTAGGGATAGAACTTGGAACAGTTTCAACAACGTCAAGAATTCGCTTAACTAAGCTTGTGGGAAATTTCCGGGTCCATTTAACTCCCATAACTACCCGGGCGTTTTCCGGTAAATCGTTAAACTTATACTCAAGAGCAGCCGAAAAGATCGTATATATATCCGCAAGGCTTTTATGGTCTCCCGCGGCTGTAACTATCCAGCCGTCAGATAAAAGCTTTCTTGTAAGGTCGATATTTTCTGCCCCAACGAGTCTGGCATTTGCCGGATATCTTTGCAAAAAACCCCTGGCAACTCTATACAAAACCTCCGAGCGCCTAAATGTGTCCCTTTCCGTCATGGTAAAAAAGAAATGATAGATTAAACCGACAAAGATATCAAGTGCAAGGAGTAATTATTTAAAAGGGAGGTTACTTGTATCAACTGGCAATTCTTCCCCAAAAGTTCTGAAGTTTTCGACAGTTAATTGGTGGTTCCATAAGGGTGGTTCCCCAAATTCACCGGCTCTTTGCGATTCAAAAAGACCACAGAGTGTTGCGATGGTGCCCTTTTCAGGAACTTGTGGTGTGGTTAGAACAATGTCCTTATCCGATTGGTTATTGATCCAAACAGATCGTTCAAATTCATTTTCCTCAAGACTAACTTTTAATAGAAATAAATTACTTGTTTGAATATAGTAGCCTTTTGTACATATCTTTTTGCCACTGTAAAAATTTGCAAAAGATAATAGATACGCAAGGTCGACATTTTTGTAAGGGGAAAAGCCAAACAAGGTGCCATTATTTTTCCAGTTAACAAAGCCGTAAATTAAAACAGCGGTAAATATTGCAAATATTATGATAAATTTAAATCCCACTTATAATTATGATGGTAAATTACTTAAGCTTACCTATATGCACTATCCATAATATTGTATCCCTTTTTGCGATTAAGAGTTAAAATTATTGATGGTGAAGATAATTCAATATTTTCTGATTATTCTTATTCCCCCCATCATTATATTGGGTAATTTTAATTCTTTAATTTTTAATCTTGGTTTTTATCAAAAAATCTACCGAGAAGTAGGAGTCTATCAGGATTTTTCGGATGTTGAAAAAGTGGATAATGCTACTAAAAATCTATTTGGATTTTTTAAGAGTAAAGATAAATTGGACGATCAATTTTATTCACAGCAGGCAAAACTTCATTTGAGCGATGTTAAAAGGTCAATAAATTTGGAAACAAATTATTTTTTCCTTTTTGCGATAACCTTTATCATTTGTGCAGCAATCTTGATGTACAAACATCAATTTAAGAAATTGCTTCAGGCGGTATTCATTTCTTCCATTTCAACTTTTGTCACAATTCTGTTTTTGTCGATTGGAGTCTTAAACTTTTTCGATAAATTTTTCGAAAAGTTTCATAAAGTAATTTTTAATAATAATTTATGGCTTTTTCCGGCCGGTGATAATTTGATAAGATTATTCCCCCAACAATTTTTTATATCATTTGCTGATTCATTGGCAAAGAATATACTAATTACATCTTTTTTGCTTACAATAATTACTTTAATTTTAATTAAGAAGGCTTTTAAATGATCCCACCTCAAATTTCGCTTGGGCCTGTTAAAATTCATTTTTACGGTGCACTTATCGCAATCGCGATTTTAGTCGGTTGGTATTTAGCCAAGAAAAGAGCGCATTTTTATAAGCAAAGCTTGCGGTCCTCGACTTCGTCTGCGGGTCTAAAAATCCCCCAAAAAATTTTTGATGATCCGGTTTTATTATTCCCATTAATTTTTTCTTTAATCGGGGCAAGACTTTATCATGTTGTGGATTATTGGGATATTTATGGCAAAAATCTAATATCAATTTTATATGTGTTTAACGGGGGATTGGGAATTTGGGGAGGAATTGTGGGAGCAATTATTGGTTTTTTTGTTGTTGCAAAAATTAGAAAGATCGATTTTGCAACAATTTTAGACTTAGCTTCACCCTCGATGCTATTAGGTCAGGCTATTGGCAGAATAGGGAATTATATAAACCAGGAGGGCTTTGGTCCTCCAACCAATTTGCCATGGGGAGTTTATATTTTCCCAGATCGAAGACCTAACCAATTTCTAAATTTTTCTAATTTTCACCCGACATTTTTTTATGAAGCAGTTCTGAATTTTATTTTTTTCGTTTTCCTGCTTTATCTTACAAAAAAATTTAAATCACCTGGTCAAATTTTCTCCTCCTATCTAATTTTTTATTCCGTGACCCGATTTGTAGTGGAGTTTTGGCGAATTGATACTTGGGTTGCTAGTGGCATAAAGGTTGCTCATCTAGTATCCTTAATAACTTTCGTCTTTGGCAGTATTCTACTTTTGATCCTCTCTAGAAAACAGCGGGTTTGACCCTTCGGTTGAACTCAGGTCGTTCGACTCTGAGAGTCTTCAGACTCGAAGAGGTCTGCGCCCATGCATAAAACTGAATGGGTCCGGGGTCTTGACCCCACCAATCTTAGCTTTCGCCTTTTTCAGTATTATCCATACACGGCTCAAGCTGCGATTTTGGAGGGGTCTTCGTCGCAGCCAGAGGCTGCTCCTTGACATAAATTAGCACTCATGGTATTCTATCTGCTAATTCCTTCCCCCGCGAAGCGGGATCAGGACAAGCTGTACAAATGGTATTATAATAACAGCGGATTAAATAATTTATCCCAAACGGAGTAAAGGATGGCGATATTCTTAGATCAACAAAAACCAAGGTTGAAAAACGAAATTCCGATAGTCCCTTTGCGCGATACAGTGGTCTTTCCTTCCTCAATGGTACCGATTACCGTGGGTAGACCCAAGGTGAAACTTGGTCTTGACAGCTCCTGGGCAACAGATAGGCTGGCTATTTTTGTCTCCCAAAAAAATCCAAGAGTTGAAAATCCCGCACCCAATGATATTTATTCCGTCGGAACCGTCGGTTTAATTAGAAGACTTTGGAAGGTAGACAACGAATACAACTTGGCAGTCGAAGGACTAACGAGAGTTTATCTTAAAGAATTTACTCAAATTGAGCCATACCTAACAGTAAAAGTTGAAGAAATCCCAGAGCTTACTCAAAAAACAGATGAAATTGAAGCACTTTTCAGAAATACTCTTGCCAAAATCAAAAAATATGGTGAGCTTGGCGGAGTATTAACACTAGAATCTTCAATTCACATCTTTTCAACAGATGATCCAAATCAATTAGTCAATATAATTGCTGCGTCAATTGATCTCAAAACTATCGACAAACAACAAATTTTGGAGATGGTCGACACCAAGGCAAGACTCTCGCGACTTTCTGACCTTTTAACACGGGAAATCAGAATCTTGGAAATTTCTTCAAAAATCGATACTGAGACACAAGAAAGAGTAGGTCGTGTCACCAAAGAGGCGATTTTGAGAGAAAAAATGAAGTCTATAGAAAAAGAACTTGGCGAGGATGAGGATACCAGAGAAATATCTGAATTTCGCAAAAAGATTAAAAGTGCCCAAATGTCAACCGAGGTTAGAAATAAAGCAGAAAGAGAACTTGCAAGGCTTGCGAAAATGTCATCTTATAATCCTGAATCCTCGTACATTCGGACCTACCTTGAATGGTTGGTAGATCTTCCATGGGCCGTAAAAAATAAAAAGAATGCCGATGTTGAATTCGCGGCAAAAGTTTTAGACGAAGATCATTACGGACTTCCAAAGGTTAAAGAAAGGATTTTAGAATACCTGGCTGTTCATAAACTGGTTGGTAAAATCAAGGGACCAATCCTTTGTTTTGTAGGACCTCCGGGAGTAGGTAAGACTTCAATTGGTAAATCTATTGCCCGCGCTTTGGGGCGTAAATTTATTAGGGTTTCACTTGGTGGAATTCATGATGAAGCTGAAATCCGAGGGCATCGAAGAACTTATGTTGGTGCAATGCCCGGTAGAATTATCCAGGGGATTAAAAATGCTGGGACAAAAAATCCCGTATTTATGCTTGATGAGATTGATAAAGTTGGCGTAGATTTTCGGGGGGATCCTTCTTCCGCACTTCTTGAGGCTTTGGATCCGGAGCAAAATAACGCATTCTCGGATCATTACTTAGAGGTAGCCTATGATCTTTCTGATGTAATGTTCATTACTACCGCCAATATTCTAGATACGATTCCACCTGCACTGCGCGACAGGCTTGAAATAATTAGTTTCCCTGGTTACACAGAAGAAGAAAAATTCCATATTGCTAAAAAATTTCTAATTCCCAAACAGCTTGAAGCACATGGGCTTTCAAAAGAAAAAGTTGAAATTGCAGATAGCGCAATTCGCGAAATTATTGCCAAATATACCCGCGAGGCTGGTGTTAGGGAACTTGAAAGGGAAATAGCAGCAATTATGAGAAAAACTGCTAAAAAATTTGCAACCCGCGACAAACATAAGAAAATTAGAATAAGTAATGTTCTACTACACTCTTATCTAGGACCTCATAAGTTTTCTAAAGCTATTGCTGAATCAAAAGATGAAATTGGAATGGCCACAGGTCTTTCGGTTACTCCTTCTGGTGGAGAGATTATTTTTGTCGAGGTGACTTTAATGCCAGGCAAAGGCAACTTAATTCTTACAGGTCAGCTTGGAGATGTTATGAAGGAGTCTTGTCAGGCAGCACTTTCTTATGTTAAGTCTCGGGCAAAAGTTTTAGGACTTTCAGAAACATTTGCAGCCAAAACCGATGTCCATATTCATGTTCCAGAAGGAGCAGTACCCAAAGAAGGCCCCTCAGCAGGAATTGCTATTACAGCGGTATTAGTTTCGGCTCTGACTAAAATTCCTGTCAGGCGTGAGGTAGGAATGACTGGTGAAGTAACCCTTCGGGGAAGAGTTTTGGAAATCGGCGGAGTTAAGGAAAAAGTTTTAGCCG
>Ga0209542_10014151_pt1 | contig 13625 bp, 21 predicted proteins | sample RifCSPhighO2_01_FD_184028 | JGI IMG/M metagenome (GOLD analysis project Ga0209542, IMG submission 184028) | Soil microbial communities from Rifle, Colorado - Rifle CSP2_plank highO2_0.1 (SPAdes) (version 2) | ecosystem: Environmental > Terrestrial > Deep subsurface > Rock core/Sediment ...
CAAAGTTGCAAATTATTTTTCTCATTATATCCCCTGCGGTATCACACATCCCCTTACAGCTAAAATCATCTCTTCTCCAGTTAATTTATATTTTATGTCATATATCTTTGTTCCGTCAGACAATCCATTTCTCCTTATATCAAAACTAGGATACAGCAAAGAAAATCCTACATTTTCAAAGTTGCAATATTCAGCTTCCTGCCTTAATATCTCATTCACTACCACTCCAGTATCATACAAACTGCTCTTTACTTTAGTGTTAAATCCATTTATATCTTGCACAACTCCATTTTTCTCAATCTTCATTCTAGTAGGTATATCAAACTCTATAACACTCGGTTTCAATTCCAAATTCATCGAAAATGTGCTCATCTGCACTACATAATTCTTGGCCTCAAGTTCAGCTTTCAAAGAATTAAAACATCCTTGAACATCATCTCGAATAGCATTCAACAGTTCGTCATGCAAATGAGTAATATATCGCGGATATTGATTTACACATGGCTCATAATAATTAACATTCTTGCACAAATAAGCAATTTTAGAATTTCCATAAGTTACATAATCTCTAGGTTCGATAACTCCCCCCTGAGCAAACATTTTTACAATTACTCCTCCGCTTGCGTCTCTGATACAGCTGTCAATAAACCTCTGAGGCGTTTCCTCCTGCCCCGTCGATATCACGGGTTTTCCTCCTCTGGAAACAATGAATACAATCACAATTGATACAGCTAGAACAATTGCAACAATGACGAATATAGATATCTGCCCCGATTTATTCATCTTCATCCTCATCAGTATACTTTTTGATAATATCTTCAATAATGTGCGACTTGTTTCTATGTTTTCCTTTCTTCAGAATTTTCTCAAGCTTTTTATTCGTCTCAGGATCAATAGTCGCAGATATCCTAGTTTTCATCGTAATACTTTATATTATTAAGTATTTAAAAGTTTATCTAGTGGGACGTAGTAATACTAATTAAATGACACCAAAACGCTTAAATAGAGTAATTACAATAGCATTGCTATGGTAATGGATACAATTCAGGTACGATTAGGTCACGGGCTTGTGAAAAAAATAGATGAATTGGTCGATACTGGGGTTTATTCTAGTAGGTCAGATGTACTAAGGGATGCGGTCAGAAGGCTAGTATTAGATAAACTTATTGGGATTATCTCTAATAAAGAAAGTTCAGTAGAGCAAGTCAGTAACTTGCGTAAAAGGTTATCTAAAGAAAAATTTGACTTGGATGAGATAAACAAATTAGCTGAGTAAGTCTTCTGGCTTCGACGCTTCTATATTATCTTCTGCAAAACTAATTAAGCCTTGATCTCGTGTAACTAAAGTGGCGTTTAATCTTTTTGCTATTGCCGCATGTAAATAATCATAAAAACTTAATTCACGATGCTTCTTCTCCCATTCTCTTGCTAAGTTATAATCTTCAGGAGCTGTTTTAACAATAGTGATAAAATCTGCTCTTCTGAAAAACTCCCTAATAGCCTCAAACTTCTCCTTTGCTACAAAATAAATTTCTTTAAGAACTATAGTTGAAACAATTATTTTACCATTATTTTCTTCAACTTGCTCAATAAAATCTTTCGCTAACTTCCAGTAAGGTATTCCTTTTTCTGCATCACCCTCTTTCTTGAATAAGTTCAACCATATACAAGAATCAAGATAATATTCTTTTTCACCCATCAGAACCTAAGACGAACAACATTAATAAAATTAACTTGCTATTTTGTTTTTTATAAATAAACAATCAATCGCCCTGTTCCACTCTCGGAGCCAGAACAAAAGAAAGCATAACTTTCCCACTTGGAAAATTCAATCTCATAGGATGATTGTCCGAGAAGTTTATCTCGACTTTATTCGCAATCTTCGCTCCCTTGATGAACTTTGCCAGATATTCAAGCGAGAAACGCGCAGAACTATTATCCGAATAAAGCTCAATCTCATCGCTCGAAAATTCAATGCGTGCAGCATTCAATCCTCTTGCTTCCACAACAAACTTATTAGGTTCAGCAATAAACGTGCAAGCATCGCTCACAACAAGGCAGTCTTCAATAACCTCAACAAAATGCTGGGCGTCCATCTTTATCACGCTCTTGAACTCCCACGTCGGCCATTCCCTATCCTCTCCTTCAACACTTATCAATGCGAGTGTAAAGTCTCTCTTTATTTTATCATGAATAGAAAGTTTCAAAGTATTTTCCTCCCTACTCAAAGTCAAAGAACTGCCCAAACTGCATCTTCTCAATACAGCGTTCAAATTATCTAAATTAACCCCCAAAACCTCATTCTTCTCAATTTCAAACTTAGAGAACAGTTCGGCAGGAATATTAAAATGCACCATCGCCACATTCGCAGGGTCAAGAGCAACAAGGCTCATACCTTCCTTGCTCACTTTCAATCTAACTTCCGTAACAAGGTCAGATATGATATTTATCAACGTGCTGAACAGTCTCGGATCCTCTAGTTTTAGTAACATATATTCCTTCCATATCGAATACTTTTAAGCTTTGTTATAGTGCAATAAGGTTAATGGCGTGTTAGTTAAGAAGACAATACAAAATGATAAAAACTCCAACCATCCTACAATTTCATGCCAGAAGATAAAAAAGAGGTAAAGAAAGAAACTAAAGAAATAAAAGAGGAAGTTGAAGAAATCTCCCCGCAAGAAAAGCGAATAAGGGCAATAACTCGAATATATTACTCTAAGCCGGACGTTCAGAAAGCCATTATAGATTTTGCAAGAAATCGCGAAGTCGTTCCTCGTTACTTTGAAGGATTTGGCAAACGTCCAGATACTCTGCAATATCCTTCCGACGTTATGGGCTTAGTAAACCGAGGGGCTACCTCTTTCCACGCATCAGAAGAAATCTGGCGCGACCCTCTGCAATTAAAAACAGAAATGACTCAGCGCGATTTTAACGAATTAAGAGAAGGATGGGATTTGTTAATTGATATAGACTCCATCTATTTAGACTACTCAAAAATAGCCGCGCGTTTAATCATAAATCTTCTCGAAAGCCATGGAATAAAAAGCTACGGAATAAAATTCTCAGGCTCAAAAGGCCTGCACATCATTGTCCCTTCAAAATCTTTTCCAGATATGTTAGAAGGCAGTGAAATGAAAAACCTGTTTCCAGACTGGCCAAGAGCAATAGTCTCATATATTATGTTCCACATAAAAAAAGATTACAATCGTTCTCTTCTTAATCTAGGTGTAGACTTCAAAGCACTAACAACCAGAACCAAGCTATCAAAAGAAGAGCTGCTGGAAATTACTTGTCCCAACTGCGGAGAACGCGGGGAAAAACAAATTATGACTTATTTCAAATGTGAGAGATGCGGAGTAAATTATCAGCGTCCAAATCTCAAGGTAAAGCGCAAACTCAAATGCACTGACAGCTTATGCTCAGGATTTTTTAATATCCTAGAAGAAAAAGAATTTTTCTATTGTCCTAGTTGCAAACTCTCCTCAATAGATAAAAATCAAACTCAAGATACTGGAATGTGGAAATCTGCAAAATTAACTAATTCAAATTACGCTGAGAAGTTTGATGAAGAATTTCAAGCAGAGAAGCTCGGCTCCCTAGACCTTGTTCTAGTGTCTTCTCGCCATTTATTCCGCGCGCCATATTCATTGCATGAAAAAACTTCTCTTGCCAGTGTAGTCATCTCAAAAGAAGATTTAGAAAATTTCGACCCGAAAGATGCAGACCCTTTCAAAGTAAGAATACATCCTTTCTACCTCGAATCCAATAAAAACGAGTCGCTTTCACTTTTACAGCGCGCTCTGGCATGGAGCAAGGAACACGAACCTTCTCAAGACCTTAAAAAATCCTACACCCACAAAGAAGATATTAATTTCGATCTTTCCGGTCTAACTGATGATATGTTTCCAGCGCCCATTAAAAAACTTCTCCGAGGCTTGTCAGAAGGAAGAAAGCGCGGTCTATTTATTCTCCTAACTTTTTTTAAATGCCTCAATCTTAAGCCTGAAGATGTAAACAAACGCGTCCGCGAGTGGAATGAAAAGAACGACCCTCCACTAAAAGAAAATTATCTGAAAGCTCAGATAGACTGGCATCTCCGCCAGCAAAGGAAAATACTTCCTCCTAACTACTCAAATCAAGCATTTTACAAAGATCTCGGCTTGTTAGACAAAGAGCCAACTGTAAAAAACCCCTTAAGTGAGGTTATACGCGCTCTAAACAGGAAACGAGAGGTTAGCTAAATCTTTTTAAACATAAATATACTCAAGTATGAATGAATTTCAGAGGTGTATTCTTGTTTGTCTTTATTATTTCAATAATTATCCCTCTGGTATCTGCAGACACAAATCAAACAACTGACAAAGTTTCAAAGGCCTATCAATGCCTCCAAAACTCTGTGAATAATAAAACAAGCTCCCAGCTCTCTCTGCAAGAGGCCGCTTTCTCTATTTTAGCTTTAGGAAATAATGACAAGTCCAAGCAAAAACTCGACTCTGAAAATAATACTGTAAACTCAAATCAAACATGCTTCCCTCGTTCATCATGCACAATCAAAGACACCGCGCAAGCTCTTCTAGCTTACAAAGAACTAAATCGTAATACTGACAAAATAGAAAATTACTTAATTTCAAAAAAAGCTTCAGCAACAGGTTTACATTGGTTCTTGGAAATAGACATTGAGAATCATCAGCCTGCCTCTTGTACTATAAAATACCCTGGAAATGATCAAACAATTTCCATCGGAGAAGATATGAAAATATCAGGCAGTCCAGGCAGCTGTTTATCGATAGTTCAAAGCGAATATTGGCTCGAGATATCTCAGAGTTGTTTAGATACCACTTTTGAAATATCCTGCTCAGGAGATTTCAGCGGCAGCTTCATCACAACTCTTCTTTATCAGCAAGAATCCTCTGAAACTTTGTTCATTTCTCCAAACACTCACTCAGCCCCCTCGTCGGGCACAACCTCCGAGTCGATACAGTCAAAGTGCTTGAAGACCTCAGCTGAGTGCGATTACGAAGGCACTCTCTGGGCGGCAGTTGCTCTCGATCAAGCAGGCAAAGACATCGCTTCATTCATTCCTTATCTAAATGCATTTACATTAAATCACGAATCCCTATTCCCTTCGGCTTTCCTTTACAAGCTAACCTCCGGACAAGACCATTACACAAATCTCGTTCAGTCACAAAGAAACTCTCAATATTGGAATGCTCCAACTAGTCCTTACAATAAGTTCTACGACACTGCCCTTGCAATGTTCTCGCTGCAAGGCACGTCAGCCCTCGAGTTAACCAATGCAAAAACTTACTTGCTAAACGTGCAGGATTCAACCGGATGCTGGAATAATAACAACGTTAGGGACACAGCCTTCTTGCTATATTCCGGCTGGCCTGATTCATCTACTACCGGACCTTCTGAACCTTCCGGACCTGGAAATCCTGAATTATGTGAATCAGCAAGCCCTGCTTACTCTTGCGAGTCATCTATTCTCGCGTGTGAAGACGCAGGCGGAGATTACTTGCAGAACTACGATTGCCTTGGCTCGTTAATATGCTGCTCTATCGCCCTTCAAGAGCAAACATGCAGTTCATTAAATGGAGACATTTGCACCGCTTCAGAAGATTGTTCAGGACGCACAATCAGCTCAGTTGAAGGCTCGTGTTGCGTAGAAGGTTCATGCTCTGCTCGTTCAACTAACACAATTAACGAATGTGAAGACGCAGGCAACATCTGCCAGTCATCATGCGCATCTGATCAAACAGAAACAACTGATTTATGCACAGATAACGGTGACGTGTGCTGTGCTGATAAAACCACTAGCAGTTCTGGAATCAGCACATGGATATGGATATTCCTTATCTTAATTGTCCTCGTCGTTTTAGCAATAGTATTCAGAAGGCGCTTGCAGATGTTCATGTTCAGAAGAAAGAGCAATTCAAATTCAATGTCCTCTAATTCTAGCTCAATACCTATCCACCGACCACCTTTCCCTCCATCTTCTCCAATGCAGCCACGCTCTCCCCAGCTTCTCCACAGACAACCAACCCAAGCTGACAAAGAAATGGAAGAAACTCTCCGCAAGCTGAGGGATATGGGCAAGTAAGATTTATTGTTAACTTAAAGGGAATCAAACCTAAAGAAATTTAAAGGATAAATTTATCACCCTATCATGGAAGAAAACGTAAATTACTTTTGGACATGTAATAAATGTGGTGAGCATTTTCCTTTAATCACACAAGAACCAAATTCCATAGGGCATTTTAAATATTCTTGTTCAAGATGTGGTGAGCATATAAAACATAAATTGAGATGCGTATGTTGTGAAAAAGAATTAATAGAGGAAGAAGCTAAAGGATACATAAAAGTCTATCCAGACAATCAAATAGGATTCTATTCTGTTTTATGTGAAGGCTGCAAGAAAGATAAACAATAGTCAAATAAAGTCTTTTAGAGGGCTTACGTTTGAAATTCTCTGTTTCCCGATTTCACAATAATTTTTATCCAACTCTATGCTTATGGAATTTCTGTCTAATTTTTTACAGGCGTGGGCAGTTGAGAAGCTACCGCCAAAAGGATCAAGCACAACATCATTTTTATTTGAGCTTGCTTTGACAAATAACTCAATCAGTGAAACAGGTATCTGACAGGGATGTAGGGTTTTATCTTTGCTTACATTCTTGACTAAATTAAACTGAAATACATCATAAGGTGTTTTGCCTTTGCTACCATTTTTAATTCTTTCTTTTATGCGCTTGTCTGTCGGGTTTCTATAAGGCTCTGCAATATCTTCTTTATTGAATGTCTTTGGCTTCTCTCCCTTGATATAGAATAAAATTGAGTGTTGACTTCGTGTGAAGTTAGTCGGAGACATTCCAGTATTGACAGGATAATGCCAGGTCATCCAGCGTTTAAACATCAAGTTTCTATCAAGGAAAGGCATAAGATAAGCATTATTTTCGGGATAGTTGAACAAGTATAAAGCACCCCCCTCCTTCAGAACTCTTATACATTCTTTTAGCCAACTCTCGCACCAGTTAAGATACTCTTCTTTGCTTTTATTATCTGCATAAGAATTGTATTTTTTGCCAATATTAAAAGGAGGATCAGTTACTATTAAATCAACACTTCTATCTTGAAGTTTCTTTAATTCTTCTACACAATCTCCATTAATTATTTTATGCTCTGTCGCCATCTTTTCTCTGTAAAATACTCTGCTTTTCATTTTTATAAGTTTACCTCTTTTGAAAAATATACCAAGCCAATGTCTATTATTAGCTAATATATTATTAACTAAGTATGCGGAGTATATAAATATTACTATTTGATGATATACTGTATATTTATATACAAGTTAATAATATATTAATAATGGCAAAAGTAAATATAATAACAGAGGGTTTTAAATGTGAACGATGTGGACATGAATGGATTCCTCGCGGAAATGAAGAGCCTTCGGTGTGTCCAAAATGTAAGTCTCCTTATTGGAACAAGCCACGTAAAAGAAGGAAAGGTTAGACTATATTTTCTCGTCTCTCAAATTCTTTTATTGTATTTACAAGTGATTTGAAATCAACGAATAAATAATTATCCCCACAAACAGATGGAATTTTATCGCTATGGGCTATCACTCCAACTTTTCCAAGTCGGTTTTTTATTATTACTATTGCAGTCTCAGATATTCCACAATGCATATTTTTGAAGTTTGCAAATTCAATTATCTCCTCTTTTTTAATTTCTTCTTCTTTTACAAATGGAAGATTATCAACCATCGTTTCAACAATCCCTTTAAAATGAATGGGGTCGCCTATACGTTGTCTTAAATCGTTCACAACCTTCGTAAAAATATGGGGGGTTATAATAATTGAATAATTTTCTATATCTTGTTTTATTCTATTCAATAGGATTAGAATGCTTTTGTAACTTATTCTTTCTTCTCAAAACAAAATTATTCTGAACTTTATCCGCATAACTTCCAAGCAGAAGGAATAGCAATGGCTTGTGATCCATAAGTATTCCACTTCTGAAATTTGAGATATATTTACTTATCAAATAATTATTTTTTCTATCATTCAACAAATAAATCTCTGGTTCAAATATTTCTAACTCTGCCATGTCACTATTCTTCAGAAGGAAGATTTATCTTTTCCCAGTCTATCTGATTAGTTTCTGGATTTCTTGCTCCTTTTTGAACACTTATCGGGGCTTTTGTTTTTACATCTACTTTGATTATATAATAAGCTCTCTTTGAACTACCTAAACTTGTTAATAAACTACATATCACATAATACTTAGTTTCATCTGAATTTTGCCTAACTTCTTCAATCCTAAAAAGAGCAGTATTCAAACTACCATAAACACTTTGCAAATAATCAACAGCTACTTCTGTAGCCTTTCTTATATCCATTTCGTTTGCAGTCATACCAAGATACCTTCCTCTTTTTATAACTAAGAAGCGCTTATTTAAATATGTACCTCTATTTTTTACTACAGGTTGATAAGGTCAAAGTTTCTCTCTCACCATTCTGCCTTTTTCATCGATATTGCCAACAAGAATGATTTTATCTTTTAAGGAACCAAGCTTCTTTATGCTTAAACTTGGTCCATAATAATTATTGCTCATATTCGACTTCCAATCTTTCTTATTTAGTTTAACCGCACATACAAAAAACTCATTAAATTGACCTCCCCATGAAACCATAAGATAATTGAATGGGCGCTTGCTAAATTCACCGCCAGTCCATGCCGTTGTAGTAGAAGTAACTTTGATTTCAAGAGGTAGCTGTATATCTGTAAAGAACAAATCTGGCTCTTTATCGGTTAATGCGTTTTTAACATGGTACCCCATTTTCTTAGTAAAGTATTCCGACGCTGTCTTCTCCATTACTTTTCCCACCATCTCAGATAAATTCTTATTGCTGAAGTATACTCCATATTTTTGTAATATTTCACTGATAGCACCCATACGCCTCTTTACCTCCAGCATGATAATAATTAAATTTTCCCGCGTCGCTATCTGTTCAATGCTTTTCTCCATGCAAAAACAACATAATCAGGGTTTTAATCCTTTCTAATAAGTCCCATTAAGCTAGCAGAACAGGCAAGTAAGAATCTTTATAAAATCCCCTCGTCTAATGAAATTATGAATAAATCAATTCTTCTCGTTATATCTCTTCTATTATTATCCCCCGCTTTAGCACTCGACGTAACTCTAAAAGAAAAGTACGACCAAAAAGAAACCATCATCGCTGAAATTCAAGGCCCCGTTCTCGAACCTATAACTCCATCACAAGTCGAGTTCTTTAGGAATAACGTGCAAGTAGTCTTCGAATACGACATTAAACGTATAGGCTCTGGCTATTTCATTTACGCCATAACTCCAGAATTCGAGCAAAACTACACCCTTTTTCTCAAGGACGTGCTAACGACAGTTAATGGAAACCAGCAAAGAGTTACATTAGAAAAGGATTTTTCAACAACAAACAGCACAGTGCCTTACACTCTAAACCCTGGTTTCATCATAGCTACAGAAGACTTTGACCTCGTTGTAACGCTAAACCGCGACCAATCCCAAGATATAACTCTCTCCAATCCGCAATCTACATTTAATCTTCAGCCGGGCACAAACGTTCTGCATTTCTCCCTAGATAACTTTCCAAATGGCTTTTCAGATTTAATTATCGGAATGTACACCTTGCCGGTTTACATAACAAAGCCAATAACAACCACTCCAGGAGTTATAGTCTCCAATTACATTCGTATAACGCCAGACAGATATTCAAATCGCTTTATAATTGGTGAAAGACCAAACATTATCTTCAAAATAACCAATACAGGAAAGTCTGACTTAACTCAATTCGTCTTCGATTATGATTCAAATATTATAGTGCTAAATCCAAAGGAAATAAAGAAACTAAAGGTAAATGAAACTCTCAACATAAATGTCACATTAAAGAGCTTCAATCAAAGTATAAACTCACTAATCAAAATTACTGCAGGAAATGAAACATTCGACCTGCCCCTAATTATAAACTATGACCAAGAAAATCCAGTCGTCACAAATAATACTCTCTCAAATCAAACACAACCCTCTAGGTATAGATGTTCCGAATACGCTGATGGAAAAATCTGTTTGTCGAGTCAAAGTTGCCAGGGCCAGATTATTCAAGCCTCAGACGGAGAATGCTGCCGAGGCACATGTGTCTTAAAAGAAACCAAATCCAGCAACGCTTGGATAGGCTACCTAATTGTAGCAATAATTTTAATTGTAGGGGTAATAATCCTCGGCCGCTACTTCAAATCTCGCGGCTCACTCCCAAGTATTTTCGCGAAAAAATAGTCACTTTTTCTTGTTCTTCTTGACCTTTTTATTATTTTTATCGATTATTGCAGACTTCTCTTCACTTTTACTATCTCCCTCGTCTTCTGCTTTAGCTTGAACTTTAGGCTGAGGAATTTGGAGAGTTGATAAATCAACGCCCATCTCTCTTAATTTATTAACCAATATGTCTCTCTGGGCAATAAGATTTTTAGTCACAGTCTCATAGAAATGCATTCGAGCCATGATATTGCTTGCCACTCCGCTCATTTCATCATTCGTAAATTTTAAACTCGATGGAGATATAACTTCAACATTTGAAGGCAGGTAAGCAAAAATAATTCCAAACAGCACATTTATAGAATCAAAATCAGCTTCAACTTCAGCAAACGTTGTGAACATATCTTTGGAATCTTTTATCTCAACAGGCTCATGAATGGTCTTCTTCTTTACACTAACTCCTTTTTCTTTATCCATCTGATCCACAAGCATACCTAAAGTATTTTTAACATGCTCTTTAGGCCTCCCAAGAATTTCAAGTATCAATCTCGCTTCAATTACACTCATCTCTACTCCTAGAATTTAGGGTTTAAAAAACTAATTATAGTGAAAGACCTAATTAATTGAATAAATTCGTAAGTCTTTCACTGACAGCAAAGGCGTAACTGATTAAATTTAAACGTCCTTTGCTATAATTAGTTTTTTTAGCTATTCTTCTACTTCGCTTACATGGTCTTGCCGAACAGAGTTATTTCCATATTGTCCACGATATTCTGCAACATCATATCTTCTTGCAAGTAATCCGGCCCTTATTTCTATTCCCAAAGCGGCAACAGGTATTTCTTCCTCATTAAGCACTTCATCTACAGGTCGGTCATCAACATGTCCTTCAAAATGGTCATGTTCGATAACGACACCATTAATATCTAAAAGTCCAGTAAATTCATGAACCATAAATCACTAAATTAACCTTCCTTTTTAAATCTTTACAGTTTCCTGAAAATAATAAAACACGCAACAAGAATAACAAACACAATAAAAGCGTACAAGACATATCTTTGAGCTTTTCCCTCGCTGGAATACACAACTTTTCTGCTGTTATCCAAACTAGCGCTAGATTTGCCTTTCAATACTATCTTCTCATTTTTCTTTTCTATCGTTTCATTTTCTATCTCATTACTCGAAGGCACAAAACTCGGAATCTCCTCCTCTTCTATATTAGGGTTCAAATTTTCCTCCTCTTCCTCTTCTTCATCTTCCTCAACAACAGTTTGTCCGTCGTCTTTGACCTTAATCGGCTGGCATTTCTTGTCAAAATTAGTCTGTCCGCCCTTGCGCAATTGCACACACAACTCACTATTTCCTGTAAAATTTTCTACCCTTATTGAAAATGTTTTCTGCGAAGGAAAAGCCCCTTTAATGTACAAATGAGGGCTTTTCCACAAGTTATCTCTGTATATTTTAGACAGATAATTGCTAATCTCCCCAACATAAATCTTTACATCATAAACTTCCAATGTATCGCTTTCTATCGTCACATCGAATTCTTCCCTAACATTAACTTCCTGAGGAGCATTAAAAACCACTTCTATCGCATATGCAAAATCCGCGCTAATAACCATAAGAGCTATAATAGACAATAAGCTCATCATTATCGAGAATAAACACCGAGTCCCTATCGTCATTCCAAGCATTCCCTCTCTTCCAATACGCTTTATTTTCATTATCTATTCCATCCCCTGAATAAACTCTAAAACTAGAAGGCATATCTTTTTTAAAAACATATTTATTGGTCGTTTCGTCTTTCAATATCCAGTCTTTCCAATCCAAGTTGCAGCTGTCTTCAATTTCAACATACTCTTCTTTCTCTTTAACCTCGACTTTTAAACATCCATACCATTTCGAGCGTTTCCATATTCCTACCTCATTATCATGAGCTCTTTTCTGAACTTCCATAAAATCCTTCGCATGTTTATCATCAACAAGAAGAGTATGTGCAAATCCCTTTTCCAAAATTTCCCTATTTACAGAATCAGGCGAGTAAATCTCTCCTAACAGTCGCCCATATTTCTCCGTGCCCAATATTTCAATCTCCACAGAACGATTTTCAAGCAATACTAAAAAGCTCTTCGCTTCTTCATAACCTCTTTCATTTTTCTCAGGCGTATTTATCCCTATCAATCTTATCGTTCTCCCATCCTCAAGCTCAAGCGTATCTCCATCAATAGCCCTTCCAACTATAACTCTCTCCCGTTCCACGTTATTTTTGTCAAAGAACCAAAAATAATTGAATGCAATGAATAGTGTAATTGCTAAAGAGAAAAATAAAGCGTAGCGTCTTTCCATATAAATTAATAGAAAGCTTATTAAAAACCCTTTTCATCTATCCTCCATGGCAGAAACTTTACTTGTAAACGAATCAAGCTCAGAAATAGCTAGACTATTCTGGGAAAACATGCCCTTCCAGTTTAATTCAGGATTATCTACTATGCTCACTCTAGCAAAGACTATTGGAGTGGTCTTTCTTATCTATTTAGTATTTCTAATAATAAAATCAATAGTAAACATACGCCAAGCCCTAAGGATGAAACTAATAGCAAAGAACGTCGAGGAAATTAATAAAAAGTTGGACTTGCTTGTCGGTCACAAAAATCTTTCATCAGCAAAGAAAGAGGATAAAAAATAATTCTATAACTCAATTATCTCTTTCCTATTTACAAGCGATCTATAATACCTTTCCAAATTCTCATGTTTTATTTCAAGCGTCTCGGTGTTAATATTTGGATGAAAACAGACTGTTATAGCAAACCAAACCTCTTTATCTAAAATAAGCGTAACTTTCGAGGAATTTACAGCTCCAAATATACTAACGCTCCCAGCCTTCAATTTTATCTCGCGTTCTAACTCCTCTTCACTTGCAAATCTTAATTTTTTAACACTCAAATGTTTCTCAAGTTTCTTGATATCAAGTCTTTTAGCTCCGGGCATGCCCACGAGATAAAATATCCCACTCTCGTCTTTCAAAAAGAGCGTCTTGCATCTCAATCCCGGAATTTTGTTAATTTCCTCATTCCCGCTTGACTCTGCTACTGTAAAAACAGCAGAGTGTCTATGCAACACATAATTTACACTGTTTTTATCCAGATATTCCTTTAATTTGTTATCCATAACTCTAATTTTGCACACAACCTTTATATACATATTTCTCGAATTCAATACATGAAAAAGCTAAAAGTTACTGTTTACTCAACTCCATTTTGCCCATGGTGCATAAGAACAAAAGAATTTTTGAAAAACAATAAAATAT
>Ga0209542_10014152_pt1 | contig 13624 bp, 18 predicted proteins | sample RifCSPhighO2_01_FD_184028 | JGI IMG/M metagenome (GOLD analysis project Ga0209542, IMG submission 184028) | Soil microbial communities from Rifle, Colorado - Rifle CSP2_plank highO2_0.1 (SPAdes) (version 2) | ecosystem: Environmental > Terrestrial > Deep subsurface > Rock core/Sediment ...
CAGGTAAGTCAGCCATTTCCAATATATCCGCTAAGTTATGGCCCAAACTCAACCGAAAATGCTTACCTCTCAATCCCAGCTCATCGCCCAGAACGCACGAAGTTTTCACTTTTATGCCAAGCTTTACATATTTATCTATGATTCCGTTATCCATACCTACCAACCCGGCCATGTCAGCCTCAAGTTCATCGACTGACCTCTTGGAATCAATAAATGCCGACTTTATAACCTCGGCTATGCCCGTAACGTAGTAACGCCGGGAGTCTTTCTTCAAAAATGAGACATCTATCAGTGTAAGATCCGGCACGAAGTAAGACCCGATCAGATTTTTCACCCCGCCATGATTTATGGCTGCTTTGCCGAAAACAGGGTCAACGCAGCTTATCAGGGTCGTCGGAATGTTGATCATATGTATTCCCCGCAGATATACGGAAGCCGCAAAAGCAATCATATCGCATAGAGTCCCTCCGCCTATGACCCCGATCGCGTCATCTCTCTTGATGCTGTTTTTGGAGCAGAAATCCAGAATCTTCATCAGCCCGGGCAAAGATTTAGCGTTCTCCCCGGACTCAAAGGGCCATATGAGGGCCTCCGATTTTATATCTTTAACAAATTTACCGAGCAGATCTCCGTTGGCATCATGAAATGCCCGATCAACAACCAAAATAAATCTTCGAGGCAACGGAAAGTATGCGCCGCTATTTATAATCTCGGGTAACCTAAGCAACGATCCTTCTTCGATTATGATCGCCGGATTATATTTTACCTGGAAGTTATATTTCGATTTCATAGTTTTAATTCATTTAAAAATCTGGTTAAGTCGCAAGGATTAGAAGCGGACAAACGATAGCTCGGAATCAATTGACTAAAATCCCGGGCCGCTTCTTCAACGGCCGATCTTAAATCCTCGGATATCTCAGACAAGATAGCGGATCCTCCGGTCTTAACGGGAACGATGGTATCGCTTTCTTCGCTGAACCTGAAGCGGTCTAAGGCCGGGTTAAGCAGCTTCGCTATGTGAGCGGAAAAGGTAACTCGGGCAAACTCTTCCGCTGAATCCGGGTTTAATTTAATCATTTCAGCCCCTTCCCTGTAATTGGCGTAACAAACGGCATCCGGCTTCATCTCATTGACGGCACTGAACCCTAACTCGATAGAATCTACAAACTCTTTATTCTGCTCTATGCCATGGACAGCCTTTAAATGATCCCGCACTTCCAGCCTTAAATGAATGGGGATATTGGGGTCAGATATGATGATGTTGTTCGCTTTATCCCAAAACAAGAACTCGTCAGCCAAATATGCTCCGCTAACCAAACCGGCCTCGACAGAAGAAAGAGTCTTACCCAAATTCCCGCCGTTATCTCCGAAAATAATCAGCTTGCCCTGATACATGGCCGCCGAAGCATGCAAAAGAAATATTCCCTGCCGGCACAAATGGAGTCCCAAAAATCTGTAGAAGGCCTGCAGAATACCCAAACGGCTGAAATCATTATCGAGATTATCTATATCCGGAGCCAAAACGGATATTTTACTGAAATCTTCTTTAAGAATTATGGCTCTTTTATCGCTTTGCCCAACATAAAACTCGGCATCTTGGACTTTGGAGACGAGATCCGTTACTCTGCCGCCTAAGAAACGAGATGTATTTTCGGGAGCAGTGATTAACAAAATATTAGTGATCTTTATCGACTACCTCCTCGAGTACTCGCTTTTTCATATCCTCAGGCTTTACATCGAGATCTTCGAGCTTGTCGAAGGAAACCCATTCCAAACGATACACATTATCCTTGCTCTGTCGTTCTGCTTCCGGACCGGCGACTTTTAGCGACCCTTCGAATTTATTTATAAAAAAGTAGTGCTCTGTCCGGCCCTGGTTTTCCGACTCCCAAAGTTTTTTTAAATTCTTGACGTCCAAGCTCGTCTCTTCTTTTGCCTCCCGCATAGCCGCCTGCTCCACTGTCTCTCCCTCTTCCACTCCGCCTCCGGGAAAAACATAATACTCCGATCCGTTCTTGAATCGGTACATAAGAAGAACCGAACTGTCTTTAACGAAGACCAACGACACTCTATGGGTTTTATTCATATTTTTATGTTAAATGTTTACAGGGTTAGTCTATCACGGATTAGGCCCGGTAGACAATTTGACCGACCGGCATACCTATAGCCCCTCGAAACGAAATTGATTTCCCGAGGTTTTTTTGATAAACTGTCTTAGGTTTTGAAAGGTTGTATATTTATCCTTCCGTAGCTTCTTGACCGTCCGTAGTTTTAACGAAGGAGGTTACGCGAAGGAGGATTCTGCGGGTGGCCATTGAGCTACCGCGGAATAATCCTTGAAAACTTGTATTCCGCGGTAGCTCAATGGTAGAGCGGCGCCCTGTGGCACAAGTCCGGTAATTATCTTATATTTGGATAATGAAAGACAAACGTACCTATGCCGATCGCCGAGAAGAGCTCATTCGGGCAGTAGCCAAAAGAAGGCGCAAAATCAAGGAATTATCAGTCGCCTATAAAGGCGGTAAATGTCAGCTTTGCGGATATGCAAAATATCCTGGAGCACTGGACCTTCACCATCTTGATCCAAATACAAAGTCATTTGGTATCGGTGATAAGGGATATACTCGTTCTTGGGAGAAAGTTAAGAACGAACTTGATAAATGCGCACTTGTTTGTGCCAACTGTCATCGAGAGCTTGAGGCAGGCATAACGCAGCTTCCTATCGAAAGATAGGTTGAAACTTTTCGGGATATCGGTGAAGCCCTAATCCGCCAGAGGCGGATGGGTAATACCGAGGGAACCTTTTTTCTTTGTTTGGGGCTTGCCCCGAGCGAAGTCGAAGGGCACCGTAGAGACTAGATACCGAAATCCCGCCAGACGAAAGTCTCGGGAAAGATATAGTCCACGCCACTACGAAAGTTTTGGATCATGTGTAAGGCGATGGTTCCAGGTTCGAGTCCTGGCCGCGGAGCAACAATAAAACACTAGGAAAATCCTACTGTTTTATTTTACCCCAGTGTGGACTGGCGAACTTAAAGATTGACAAATCAAAATAAACTGATATTATTTACACAATTCAATTAGAGGAGCGTAACATGAAAGCACATTCACAATTAGTAAATTTTTATCTAGGAGATGCACCCGATAATCAAGGCAGGATGATTGATGAAATCTTGTCCTGGAAAGATGAACAATTGGAAGATGTACACGATTATATCCAGTGGCTTTTTCCACTGAAAGAAAGAAGCGCTTTTAATCCTTCTGCCCCGCTTTTAACAGAAGATGATATTGCGGTGTTCAAGAGGGATAAAAAAGTAAATCAAAAATTACTCCTTTCCCTAGCCAGATTGATAGATTTCTATGGTTTCATGGCTACATGGGAAGGTGGCACCTATCAGATAGTTAAGTCGAAAGACTTTCGGCAAAAATCTCGTAACTGGCTCACGAAATATAATCATAATTTTTTGAGAATAACCCGAATTTTGAAAGCATTGGTGTTATTGGGTGCTGAAAAACACGCCAAAGTATTTTTGACAGCACTGGAAGATGTTTATAAAGACAATTCACAAGTCGTAGGACAAGAAACGCTAAGATACTGGCGAGGAGCCATCAACTGATGCTGAGCAAATCTCAGCATTTTTTATTTCGGCATTTCCAATTTCGGCACATAATACGTCCGATAATTCTCCCGAATCCATGTTCGAACGGAGACAACAGTTCGGAGCTTTTTTAGGTTGGTTCCAACCGACCGTAACGCCTCCTAAAAAGTGCAGATAATATCTGCACTTTTTAGTTCCCAACTTTTATTTTGGTTCTAGACCTATCTCCGTCCAAAATCCCAAATCTTCGATTTCCTTTATTTCAAGCCACTACTCTCGGTTCGAGTCCTACCTCTAGCAAACTTTCAAAAATCCTTTATTTCTGTTAATTTTTAAGAATGAACTTCCTTACAGGACAAGAAGAAAAAGAAGCAATAAAGTATATGAATGAGGCAGCACAATCAGCCAAGCGTGCTTTATGCCTCCGGGCCAAATGCGGAACCGTTATAGTAAAAGAGGGCGAAATAATCGGGTCCGGCTATAATGCTCCGCCTCTTGATAAGGAAGAGAACCGAACCTGCCTGCAGGAATTTAGTCCGGGTAAACCGAAATACGATAAAACCTGCTGCATGCATGCTGAATGGCGCGCCATCATGGATGCCTTAAAAAGAAATCCGGATAAATTGAAGGGATCACGACTCTATTTCACAAGGGTTGATGAAAAAGGAAATATTAAAAAATCCGGTAAGCCATATTGCACGGTTTGTAGTCGTCTAGCACTAGACAGCGGTATTTATGAATTTCTTTTGTGGCACGAGGAAGGAATATGCGCTTATCCTACAGACGAATATAATAAGCTGTCTTATCAATATTTAGAAAATGAAGAAACTACTCCATAAACAAAATTTAAACTGGAAGGGCACAGTGCATGACCTGGAGCTATACGAATCAGACGATATCAGCGATTTGGGTTTTACCAACCAAGCCCAAGCCGTACCATTTGTAGATGACGACCACATCGTCATTTTTAAACATATTGACGGCTATTACAGTTTACCGGGAGGCACGGTGGAAGAAGGTGAGAAATTTGAGGATACATTAAAAAGAGAAATCATGGAGGAATCGGGTTGTGAGGTCTTGGACTTTGGTTTAATCGGATATGTTAAGGGCACTGAAATCCCAAGTGGTAAGGTTAAATATCAGCTTCGCTATTGGGCTCATGTTAAACCTGTCAGCAAACCTCAAGACCCAGACGGCAAGGCTCTGGATATCGAAATAGTTGAATTCAAAGACGCTAACAAAAAACTTAATTGGGGCGAAAGAGGTCAGATTTTATTAGACCTTGCGGCCAGAAAATATAAAGAGCATAAGCATAAAGATGGAAAATAATCCTAAAATAGTCGAAATATCTATACCTGAATACACCATTGATTCCCAGCCAGATTATCAATCAATAGGAGCCAAGATTGATAAAGCAATGGCGAATAATTTTAAGGGTAATTTTTTGGTTAGAGAATTAAGCATGATAGATCATCCTCAATATACCCTCGATGAATTTGTAGATATTATTTTAAAAACAGGAACGGATAAATATGACCCAAACAGAAAAGGTGTGGCTCACGAGGAATTTGAGCCGTATAAAGCAGACCTTCAGGCCGGCGAAGTCATAATTAAAGACGGCAAGATTGTCGGCGAATCGTTTAGTGAAGATATCAGGCGTTTCTATGAAAATGTCCTGCTAGACCGAGGCTATAGATTAAGAATTGATCTGATTGTTATATACAACCCAGAACACCTTGTTCAGGCAGAAAAGTTAGACCATACGAAACCAGGCACTGAGCCTCATCTTGAGCAGTATCTCTGGAGATTCAAAGATCCGGAGAATAAACCCAGTGCAGTGGTAGGTATAATAAAAATATTAGGGTAATTTATGAGTCATATTAATATCGAAATTAAAGCCAAGACCAGTAGGGCTATAGAAATTAGAAATATCCTTAAGAAAAACAAGGCCAAGTTTATCGGCTTAGACCACCAGATCGATACTTACTTTAAGGTTCAAAACGGCAGATTAAAACTTAGAGAGGGCAACATTGAAAACCACCTTATTTATTACGAAAGAGGAAATCAAAAAGGACCGAAACAATCCAGGGTATCCTTGTTTAGCACACCAAGCAAAAGCCCCCTTAAGGATATGCTTCGAAAAGCCATCGACACGTTGGCCGTCGTAGATAAAAAACGAGAAATATATTTTATCGATAATGTTAAATTTCATATAGACAAGGTCAAAGGACTCGGCAATTTTATTGAGATTGAGGCAATAGATAAGACCGGAAAGATTGGCAAAAAGAAACTATTAGAACAATGTAATTACTACATTAAATTATTCGGTATTAAAAATACTGATTTATTGTCTAACTCTTATAGCGATTTATTAAAATGAAAAACATTTACCTAATTGAAGGTGTCTCTGGCACTGGTAAAACAACTGTCTGCCAAGAGCTATAAAAGAGAGGTTATAAAGCCGTAGAAGCTGATGAAGAAATAGCTCATTATGCCGACCCCAAAACAGGATTACCTACAAATGAGAAAATCCCAGATAATTGGATATGGAATAAAGAAAAGTTTAGTAAAGCCATTGAACAAGAAGGAGATGCCCCTATTTTTATATGCGGAGGAGCGATGAACCAAGAGGACTTTAAGCATCATTTCACCCAAGTATTTACTCTGCATATTGATGACGAAACTCTCATGTATAGATTATTAAATAGAACCAATAATGATTTTGGCAAACATCCCGATGAGCTTGCCCTACAGCTCGAATGGAATAAGGGGGCCGTTAAATACTCCAAAGAGAGAGGCACTATTTTGATTGATGCCACTAGGCCAGCATCCGATGTTGTAGATGATATATTAAGCCGCATAAATTAAATGGATTTCAAAATCTTTATTTACGGAGTGCCTGGTTCAGGCAAGACCTATATTAGCCAGAAAATGTCTGATAATTTAAAGTTGCCTTTGTTCGAAGCCGATACCTTGAAAGAAGAGCTAAAAAAACTAACCACCAAAGAAGACTCCCCATTCTTATTTCTTGGCACATGCCAAGCATATAGACATTTTGGAGAATTAAATGATGAAAACGTAATCAAGGGGTTAAAAGCCGTGAGGCAGGCTTTAGCTGAAAGTGTTGCTAAGGAAGTTCAAAATCATAAGGCAGTTATTATAGAAGGGGCATTTTTAGACCCTAATTTATTGAAAGATTTAGGCAGGTTAATTCTAGTTATTACTTCCGATGAAGAACAGCACAGGAGACAATTTTTTCAGCACAGAGAAAAAAGCGAAGATAATATAAGCGAATTTAAGGCGGTTCGAATTATACAGAACTTTTTGATTAATGAGGCTAAAGCTTTAAATATTGAGATTAAAGAAAATGAATAAATATACATTACGTTTCAGGGCGATAAATAAAAATACCTTTCTGGATATTAAATCCGGCAAGGTTAATCTCGACTGCGCCGAAAATGGCAGGCACTACGCCGCCAGACTCTTCAATCAATTGGCAAAAAACTTCGTGGTCCGACTTCCCATTTTCATAGCAGGCTGCCGTCATTGGCAGCCCCTTTTTTCTCAAAGCATCAGGAAGGCTTGGCATGGCCGGATCTCCTCTTGTGATAATTCGGTGTATTCTATAACGATTGAGCATAATATTCAAGACGAGGTTTTAATATCTTGAGCCCCTCGGAGCAAACGAAAATAACCTGCAATTATGCGGGTTATTTTCGTTTAGAAAAAATGCTATTATTAAACTACTATGGATACGCTACTTGAGCATCCGATTTATCTAATTTATATACTAATTCCCGCACTGCTTATCAATAATTGGTGGTATATATTTTTTATTTATCGTGACGCCAATAACAGAAATATCAAAAATAAATTATGGTGGTGTTTGCTAGCCTATCTGATTGGGCCATGGCTACTTCCGATTTATGACGCAAAAACAGAGCGTAAACAAACAGCCATTAGCTCTTCGCCAATTGGGGAGATCGCCGGTGCAAACCTCGAAAAATTTGGGAAAACTGGCAAAATAATACTGGCGATTATTTCTCTGGTTTGGTTGGTAACAGCTGTAATTAATCTATTTCGGTCATATAGTAATTTATCTGCTTTCTCGGTTAGCCCAAATGCATTAAGCTTCGCACTTTTCAATTTGATACTTCCGACAATCTTGTTTTTATATTCAGTGCTATCAATCAACCAACGCGGAAAATTGAACCCGTTAGACAGGCCCTTATGGGGAATGAAAGAAACGCCCGACGGTTATCTGGTTGATGAAAGCCTGACTAAGCATAAGAGGGTGGTTAAGTTTCTTATCTGGTTTATTATTTCCTTGCCGGTAATTGCGTTTTTGGGGTCTTGGATAATCTCAAAGCTTGGATACTAAAAGAAGCGAAGTATGTGCCCGCCTTTTTATTTCTGCAGATAATGTCTCCTTCTCTCCGGCGAGAATTTTTCAATAGCATAACGTAGCATGGTTCGAGGCATCGTATGGTAATACTTGTCCAGGAACTCAATCTCAGCTTCAGGAGATATCTTCCCTAATTCCCTCAGCATCCATCCCGTAGCTTTGTGTATCAGGTCATGCTTATCCTTAAGAAGCATTTCGGATATTTTAATAAGGTCTCTATAGTTTCCGCTTTTTACGAAAGTACCCGCCGTTATTACTGCTATCCTTCGCTCCCAGATATTCTTTGAACGCGCGAATTTGTACAATATTCTCTTATCTTTTTTAAGAAGGTAATCGCCGAGTATATACGGGGCAGAAGTATCAACCAAATCCCAATTATTGATCCTGTTAGTATTGGCCAGATAAAAATCGCCGATTTTTTTCTTTTCCTGCCCGTTGCCCTTTTCATATCTAAAAACCAATATCTCCAGTGCCACAAAACGATGTTCATGTACGGGGCTATTGAGAAGTTTCTTAATATCGGAAAGAGATAAATCCTGAAACCGGTGTGCAACTTTTCTTTGGTCCGGAACTGTGATTCCCAAAAACACATCCCCCTCTCCGTATTGTCCCTTTCCGGTTTTAAAAAACCAGGACGATGCTTTTGCGCGCTTAGGAGTTCCAAGGGATTTTAGCTTCTTTATGCAATCAGAATATGAGTATGTTTTATCTGCCATAGTTAAAATCTACCACTTGCGACTTAAATCTCAAGTATCCGACCATAGAGAGGGGTTTTGATTTTCAGCCCGAGGCGGGTTATATTTACCCCTGTATGGACCGATCTCAGCTCGGTGGACTGGCGAACCTAAGTGTGATAATAATAGAGGTGCACTAAATATCTTTGAAAATAGGAGGGCTTCAATGATAGTGTGGCAAATTGGAATTAAACAATCGAGCTATCCATATAATATTTCCTGGCAAAATGACTTTGTAAAAGCAGGAACTAAGAGTGGGGCTGAAGACCTCGCAAGCACAAAAGGATATTATAGAAATCTTTGTGTTCGGGAGTCGCCTGTCGCAACATATTCCTGTCTTATTTGCGGAACTACCACTACAATGCCGCATGTTTGCCCGGCTTTTTATCCCAAATAAGAACCTGACCGAGAAATCGGTCTTTTTTATTTCGGCTCCTCTGCTTCGGACCGGGCCCCGAGAAACTTATCCGCGTAACAATAAAAATATATTGACAAACGATAAGTAATAGATCAACATGTAAGTATAAAAATTCATAAGAGTCGGCGCTCAATGGACGTTGCGCCGGCATAATTTCGTTAAATCATATGAAAAAAGGTTCAATAATATTTCTAAGAGCGGTAATCGTACTTATCGGAATCGTAGCGCTTGCAATCATGATCCGGTTTCCCCTGACCGAGTGAAGGGCCATAAATTTAGATCTGTTCAGTGTTTACTCTGATCCGTTCATTTTGTACGGGTACTTAGCGTCTATTCCATTTTTCATTGCGCTATATCAGGCATTTAAATTATTGGGATATATCGGGCGAAATGAAGTATTCTCGCTGAGCTCCGTAAAGGTTTTTAGGAATATAAAATATTGCGCAATCATATTGAGCATCTCGATTGTAACGGCGGGACTCTATATACGAATATCTTATGTATTTCAAAATGGAGATGGCGATCCGGCAGGCTTTCTGGCAATGTGTATTGTGGCCACTTTTATTTCTATCGTAGTCGCCACCGCGGCGGCTGTGTTTGAAAGAACTACGCAAAACGCCGTAGACATCAAATCGGAAAATGATTTAACGGTTTAATTATGAATAATATTGTAATCAACATAGATGTCATGCTGGCTAAAAGAAAAATGAGCGTTACCGAACTCGCTGAGAAAGTCGGAATAACGATGGCAAATATTTCTATACTGAAGAATGGAAAGGCAAAAGCAATCCGGTGGTCAACTCTGGAGGCAATCTGCAAGGCTTTGGATTGTCAACCGGGAGATATTTTAGAGTATAAGAAGTAACGCTTATGGGGGTACAGGCTACCTTACGTTTGCTTTACAAATTCTGTTTACTATGTTTCAATAGTTCATTCTTCAACCTGCGAGGAGTAAATGAGAATATCAATTTATTCGATGTTCGTTCTTTGTGCGTTTTTAAATTGTGGCTGTACTAGCATACAGGGCGGACCCGGTAAAGAAATAATCGTTGATATTCTTCCGGGATCTGGAATCACAGACAGTGATGCCACTAATGATTTCAGCCCCTACAAGTTAAAGGTAAGAGCGGGTACTGAAGTAACCTGGATCAATAGAGATAATGTGATCCATTTCGTGAATGACAAGAATCGTTCTTTCAACTCCCCGATATTGCTAACGGGTGATAAATATACGTTCGTTTTCAACAAACCAGGAGAATATCAATATTATTGCGAAGCCCATCGTTGGATGAGGGGTAGAATATATGTACGATAAACCGACCCTATGGTCGGCTTTTGTTTATCAGAGAGAAATTAACGGCGATAGCCTCTATGCCTGCGAGGATGATGTTTCGGCTGACCTGATACAGAACCACGGAAAGAAGAAACGTTGGTAAGAAACGTCTCCTGACCATGGTGCTTAATCGGTATTTCTTTTCTTATGAGCCTCTCTATATCCCTGACGTCCCGGCCCTGGTCAGGCATGGCAAAGGATATTGCTCGTCCTTGGTCGCCGGCACGGCCGGTACGGCCTATGCGATGAACGTAGTCCTGAGTATTGTCAGGCAACTCAAAATTTATAACTAATTTGATTCCGTGAACATCAATTCCCCGGGCGGCGATATCTGTGGCCACAAGAATTCGATACTGGTTAGATTTAAACCCAGCTAAGGCGGCCTTGCGCTGAGCAAGCGACCGGTCCGAATGTATCTCGGCAGCTTTATAACCCATTTCTCTGAGGACAGAACAAATCTTTCGGGCGCCGTGACGAGTCCGCATGAATAAAAGCACCGATCCCGGGTTCTCTTCAAGTATTTTCACCAAAAGAGGTACGCGGTCTTCTTTTCTTACTAAATATATTTCCTGATCCACCAATTCAGCCGTTGTTCCGGCAGGGGCAATTTCTACCCGGACAGGAGAGCTCATATACATGGCAGCAATCTTTACGATCTCGGCCGGCATCGTTGCCGAAAACAACATGACCTGACGCTTTTCCGGTATAAAACTAAATATTCTTTTTATCTGCGGTCCGAAACCGATATCGAGCATCCGATCGGCCTCATCTAATACAACCGCAGTTACGCGATCCAATTTCAAATTACCTCTTTCAATATGGTCCATTATTCGCCCCGGCGTACCAATGAGAATATTGGGCCGGCGACGCAAACTCATAATCTGCTTCCCCATTGATTCTCCGCCTATAATAACGGCGGTTACCAAGCCTAAAGAACGGCCGATTTTCTGGAGCATCTCATCGGCTTGTATCGCTAATTCGCGAGTCGGTAAGATAATTAATCCTACCCGACCCGTCCCTCGTAAACGCTGGAGAAGAGGTAACCCAAAAGCCAGAGTTTTCCCGGTTCCTGTTTGAGCGATTCCGACAACATCTTTTCCCTCCATGGCCGGCTTAATAGCTTGGCGCTGGATAGGGGTCGGAGTTATAAAATTGTTTTTCTCAAGAATTCCTAAAAACTCGGGAGAAATTCCAAGGTCACTAAAACCCTGTTTTGTTGTTTCTTGCATTATTTATACAGGCAACCCGAGGCTATGAGAGTAACTGGCAATGACGCCGATGAGCTTCAAGTCGAACTCTGTTATAATGTTTGAGTTCTATACCTCATCCAATTATACGCCATAATATGATCAAAGTCAATTTTATACTGGGCTTTGCAGGCTTACTCCTCAAAGATTACCAGAACTGAAGTATCTGCCCACAAGACCAAGTTCTCGGCCGAGAAGCAGGCTCTTTTCGGGCACACCGTAAATTTCTGCCCGCGCTCCGCCGTAGGCTTCGGCCTGGCTTCGCCGTAGCGTGGCTACGCCAAGGCGAGCGAGGCGAGCTGAAATTTCGCCTTTTGCTCGCTCCGTCGAGCTCCATAAATCCCTCAAAGAGCCTGTTTCTCGGCTTCACTCAGAATGGTGAGCAGATACGAAGCGTGAAATACGAAATATTGACTATATATCATTGTCGTGTTATAGTTTATAATATGAGATATCATAAGTTCCAAATGAATATCTGTCTCTCCACTCCTGTCGAGGAGCCTATTCATGCTGGGACAATATGTGTATCTCTATTTAGCTAAAATAATCTAATTGGGTTACAAAAATTGCCTCAGCAATCAGCTGAGGCAATTTTGTTCTTTCAAAGGAGAAAAAGTGCCGAAAACAAACAAAAAACCAATTTTTCTTGCGGGTAGGAAGGTGGACCTTCGTCCCTTCTTAAAGACCGACATTCCGACTATGACTCGCTGGATGAACGATCCGGAGGTAAGAGAATATATCAGAGCGACCTTTCCCCAGACAGAAAGAGAAGAAGAGGAGTGGTTCAATAAAATCGGCTCAAAGGACGATACCATCAATCTTGCAATTGAAACGAAAGACGGCATCTTGATTGGTTCCATGGGAATCCACCGAATCGATTGGAAAGTCGACCGTAACTGTACTACGGGCGCCGTAATCGGCGAAAAGGAATATTGGAACAGAGGCTACGGCACCGACGCAAAGATGATACTGCTGAACTATATCTTCAACACGCTTAATCTCCACAAAGTCTGTTCAACGGTTATCGCCTATAACAAGCGCAGCCTTCATTACAGCCTGCACTGCGGATATAGAATAGAGGGCAGAAGAAGAAAGCACATCTTTAAAAATGGAAGATATTGGACCCTGATTGAGCTGGGCCTGTTCAAAGAGGAGTGGCTGCCAATTTGGAAAAAATACGCCAAGGCTATGAATGCAGGCGTTAATAAGATGAACTCATCGACAAAGAAGGCCGGCTAAATACCGGCCTTTTGATTGCCACGTGTCTTTACTAAATTTCCCCTTAGTGACGCTTTCTGCTACACTCATATAATCATTAACCAATTAACACATACGCCATGGGAAAAAGACGCACGGGAATAGGCAAATACAGGAAGTCGCATTCTCCTAAAACCAAGAAGCGATTGGAGATTAAAAGACTCAGATTAGAAGCCCTCAGAAAAAAGAGAGGCGTATAAATACCTGGGTATTTTACGCAAACATCCCCTACTTTCTCGGGTGTATTTTCGCAATGAGGTCTACAATTGACGGCCGCTTATCTCCATAAGCGACCCGAGATTAGGTTATGTAAATCGCGTCTTCAAGAGTAATCTCCCCGTTAACGGCGAGATTTATGGCTGACTCGCGCAGAGTCTTCATACCTTGGCTTCGAGCAACGTCGATCAATTCTTGGGTCGTCGCCCCCTCAATGATCAAGCTCGAGATTTCTTTAGTCACAACGAAGAATTCAAAAATAGCCGTTCTCTCCCGATAACCTTTGCCGTTGCAAACTTCGCAACCTTTTCCTTTCTTGAAATTCGTTCCCTCAAGAGAAGTAATTCCGGCATAGGCTAAAAACTTATCCGAGGGCGTGTACGACTCCGAGCAGTTGGAACAATTCTTCCGCAAA
>Ga0209542_10014153_pt1 | contig 13622 bp, 13 predicted proteins | sample RifCSPhighO2_01_FD_184028 | JGI IMG/M metagenome (GOLD analysis project Ga0209542, IMG submission 184028) | Soil microbial communities from Rifle, Colorado - Rifle CSP2_plank highO2_0.1 (SPAdes) (version 2) | ecosystem: Environmental > Terrestrial > Deep subsurface > Rock core/Sediment ...
TACTTATGGCCTATAGCGTAAAGAAGCTCCGCGGCTCGAGACCGTGATATCTCATGCGACAGCGGATACACCCCTACATCTATGCATAGGTGTAGGGATAAAATTATCTAAGACTCCGAAGTACCGCCTCAGCAATGCGCACACCCGAATTACCGTCGAGCCTATATAAAACATGCTCTCGTATGTATGCGCGTCCTTCGGCATCGAGCGAGGGATCAGCTAGATACGCATTAATCGCCTCGACGGTGTCTTCCATGCGATAAGAAACCTTGGCACAGTGGTTCTCCATAATTACTCGATAATGGTCCTCATCATAGAACTTGCGCAGTGAGTCGAGATACGGCAGAGAACGATTCATGCCGTCATGAGAGATGAGGATGACTGGCTTATCAAACGCGATCGCATCGAGTGTTATTGAGGACATGGTGTTAATGGTTACATCGCTGTGATACAACATGTTTGCCAGATCAACAAAATCTTGAGCGCGGAACGTGAATGGATATACGCGCGAAGCAGAGCTATCAAACGATTCTACTTGCTCACTGCTTTCGCAGGGTCGGAATTTGATAAGGAACGGGAGTTCGAGCCTCTCTACCTTGCTAGAATATTTCGGATGGAAACGGGCTAGAATTTGGGCTGGGAAAATCTTGCCTTTCTCAATGGCTGTATGGATACCCTGCACCACCTCGTCGTCATAAGGATTTTTCCAGTCTCCGGATGTTGAGTAGATAATGAGCTTCTTCTTCGGATCTGCGCCGATATTCTCAAAAAACTTTTCCCGCGCCAGAAGAATGCTCGGATCAGCAACAAAATCGAACTGGACAAAGCCGACGACCTCCACCCGCTTGGGAGCATAATCCCCCAGCCGGATAGCAGCGTCCCGGATCAGTGCATTCTGGACGAGAATTTTGTCAGCCAAAACCTTGGTAAATGCTTTATTCGTAAGTACATCCCAGCTTTTTGACATTGTAATCGTTCTTACTTCTTTTTTCTTGGCCATTCGCAACAACCTCCCATCTTCGAATGAAAACATGCTTGGAGCAAATAACAAATCCGGCTTGTACCGCTCAAAGAGATACTCGCCATAATTATCCGGAATACGGGCATACAGCCATCGCAGCCACTGCCGAAACGCGCGAGATTTTCCGCATATGCCGAGTATTTCCCCGAACTTAAATCGGAGCCAATTCCGATGTAGCTTGTATGACCGGTGCCGCCGCAGATAAATAGACTGCGTCGGAAGGACATTCCACCCTATCCAGTAGAAAAATTTTTCAGAAAAACATGAAGGAGGCGGGAGCTCTTCAACAATCACGTTTTCATCTGCATAGCGTCTATAGTTATATCCGATTCCGTTTTTGATGAGGAGCACAATGCGAATGCCCGCCTGCTTTAGGGTGCGAAAAACCTTGGATTGCAAGATGTTTTTTTCGACATCTCCATCATAGACGGTGATGAAAATAGTTTTCATGGTTTTATTATACCAAGTTGGCGGAATAATTTAGCTTCACCGAGAATTCCCTCATAATGGAAATCGACGGAATGCACACCAGATGGAATTTCGACTGCCATGTATAACTCATTTGCCCGTAAAATAGGTACTCCTACACCATCAATATCGGCTTTCCAGCCGGGAAGATTAGATTCGGAAAGCACAAGCCATCCTATGGAGTCGTTTTTTGTTTCCAGATGATACCTGCCGTTCTCGATCGTTAAGGGTGAAATAGACCCCGGCCTCAAACTTCCTCTCCCATTAAGACAATCACTGCACTCAATAAACGTTGACTGTTCAAAATCGTTGACTGAATTCAGAACGGCTCCAGCGTCTGGACCTTTTAGAAAGACAACCGACCGAGCCCAGTAGAAGCGCGGCAGAGCGTTTTTGTTCTCATAGAGGTATAACCTAAGTTTATACTGTGGAGTAAACAGAGTCTTTTTTAACTCCAGCCCTTGTATGGCAAGCGAGACACCAGAAATAACGTACCGGGCATTCATCATTGAGAGTAAATTTAGATTTTCAGCAAGCAGAGCTTCCGGCTCTTTACCCAGTTTGTTCGTCTCTTCAGCTTGAATTCCATAAAGACTACCGAGTTTCGCAAGCGGCATAATCCAGCGTGAGGCCATAAAGGGTTCATAGCCATCAATCGATGAGATGCCGTAGAGTTCGTTTAAATTCGGCAGTCCTCCCAAGAGTGCTGCTTCGGCATCTGCTTCCACCGCCTTAGGAGAAAGGACAAAATTCGACTGAAACTTCTCGCCGCGAGCCCGATATAAAAGAAACGGAAAAAACCGCCATTCAGATGAATGATAGTCTTCCAGGGAGGACACAGTGGAATGCGGGGGGATAAAATCCCAGGCGACGCTGGCTTTCCCCTGGATTAAAAATATGGAGATAAATGTGGCGATAGAGAGAATAAATCCAGTTCGTCTAAATGCGTGAGACTCGATCGCGCCTGAAAAATACAAATAAAGGAGAAAAGTAGCGACATATATTAAAATAAACGGCACCATAAAGTCGATATTCTCCAAAGATACGGTGGCCCGGAATACATCATAGGCTTCGCCGAGAATTTCCTGGTAATAGTCCTGCGACTTTTCAGGCATAAAGCGTGAAGCGGCAGACACAGCAGAACCAACCGCGAAATCTTTAAGCGGCGACCCACCAAAGTATACTAGAAACACCAACACTAAACTCACGCACAAAAAAACAGTCGCGACCTTGGACCAGACTCCCAAACGGATCCGCTCACGGCTTAGGCGATCAAACCCAAATCCAGCCAGAAGAGACATAAGAAAAACGCCCAAAAACATCCAGCGTGACGGAGAACGGAAAAGGTTGAACACCGGAACCTTGTGCAAAAGATAAAAGAGCGGAGAAAACTTAATAGAAACCAAGAAAACAAGGCCAAAAGATGCGTAGAGAAAAGCCGCCATCCGACTTCGTCGTACAAGCGGGAGCGCTGATAGAAACATCAAGAACCAAAAGATGCCAATATAAAGTCCGTAGCGCCCGACACCAAGGTACGGAAAATAAAGATAGTCGGGCAAAACAAAATTGATTAGCTGGTTCAGCCCAATAACTTTATTCGTAGCGGCCGCATAATCCAGACCTCCCGAGCGTACGGTCAAGGAAGTAAAAGAAACAACGGCCAAAATTTGCGGCGAAGCGATAGCCAGTCCTAGTAAAATCAAGAGAAGAAAGGCTGCGACCGACCGCCAAATCCCGACCCTGTTTTGTCGGTAATGTATCCAAAAAAGAAAGGCAAAAAAGAATGAAACCGTACATAAAGAGTACAGGATAAACTGCGCATTCCCGGAAAGGATAGCCCATCCTACTCCAAATCCTCCCAAGATAGCGTATCGAAACGGATGAATCCCAAATAATTTATTTGAGACATAAAATAAAAGCGGCAAAAGAAAAAGACTGCTGGCGACTGATGGATTGGTAATATTATTCCGCGTTAGTCCTAAGATGAACCCAAGACCGATAAGACTGGAAGCTAAAGGTGAAAGGTTGAATGAACGGCCAGCCAGATAAGAGAAAAAGACGATGCAGAGATAGTCAATGAAAAGACGAAGATGAAGACCCGGACGAGCATCGAGGAAACGGAAAATCAAAAGGTTCGCGGGATCAAGTAAACCGCCAGATTGGCTGACGTATGTCGGGTACCCGGAAAGCAGAAGCGGATCCCAAAGAAAGTTTGCTTTTTCAGCTAACGCTTGATGGTATGTATGATAGATTGGATAAAAATAATTCGTCAGATCAGAATCAAGGAAGAATTGATTTCCTAAAAGAAATGGGAAAAAACTTATGGTAACGGCAAGGGTAAGCAGAACTCCACCTAAAAACACCTTTCTAGCGTCGTTCATAGTTTTTTCGCGATCATGAAGAGCGAACTGCCAAATGGAAGCGGCAAGAAACGAATGATAAATTTCTCCAACCGCAAGATCGCAAGAAGCAGAGAATTGACCGCGTTTGAGAACTCAACGTCGTACGTGTCAACATCTTCGCTGGGTATTTGCGATACGCCATCGCGGGCTTTGCGGATTAGGTTAATGGGCACGGCTGTTGTCACAAAGTGACTCCACTCTACAATTTGAAAACCAACACCGCGCAGTTTTTGCATAAGTTCTCGCCGACTGTAGCGGCGGAAGTGATGCAAAGCTACATCATGATTGCTCCATAACCAGCGATGCGCCGGCACCGTAACGAGCAAGATCCCGCCTGGCTTCAAAACGCGTAAACACTCCCGCATTGCCGCCTCATCCGTATCAATGTGCTCAAAAACATCCAGCGACGAAACGACATCAAAGGAGCCGTCAAGATACGGGAGAGTATAGTCGGTTACTTTATCTAGTTTTTCAAATCCGCGAGTTTGGGCGAATTCAAGAGCGGTCGCGGAGATATCGACCCCCGATACACGCCCAAAATAGCGAAGAAATAGAATATTACCTCCAGGCCCGCAACCATAATCCAGAATTTTTAAATCTTTCTTTCCACTACCAAGAGTACGCAAAAGTGCCTCGCGAAGTATTTCGCGCCTGCCTACATGCCAAAAATAAAAGGACTCGCGTTTTGCAATCCTGCCGTATTCGTGTGTTTCCATTACGTCAGAATAGTGAGAGGTAAAACCTTGAGCCATAAACGATTAACCCATGCGGCCCTCATTCTCTATAACCTCGCTCACAGTATAGGGAGTCTCCTTGCGGCCTTCATAGTAAATTCGGAGCATGAGCTCGGCGATGAAGCCCATCATGAATAGAATCACACCCAAAATAATGAATAGAGTCGTGATGATCGGAAGCGGGGTTTGGCCGAAGTTCCGAATCTCTACCAACTTGAGAATAACCGACATAGCTCCGGCGATGATGCCTAACCCGATACTGGCTAGCGCCCATCCGCCAAAAAAAACCAAAGGGCGCGCGGCATAGGTGAAAAGAAATTTGACGGTCAGAAGATCCGCGATATCTTTTACCGCCTTCATAAAGAAGTGCTTGGAAACTCCGGCGTGCCGCTCATGATGCGTGACTTCTATCTCTGTCACCCGCGCGCCTCGCGCTTGCAGAATGGCCGCCAGAAACACATGCATCTCCCCATAAAGATGCACACCTTCAAGATGTTTTTTCTTAAATACTTTCAAGGCGCAAGCGTAGTCATGAAGATGGAGGCCCGTAACACGCCGCGTCAGCCAATTTGCCAGGCGCGATAAAATCCGGCGGCCGAATGAATCATGTCTGTCTTTTCTCCAGCCAACCACGACGTCATAACCCTCATCCATTTTATTTAGCATCCGCGGAATATCAATTGGGTCGTTCTGCACATCCGCATCCATCGTAACCACGATACTCCCACGTGCCGCGTGAATCCCGGCGTCCAGCCCCGCAGTCTGCCCCAAATTGTGCGCCAGAGAAACAATCCGCAACGGAGCCAGTTTCATCAACTCCTCGCGAGTGCGGTCAGTAGAGCCGTTATTCACAGCAATAATCTCAAACGGCTGACCTACGCCCTTCATCGCCGCCAGAATGCGCCGATGCAGTTCAGCCACGTTTCCTTCTTCGTTGTAAGCGGGGAAAACAATAGAAATCATATGCGTTGATTATTCAATAGATTCGCAACTTTTTCAATCAATAACAGAAAGCGCGAGTGCGGCGCAGAATGCCACACCGGAGCGCGACTTCTATATCTTCAAGGTTTGCAGAATCAATAAAGATTTTCATACGGTGTTCTCTCTTTTTTGATGATCTCTACTGCATCTGCCAAACTTCGCGCCAGCAAGTGGGCAGTATCACGATCATCTTTATTATATGGTCTTTCAACCAAAATTGTCGTGCAACCAGCGGCTTGTCCAGCAAGCGTATCACTTTTTGTATCTCCTATGATATAGGATCGCGAAAGGTCAATCTCCCACTTTTCGGCAGCGGAAAAAAGCATACCCGGCTTTGGCTTTTTACACCCACACTCCTCGTTTCGGCCATGCCTGCAGATAAAAATGTCATCAAACCCAAGCGCGCGAGTCTGGCGCATGATCTCATTGAACGCCTCCTCGGTCATGTTGCCGTAGCCGACATCGGGCTGATTTGTGATAACAATCGCCAGAAACCCCAACCTGCGTATGGCCTGAATCACATCCGGCACTTCAGGAAAAACTTTAAACTCGTCTACTAGATACGGAGCGGTATAGACCGAATCTTCAGGCGGCATCGAAGATGGGCGCCTGACTGCGGCGTTCACCACACCGTCCCGATCAAGAAATACTGCTCGCCGCATGTTGAATCATCTCCTTCAAGCGAAAAACAATCAGATGATGCAAGACAACATGAAAACCCTCAACCAACGGCGTCGAGTCGGCATGCACCACAAGCGGCGCATCCACCATTTTCGCCATCGGCCCCCCGTCAAAACCCGAGAGTCCAATGGTTTTACCGCCGCGATCTTTAATATACTGCAAGCCCTTCAGTAAATTTTGCGACCATTGGCCGCCGATATCTTTGCCCGAGCCGCCATGGACGCTAATCCCGATTCCAACATCTCCGGGTTTATAAAATGTCTCCAATTGCGAAACGTAAAGATTTTCCCATCCGCGATCATTTGTGATCGCGCTCGCCAAGGGAATATTATCAACCAGCGCCATCGCGCGGATGCCGCGAGCTCCCGGTCTATCACTGATCGTTTTTACCAAATCTGAAACCAGATGCGTGGCGGTTGAGGCCGACCCGCCGTTCCCCATGATAAAAACCTGCCGATCCTCCTCCCAGCAAGTGTAGAGAAGCGCGATAACTTTCTCAATCTCCTCGCGGGACGTCTCGCGGCAAATTTTTATCACGCTCTCCATGAAATCTTCAATATACGAACAAACGTCTGAATTCATATGCTTTCTAAAATTATTTTGGTTTTTGTGACGAAACAATGTATCCCGTCTTGACCATTTTACGATAAGTTTCGCGCATATAACGAATCGCTTCGGGATAATTCTTCACCCAGGCAACATAATCTCTTACATTATCTTTAAGTGTTTTTTGGGGCTTCCAGCCCAGTTTTTTCAGTTTGGAGATATCCATGACCGAATGACGCGGGGTCAGCGTCCGGTAGGTTCCTCCTGAAATTGGCGAGAAAAGAGATTCTGTCTCTTCTGCCACGATTGCGGCCAAATCCCGGATCCGGGTCGCCACCCCACTCCCTACATTAAAGACCTGAAAATCGGCCTTGGGGTTTTCGAGTGCAATGCAATGAGCTTCCGCTACATCCTCAACATGAACAAAATCCCGCAACTGGCCGCCGTCTTCTTGGGTCTCGATCCGCCCGCCGCCTAGTCCTTGAACGGCGAAGGCGCGAAGCGCCCCGGAGTAAAAATTGCGAACTGACTGATAAGGCCCATGGACTATTGAATAGCGAAATAGAACCGTGGGAATCCTTATAGCCCTACCGAGAAGCAAAGCAGTTTTTTCAACTGCAAGCTTGGTGATGCCATAGAGCGTCATGGGGTCCAGCGTATCATCTTCATGTTCGGCTACCGGCTTTGCGACTTTCCCATCGCGCTGGCAAAAAATCTCCCATCGACCGTTATCTAAATCGTGCACGTTACGCGGTCGAGCAAGAAAAATACCGTGTTTTGGGCAACGATAATGCCCTTCTCCATAAACCGATTGAGATGATGCAATAATAATTTTTTTGATCGGCAGGCGCTTGACCTCTATGATCTCATATAAAAGCGCGGCACTTTTAACATTCGTATCAATGAAATTGGCGTACTCCGGATGGACATCAGCGTACACAGCAAGGTGAATCACGAAGTCTGCGCCGCGTAAAGCCCGTTCCCAGTCGGCGCGCTTCCGCACATCACCTTTGACAAATTGAGCGCGTCTATTGAACCACACAGGTAATTTACCGTTATGCGACAGCGGCAAAAGCAAATCCATCACGCGGACCGGGTATCCGTGTTTGATCAGGTGATTCACGACATTCGTCCCGATGAATCCCGCCCCGCCCGTCACCAAAACGAGTCCCTTTCTATTCTTGCTATTCTTTCTCATGCTGGTAAATCTCTTCAACGATTTTTAAAGCCGCGAGTCCATCTTCAGCCGATGGCTCCGGAGAACGCCCCTCGCGGATTGAAGTCATAAACTCCGAGATTTCGTCCTTCAATGAATTGTCGGCATTCGGGTCGCACTCAATCACTTCTTCTTCACTTGCGCCAAACTTCTCCGTTCGACGCCCGACAAACACTTTTTCAGTTCCGCCATACTTTCTACCGAGTCCCTCAATCCGCAGATATCCATCCGAGCCATAAAGCTCCAAGCGATACGTGGGTTTCCATTCAGACCACGACGCATGCAACGAAGCGACTCTCCTATCCTTTGTTTTCAAGAGCATAAAAGCGTTATCCTCAACCTCCGAATGCCAAAATAAGTCCGCATTCATACCTTTGGCCTCCACAATATCGCCCAAGAACCATCGCGCAAGATCAATCAAATGAACTCCTTGATCAATTAACTCGCCGCCGCCACTCATTTCTTTATTGTGCCGCCATTCTTTTTCGTAGCCCGGCCGGCCGCCAAAACCGTAAACCGCGCGCATAAATTGCGGCGTGCCGATTTTCCCTTCACTTACCAACTTTTTCGCTACCTGATGACTTGGGTGAAAGCGGTGATTGAAGCCAACCATAAAACAAAGATTTTTGTATTTCGCAAGTTGTATGTTCGGCTCAAGTTCGGCCACAGTCCGCGCGCCGGGTTTTTCGCTAAGCACATGTTTACCGGCATTCAGTGCGAACGCCGTGACACCGGCCAGAAACTTATGCGGCACTACAATAACAACCGCCTGAATCTCATTATTCTGAATGACCTCGTCAATATCCCCGGTCGAAGTTACGTTAAGGGGTTCGGCGATTGCTTTTGCCCTTTCTGCATCAACATCCGCGACGACCCTAAAATCAACCTCCTGGTGATTCGCCAGCACTCCCGCCCAGCGCTTCCCCATTCCACCCGCCCCGATCAGCCCGATTGTCATTTTGTCTTCATCCATAACTTAAATCTGTCGCTATTAATTATTTCGTTTCTTACTTCTCAACCATCTTCTGGTTCGATAGTATATACTATCGAACCAATGATCTTTTGACGTGCCTGGATATCGTGGAAGACACCCAGTTGCTATGTCCAGTCAAAGCCCCTGTCTTTCGGCTTAATTCGTCTAAAGTTGTAAACATCTGACTTTATGATCTCTTTTAAATGTCTATTCCAGCCGCTATAGTTATCATGGATTGCACTAATAACTTTTCCGCTGATTCCGTCGGACTCTGGCGATGCAAGAAAAAGAACAAGCTCGGCCGCCTTTTCCGGCGCAACGCCTCCCCCATCTTTTTGCTTTAAGGATATATAATACGTCTCCTTACCGACTTTTTCCGGCCCAGCGGCTAAAAGCTCGTCTAAAAACTTCGTATTCACCGCGCCCGGCGCAATCGCGTTGATATCAATATGGAATCCGGCAAGCTCACTCGCCAATGTTTCTGTCAGCCGCACGACTCCGCCTTTTGAAGCGGCATACGAAGAAAAGTGCGGGTATGCCCCTTCGCCCCCGCCGCTGAATGTAATTATCTTCCCGCCGCCGCGCTTTTGCATAAATGGAACTGCGGCCTGAATGGCCGCGAAAGTCCCAAAAAGATTGATCTCGATTGCTTTTCTCCATACTGCCGGGTCAACTTCATGAATCAATCCGATAGGTCCATAGACTCCCGCGGCTGTTATTAAAATATCTATGCCTTCGGGAAATACACGCTCAATAGCATTTTTTATTTCAGCAGGCGCCACTGCGCTAGCAACGTCCAAAACCGCCGTTTCAATTTTACCCCCAGCCTTTGAGAGTTCGGTTTTAGCCGTAGCCAGCTCTGATTCTGTTCTTGAGATTAAAAGCAAACTACATCCTTCGCGCCCCAAAGCACCGGCGATGGACCTTCCAATTCCGCGACTTCCACCGGTGATAACCGCTCTTTTACCTTCCAGCATCATATATCAATACTACCTCGCCCAATGCCCTGATAGCGAAATCCGAGATTCTTGAATTCTTTGGCGCGCGACGCCAGAAAATTCCGCGCATCCAGAAAAAGAAAAGGCGGCTTCATCGCGCGCTTCAAACGCCGAGGGTCAAGTGACGCATACTCCGGCCAGCTGGTAATCATAATCACTACCGCACTCCCCGATGCCGCACGGTACGGATCTTTCTCGCACCTGGACTGGGTCACTTTTCTCACCTCGCCGCATGAGGCGGCGGGGTCGGACCCCGACACGATCATCCCCTGCGCCCGCAGAAGATTCATCAATAAGATTGCGAGCGAGGCACGAAGCGTAGGCGTACCGGGCTTGTATGTGAGACCAATGATAGTCACTTTCTTTCCTCGAAGAGACCGGAGATTTTTTTTAAGAATCGTAACTGCCCGCGTGAGGCGTTTAGTATTTGTATTTATTGCGCCAGAAATTACTGGAACGGCCATTTTGTGCTGCTTGGCTTTCGCTTCCAAAACACGCATATCGCGCATTAATGTTCCGCCGGAAAATCCTAAGCTGGCATCCAGATACGCCGCCGCCCCAATCCGCGGATCGGACTTCAAGGCGAGAGAGACAGCAACCACATCCGCGCCCACCGCTTCGCAAATATCCGCGATGTTATAAATAAAAGAAAGAGATGTCGCGAGAAAACTATTCAGGGCGTGCTTGGCCATTTCCGCCGAGGCCGGGCTCATAATAATTTTCTCCCCGGGCAATTTTTCAAAAATCTTTTTGACTAACTCCGCGTCTTTTGGCTCTGCACCAATAATGATTCTTGCCGGTTTCATGAATGACTCAACCGCCCGCCCAAGTTGAAGATTTTCCGGGACATGACATATTTTTATATCATCCCGCCTGCAAATTTTTCTTATTTTTTCCTTCAAAGTCTGCATAGTCCCGACCGGAAGCTGGCTCATGACAATGATCAGAAGTCCTGGCCTCGCGTTTTTTGCTATCTCTTCAACTGTTTTCTCGATAATTCCCGTATCTGGGCTGTCGTCTTTTTTTATCGGCGTATCAAATGTAATAAAAAAAATGTCATGCAATTTTACGGCATCTGGTGAAAATATCTCATAAGACAGCCGGCCAGCTTTTTTATTTTTGGCCATCAATTCCCGAATGTCGGGCTCCGCCAAAACCGGCTCGCCGCGCCGGAATTTTTCTATAACGGCAGGATCAGGATCGTAGGCCGTCACCGTATGCCCCAGTTCCGCAAGGCATGATGAAACGACCTCCCCCAAATGCCATAGCCCGACAACACCAATTCTCATGCTTCAAAGTATAACTTATCCAATTTTGCGAGATCATCAGGCGTCGTGAGCTGCGGCCGGCCCGGCGCACCCCGCACGGCCATGACTGCGTAATCACGACAAAATTGATCCATCATGCTGGTCAAATAATACTCGCCATTGCGATGCTGGACTGGGGTATAATTAAAAATTGAGGCGTTCGCGACCATGAGACCTGTGGCGGCCCAGTCTGACTTGGGATTTTCTGGTTTTTCAACTACCTCCAGAATTTTCCCCCGCTCATCAATGGTTGCAATCCCGGACTTTGTGGGATCGGCCACTTGGTAGCAGAGCCACGCATGGTCGTGTGCCAGACAATCAGCAAACTCTTGCTTCGATGGCAACTCATCGCCATAAATTATCATGACCCTTTCCCCGTCGCTAAAAAACTCTCGCGCATTCAAAAAACTGTAAGCGTTGCCTTTGTCTGATCCCTCAACGTATCGGATTGTTCTCCCGTGAAAGTTGTTCCCGCAATGCTCCTTAATTTTATCGGCACGATATTTGACGACAAAAATAACCTCCGTCACTTCTTGGGGGAGGTTCTCAAAAATATGGTCAATAAACGCTTTCCCCGCAACTTTTAATAGCGGCTTCGGCGTCTCAATCGTTAAGGGCCGCATCCGCACTCCCTCGCCTGCGGCAAGAATCACTGCTTTCATAGCATCTACAGTAACAAACTAACAGAGTAAAAGTATATCCCCTACCTCAATATAACTTGGGCTATCCCATGAGGTTCTCGGAATTAAAAATTTGAGCCGGTCTACCCCATGCGGGGCCAGCCGGCTCGGTACGACATTGAAGAACTCTACCCCAGACCTCGAGTTTTCTGGAGCGCCGCGAGCGTCTCCTCCGGCGTCCATGGGTGGGTTAATGAGCCACCAGAGATAATAGCGCCAACACTATCCGTCGCGCCGTGGTTATTCAGAATCGGGAGGTACGACGCATAGATGAAATCCCCTCGGTAGAACTTCATGAATATCTGGAAGTCCGGCGCAAGTCCCTGCGTGCTGCGGAATGTCTCCGCGTAGCAACGCGTGACCTCGGCGAGAAGCGCGCCAAACACTACTGGATGAAGCCGCGCTACACTGTCGGGGATGATGAAGCACTGCCCAACGCGGAAGATGCTCTCCACCACCACGCAATAAACTGGATGCAAGGAACAACCGATGGCGAGAGGCGACTGCCGGAGATGGGCGAGGAGCGCTTCTTCACGATCATTGATCTGGCACATGGCCTCCGCTACGAGTGCTGGATCCGCATCTCTGGGGAAACGCTCCGGCTCATGCACATGATAATGCAGGTGCGTGATGTTCTGCCCCGCGAGCGCCCCGACGTGTGCGGTAACCCAGAGCTCGTTATGCATTGGGACTGCCTCCGATACAATGCGCTCAAGATTGACGAGCGCCCGCCAGATTCCAGCCACGCCCCCGAGAATCCGCAACTCCTCCTCCGGCCAGCACGAAGGCGGGATCACCATCTCGTGGAAGCTGTACGGGGTGAATTTGTTCTGGAGATGAATCCAGCCGTTCTCAAACTTACCGAGAACAATCACCTGGTCCCGCTTGCAGAAAGCGCATCTCTCCGGGTCCGTTTGGACTGGGATTGATTGCTGCCAAGGCCTCGAGAACTCCTTCGGCATCTTGCGCGTGCCGCCGTAAAGAACATTTAAACCTCCTGGGTACTGCCGGATTCTTCCATAGGACATGACACCCTCCTTTTCACTTTGCGGTTAGAGGTTTGGAACCTAGAACTCACATAACATACCTACACTATTTGTCAAGAAAAAATTCTACCTCTCGGAAGCGATAATTTTCGTTCCTTCAAAGTCAACTTCAAATCCGACTTCGCGAAGATCCTCCTTTAACATTGCAAGGCGCACACGGTCGCGAGCCGCGCCTTCAGCATAAAAAAGGAAGAATCCCCCGCCGCCCGCGCCCATGATTTTTCCGCCGAGCGCTCCGCTGGACTTCGCTAAGTTATACAAATTATCAAACCTGTCAGAACTCATTTTAGATGACATGGATCTTTTGACGTTCCAATGCTCGTCCATTAGTTTACCAAACTCCGATAAATTGCCTTTCTCGAACGCGCGCAGAATGTTTTTGCCGATTTCTTTTATGCGATGCTTTTGTTCAACTAGCCTCTGATCGCCTGCAACGGTTTTTTTATGCTGTTCCGCCAGAATGTCCTGCGATTCCCGCCGCGTCCCGGTGTAAAAAAGCATGGAATTTTTCTCGAACTGGTTCACGGTTTCGGGCGCGAGTTCGGCTTGGCAAGCGTGAACTGTCCCGT
>Ga0209542_10014154_pt1 | contig 13622 bp, 10 predicted proteins | sample RifCSPhighO2_01_FD_184028 | JGI IMG/M metagenome (GOLD analysis project Ga0209542, IMG submission 184028) | Soil microbial communities from Rifle, Colorado - Rifle CSP2_plank highO2_0.1 (SPAdes) (version 2) | ecosystem: Environmental > Terrestrial > Deep subsurface > Rock core/Sediment ...
CTGGACAATAAATACATACCTATCCCTCCAAGTAAAGAATGCAAAAAAATGGATATAATAAAAGCTGAATCTATTGTAAGAAATAGGAAAAGTAAATTAGGTAAATAAAATATCCCAGACTGAGGATCAGTAATCAAAGGTGCTCCGGAGAAGAATAGGTTATTCCAGAGAGGGATTTGTCCGGATAGCAGAAGATTATTCTTTATGAAATAAAAGGTTGGCCAAAAAAATTCCTCAAGATCATTACCTCTACTTAAAAGGATAGAGGGGTTTATAAGTATTGGTAAATATAAAATTAGAGATGTTAAAATAAGAGTGGCAATAATCTTACCGGCTTGACTCCCTAAACTACGCATGTTAGTGTTAATAATAACTAATGATCAGAAAACTTACCACTAGCTTTATTTTTATAACTTTAATTTACGCATTATTATTTCATAATGTAAGTGCTCAAGAGATTGTTGATGTTAGCCCTAGTCCAGTGCCAGTGATTAATATATCTTATGATTCAGTAAATCCTCCAGATGGGATGCCATATTTGTTAAAAAGGGTTAAAGAAAAAATAGGTTTATTTTTTTCGTTTTCTAATGAAAGTAAAATTGATAGCTATAAGAAATTAACTAAAATAAGGTTAGCAGAGTTAAAGTATATTATTGAAAAAAATCAAATGGGGTATTTTGAACAGTCAACTCAGAGATATTTCACAACAGTTGGGCAACTAACAGCATTAGTTACTTCTAAAAATTTGACTGGTCAATATATTCCTGTTAAAGATGAGCTTCTCTCACATATTCCTGTACTAACTAAACTTCGTGATAGTTATGATTACGATACAGCTGAATGGAGATTTGTTGAGGACGATATTAATTATGTTAAAGGATATATAGACAGTCTCCCTAAAGATTAGTCAAAACTTAAGTAGATAGAATGAGCAGTACTAAAATAGTAACCTTTTTAATCTTTGTTTTTCTTGCATTTTTTTTATCAATTTGGCTTAGTAAGCCATTGAATTCTTACTTTTCCCAAGATGATTTTTTTCATTTAAGAATGATAATGGATAAAGGATTTTCTGATATTCCTAGCTTTTTTATCAATCGCCTAGAGGGACAAACCTTTTATAGGCCGATATCTAGGGAACTATATAACTTAGTTATGTATAAATTATATGGTTTAAACCCCCTACCTTTTCATTTAGTGAATCTTATTCTAATTTTAGTAAACTTAAAACTAGTATATCTGTTCATAAAGCTTTTTAGTAAAAATTCTGTAGCACCTTACCTCACATCCATAATTTATTTGTTTAGTAGTATACATAGCATAGAGTTATATTATCTTTCTTCAATACAAACTCTACTAATGACTACCTTTGCACTTCTTTCATGTATTTGTTTTGTAAAATTCATAGAATTAAGAGTTATAAATTATTATTTAGGGGCTGTCTTACTTTTTTCTGCTGCCTTATTTTGCCATGAATCAGCCATTATCCTTCCAAGTATAATGTTTCTAATTATTTTTGTAGTTAAAGGATCAAATATTAAGAAGAAAATAATCTTTCTTATACCAATCTTCATCTTAACGGGTTTATATTATCTAAGCCTGGGACAAATAACTAATCTGCCATCTCAGCAAGTCTATCAACCAGTTTTTCAACCAAAAGTGATTTTAAACTCACTTGGTTGGTATATTTTATGGAGTTTTGGTATACCAGAAATGTTAGTAGATTTTGTTAAACCCAGACTGATTCTTAAGGATGAATTTTTTCTTTGGTATGGTTATTATGCAAAAATAGTTTTTCCTTTATTACTAATACTTTTTACAGGATTTCTCTTTACTGTATGGAGATCTAAAAGAACACTATTTACAAAATATTCCATTTTTTTAATAGCTTGTTTTTTAATATCTGTGTCGCCATTCCTTTTTTTCCCTCAACATAAGTTTGTTTACTATTTAGGTTTTCCGATTGTTTGGTTCAGTGCTATTTTAGGTTTAATTTTATCAGAACTTTGGGTAGCTGGAAAAATTCATAAAGGTGTTGTGGCACTCTTTTTATTAACATTTTTAATAATATCGAATCAAACCGTAGATTTAAACTCAGAGACTCACTGGGCAGCCAAAAGAGCTAAATCGGCAGAGGTTTTGATGCAACAATTTAAAAAAGATTATCCTATTTTACAAAAGGGAAGTATTTTTTATATAACTGACGATCCCAATTACCCGTTTATCTCAAAAGAATGGGGAACATCTAGTAAACAAGCTTTTTATATACTTTCTGGATCAGATGCTCTGAAGCTTTTATATAAAGATTCATCTATAAAAGTTTATTATGAGGCTATAGAAGGTATCCCTAATAACCTAAATCCAAATAATTTAATAAGTTTTACAGCGAAGTTCCCATATTAATAAAGATAATATATACTACTCCCATGCAACTTGGTTTTTTGCTCATTATATTTAACATTCTTATTCTTACTATTGTCATCTTTTTTAAACGTTTTGGCTTTGCAGAACAATTCGCAAATTTTTTTGTCATCACATCAATAATTTATATAATTTATAAAATTTCAAAAATAAAAAAAGAACAGCAGACTCCTAAAACAAACCTTCCTCAAAAAACTATATTATTTTTGGGATTAGGAATAGTATTAGTTTTAGTATCCGTATATGGAACAATCTTTTTAAATGGTCCTGCTGCTTGGGGAGATGCACCGTATTATTACCCAGAAACATTTAAAAATTTTTTGAATGAACCTTTGGTTTGGGAGAGTAGAGGTAGATTAGGTATTGTTAATGATCTTTATTTTATATATCCGTTAATGTTTCTTTACAATCATTTAGGAGTAATATTTGGATTTAGTAATGATATAGTAATTAGATTAATTTTCTATTTCCCTAGCCTAATCTTTGCTTTTTTAGGGCCTTGGTTTTTTACTAGAAACTTGGGTTTTTCTAAGCTTGTCAGTTTATTCACCAGTTTCCTTTATTTATTTAATACATACATTATCCTTATTCTGGATGGAGGACAAATAGGAGTGGCTCTAGCTTATAGTTTATTTCCCCTGACGCTCTTTCATCTCCATAAGTTACTAAAAAAAACTACCAATAATCAATTTTTCATAACATTGATTTTTTTAATGTTTATAACTATGGCTGATGTAAGGTTTGCCGTTATTACAATTTTAACTTTTTTATTTTGGTTAATATCTCACAAACTATTGTTCAAAAAGTCAATAAATCATAAGCAGCTTAAAATTTATTTAGGACTTATCTTATCAGTTTTAGCTCTTAGCGCTTATTGGTTAGTACCTCTTTTTTTACTTACACCCACTACCGGTTCTGGTTTAAGATCTGACTTAAAATTAATATCGATTTTAAATCCACTAATGATTTTTTCTCCCCATTGGCCATTTAATGAATTTGGCAAAATTTCTCCCCCTTCTTGGTTTTTTATGGGTATTCCTATACTAATATTTTCAAATCTTTTTAACAAAAATCGAAACTACTTATTTATTATGCTTAATTTTCTGATATTTGTTTTTCTGGCTAAAGGGGATAGTGGATTTTTGGGGAATATATATGGGCGAATGGTGGATACTATTCCAATGGGAGGAGCATTTCGTGATTCAACTAAGTTTTTTGCCCCGGTCATACTTTATGCAGGTATATTAATAGGTTTAAGTGTAGAAAATATTTCCCAAAAAATTAAAAAAAATATTTATTCACAAATATTTGTGTTTCTCATATTTGGATATCTGATTTTCCTATTGTATCCAGCACTTTTAGGTAATATGCACGGTGTCTTGGCAAAAAGAGAGTTCCCGGAAGAAGTTATAAATATTACAACTCAAGTATCTAACGAGGACGGTTTTTTAAGAACAGTTTGGCTTCCGGAGCGACATCCTCTTGGTTTCAGTACTGAAGGGAAACCAGCGTTGGATGGTAAATCACTTGTAAATTTGCGCCCGTTCGCTTCTTTAAATGTAGGGGTTACTGATAGGTTCAATTTCTTACACAATAAGCAATCCTTGGAATGGTTTGACTTATTGGGTATCAAATATCTGATATTTTCTGGTGATACGCGAAAAGTTATACCTAATAAAGAAATAGAAAAAGATTGGAGTGACTTATTAAGTCTAGTAGGAAGTATTGATAGATTACAAAAAGTAGATTTAGGGAGTATCCCGGTATTTCAAACCCCAAGTAATAAACCTAGGATTTTTGCGACTGATAAAATATTCGCTGTCGTTGGGGGAGATGATATTTATCAAAAGTTAATTGAAAATAACAATAATTTTTCTATAGGTAATCAGGGGTTTGTCTTCTTTGATGATGGTAAATTTAATTCAAATAGCCTAAAAGATGTGTCTTCCCAGTCACTGGTTATAATTTTAAATCAAAAACAAAAAGAAGATTTAGTACTAGCCACATTGTCAAATTTATTTATTTCTCCCTTAAATAATATAAGATCAGATTGGGCTATAAGAGGAGCGGAGGATTATCTTAAATGGAAATTTGAGCTTTTAGTAAATAAAATTAAAACGAATGAATTTGATTTTAGTAAAGGACTAGCTTTCTCTTCTATACCAAATGAAAAAATTGAATTTAATTTAAGCGGAAAAGAAAATGCAGATTATATCTTAGCCATAAGGTATATGTCCGGACCGGGAAGTGAGAATATTCATTTATTGTTAGAAAACCTGGAATATGATCTGCCAAGCAGCCCGCCGGATCACTTCAAATGGTACATTAAAGAAGTAAATTTATCAGCAGGTCAACATAATTTAATTATTGAAAATAAAGGCGGTTTCCAGGTTCTTAATGTAGTAACCCTCATACCAAAAAAAGATTGGGAAGAAGCAACTACGTTTGCAGAAAAATTACTTGATAAATATGAAGTGGTTGATATGAAAGTAAATAACGAGAATTTAAACAACCCGTTTTTAATAAGTAATTGGCATGAAGTAAACTACCAAATGATTAGTCCTGTGAGGTATAAAGTCTCAGAGATTCAAAAGGCCAACTGGTTAGTGTTTAGTGACTCATATCATCAAAGTTGGACTTTTAGAAATAATACAAAGTCTATTTCACCGCAACCATTTTATTCGATAATTAATGGTTTTTATTTAGGAGATAATACCAGTCAAGGTGTATTAATTTTTACAGATCAAAAGAAGATTCATATAGGAATGGTTATTAGTTTAGCTTCAGCTTTTGTGCTAGTGGCCAGTTTTCTGTTAATCCGTAAACGATGATACTTTTAAGTTCGTCGGTTTTAAGATAGACTTTAAATTATGCCTGTAAAAAAATTAATTACTTTCCTTCAGGACGATGTTTTTTCAACGAGGACCTTCAGGCGTTCTACCTTAACAATTTCAGCTACTGTCGCTAGTGGAGTATTAGGGCTCTTATTTTATATGGTTGTTGCTAGAAACTTAGGTCCTTCAGCTTTTGGTATTTTTGCTGTATCTGTGGCGGTCTTAAATTTAATAGCAGATATTGGAGATGTAGGTACCGATACTGGTTTAATACGTTTTGTAGGTAAATATGCCGGTAGTAATAATTTAGTTATAAAATTTCTAAAGCTTGCTTGGGAAGTAAAAATGCTAGTGTGGCTGGTTGTTCTTATTACAGGTTGGATTGTATCTGAACCGTTATCTATCCACTTATTCAACAAACCAGAGCTTACAGAGCCTTTGAGATGGGCTTTTTTGGGTGTTGGTGGAGTAATGTTTTTATCTTTCTCTAGCCATGGTTTACAAGCTCTTCAGAGGTATAAAATATGGAGCTTGCTGCTTGTAGGATCTAACACATCCAGAATTATAGTGACCTTCATTGTAATCTTTTTATTAGGATTGAATCTGCAAAAGGCAGTTTTGGTTTATATAACTATCCCTTTTGTTTTTTTCGGCATTTCCCTGCTTTTTTTACCTAACTTTATTAAAGCTAAAAATGAGTTTGGAATAGCTAGGGAATTTTTTCAGTTTAACCGATGGATATTTATGATTTCAATTATTGCTGCGGCAACTGCCCGAATGGACACTTTTTTGGCCACTCGCTTAGTTTCAATAGAACAAGTTGGTATATATTCAGTGGCTGCTCAATTAACTAGTTTTATTCCGCAATTCTTTTTTGCAATAGCTACAGTAGCAGCACCAAAATTAGCCGCCTTTAAGGATAAAAGACAAGTTTTGCCTTATCTATGGAAGTTGCAATTTTTTTGTTTAGGACTAGCGTTAATAGGTTTTTTGGGTATACCAATAGCGTATTTTATTATCCCAAATTTTTATGGAGTTTCGTATGTAGAGAGTTTTAAACCGTTTGTTGTTTTATACTTAGCACAGCTCATTTTTCTTATCGCCCTTCCTAGTCATCAAGCAATTTTCTACTTTTTTGCTAAACCTGCGATATTTGTTTGGGTTGCGATGGGACAATTCCTTCTAGTTTCTTTATTAGCTATATTTTTGATACCTCAGTTTGGTATTATGGGTGCTGCACTTTCAGTACTCGCAGGAAATTTATTTAATTTCGTATTACCACTTATTTGGGTTATATTAAAATTTAAAAATGACTAAATCTATTTGGGGAAATACCATTGTTAAAAATGAGGGGCGATATATATATTTTGCCATAAGTTCTGTGATAGATTTCTTGGATAAAATGTTGGTTTGGGATACTGGTAGTAAAGATGATACAGTAGCTATTATCAAATATCTGGAGAAAAAATATCCTAAAAAAATAATATTTAAACAAATTGGAGAAGTCAATCCTAAAGAATTAACAAAAACAAGACAAAAAATGTTGAATCAAACAGAAAGTGACTGGTTTATGATAGTTGATGGTGATGAAGTATGGTGGAGAAAATCTATTAAAAAGACTGTTAATGTAATTGAGGAAAGAGGTAATGATCTGTACGCCATCGTTCACCCAGTTAAAAATTTAATAGGAGATATTTATCATTTTCAAGAGGAATCAGCAGGAAAATATCACATATTAGGAAGAAAAGGTCACTTGAATATAAGGGCAATAAATCGAAACATTCCAGGGCTTCATATTAAAAATACTTATCCGCTTGAAGGTTTTTATGATAAATCTGGAAAATTAATCCAAGAGATCGATGAGAAACTAATGTTTATTAATGAGCCTTTAATGCATTTCACCCATCTTAATCGTTCATCAAAGGGTAAAAGCAAGAAGATAAAATATGAATTGGGTATTCCATTTCCAAGAGATTTCATATATCCAGAAGTACTATACTTAAATTTACCAAAAATAGTCATTTCTCCGTGGACAAAAAGATCAATGAATTATTTACTTAGAGCGACCATCGAAACACCGTTTAAAAAAATCAAGCGAAATATAAAATGAATTGTTTAATTTGTGGGGGTAAAAACAAGGAATCTGCCAAACTAAATGATTTTATAATAAATAAATGCTTAAATTGTGGATTTGGACAAACAGAGAAACTAAAAGCCCAAAAAGGAGACTATCATAGAGATAATACTTATATAAAAGAAGAATCGCTTTTTAATAATATCTTTAAAAAAAGAGTTAATAAAATACTGGCAATTAAAAAAAAGGGGAAAGCTCTTGAAATTGGTTGTTCAACTGGTTTGATGCTATCACTTTTATCTAAAAAAGGGTGGGAAGTTACTGGAATAGAAATATCTAAAGAAGCTGCAGAGGCAGCCAGAAAACGAAATATCAAGATTTATACAGACCCTTTTGAAATAATAAACTTAAAGGAGAAATTTGACTTAATTATTTTAAATCACACCTTAGAACATTTAGAAAATCCTAAAAAAGTTTTAGGAAAAGCTTACTCATCACTTAAAGAAAATGGTCTTTTATATATTGATGTTCCAAATTTCGGAGGATTGTCTGCTTCAATACAAAGAGGAGATTGGCCCCTACTTTTACCTGCTGAACACCTATGGCATTTTACAGAAAAAGCCTTAGAGATTTTATTAAAAGAAACAAAATATAAAATAATATTTACTGAAAAGGCTTCTGGTGTTTGGGATTTTGAAAATCCATTAAAAGAGTTATTTAATTCCCTATTTAATTTTAAAAAGCGTTTTTTCAGTGAAATTATAACAGCCCTACCCTCTTTTATAATTAGTAAAACTGGAGTTGGATCTGATCTAATGGTTATAGCAATAAAAAATTAAAATGATTATATTTGGATTAATTAGTTTGTTGGTTCTTCATTTATTAATTTTAACGCATCTTCAATTTACCTCTTGGCCGGAGATGTTTTCTTACCCATATTTATTAAATAATGGGTTTAGTTTATATAAAGATATTGCCTTACCTTATCAACCGTTATTGATGCTTATACTATCTGTTGTCTATAAAATATTTGGCTATAATCTTTTGACTCTTCAGATATTTGCTTGGATGCTTATTTTATTATCAGACATACTAATCTTTTTAATCTCAAAAAAAATTCTAGGATTTAAATTAAGTAATCTTGCGCCAGTTCTTCTTATGGTACTCATTACTCCAATTGCTTCTGGTAATACTCTTTGGTTTGATTTGGCAACAATACCCTTCATACTTTTAGCATTTTTAGCTAGCCTTTATAATAAATTTTTATTCATGGGATTTTTCTTTGCGGCTGCTTTTTATATAAAACAACAAACAGGACTCGCTATTTTATTTTTGAGCATTTACTTTCTTTTTAGCAAAAGATTTAAAGATCTATTTGGTTTTATTCTAGGATTTCTAGCTCTTTCTCTTTTGGTACTTGCCTACATTATATATAATGGGATTTTTCAGGATTATTTATTCTGGACAATTTTAGTGCCTCTTTATTGGTATCCAAAACTGCCAGGTTATGCCAGTCTGCCTTCACCATCACAGCTTATTACTACGACTTTAATTTTTTTACCAGGATTGGTCCTGGCAATAAAAGATTTAAAAAAATCTCAGGAAAATATGAAGGTAATTTTCATTAGTTTTCTGGGATTATTTTTGGTCGCCTTCCCCAGATTTGAATATTTTAGGGTTCAACCAGCTTTTGCAGCTTTTTTTGTCTTAGCAGCTTATGTCTTTAAAAAAGAGCATATTAAGATAGTTTTGTTACCTTTTTTACTGGCGATAGTAATTTTAGTAAGGGGGAACATAAAAACGTTTAATTTACCAGCTAGGTTTTATGGCCCAGAAGAAATGAAGTTAGCAGAGGGTATAAATAAGGAGGCCAAACCGGGAGATAAAATATATCTGATAGGGGTACCATCTATCGAATATATTCTAACGAATCACTTACCAGCCAAACCTTGGGTTGATATATATGTTTGGTATCTAGAAATAGAGGGTTTACAAGAAAAGATAATCAAGGGATTAGACTTGGAAAAGCCCCAAGTAGTATTTTGGAAAACACCAATTCCAGGAAATTGGTATGATTTAGGTACTTATCAACCAAAAATGATAGTTGAGTATATTAGAAACAATTATCAAAAAACAGGAAACCTAAACGAAGATATAGAAATATGGAAAAGAAGAGACTGAAAATAGCATTTTTAAGTAGATATCAAGGAGTTGTAGATAGAGGAGTTGAGACTTATGTTAACGAATTATCCAAAAGACTATCAAAAAATCACGAGATAATAGTTCTTTCTGGTAAGGATGCTGACAATATAAGAAAAATTATAAATGGAAAATTCAATATCGTTATTGCTTGTAACGGTAGATTTCAATCACTTAAGGCTTCAATGGGTAGATTAATTGCAAGATATAAACTTATTATATCCGGTCAAAGCGGACCAGGGATTGATGATATCTTTAATCTTTTAACTTTACCTGATATTTTTGTAGCTCTAACTGATTTTGCTGCAACTGGAGCAGGTAAATTGAGAAGCGCTAAAACTTGGAGTTGGGGAACAAGGGTAGTTGTGATCCCAAATGGGGTGGACCTGGGTAAATTTAAGCCTCAAGGTGAAAAAATGAATATTGATTTGTCTCCCCCGATTGTATTAACTGTAGGAGCTTTGTATTGGTATAAACATCATGAAAAAACTATTAAAGCAATGGCGAGAACAGAAAGTAGCCTTCTTATAGTAGGAGCTGGACCAGAATTAGAAAATCTTAGGGAACTAGCTGAAAAGGAAATTCCGAGTAGGTTTAAGATTATATCAGCAAAGTTTGAAGATTTACCGAAAATTTACAGAGCTGCTGATTTATTTGTCCTTCCTTCTTGGGATAGGGAAGCTTTTGGGATAGTTTATGTTGAAGCTATGGCATCTGGGTTATCTGTGGTAGCTCCTGATGATTCACCAAGAAAAGAAATAATGGCTCAAGCAGGAATTCTAACAGATGTAAATGATCCTGAAAAATATGCTAGAGCCATCGAGGAAGCTTTATCAAAAGATTGGGGTAATCTTCCAAGGAAACAAGCTGAAAAATTTTCCTGGGATATTATCGCAGATGAATATGAAAAATTGTTTGAGGAGTTAGCATGAAAGTTTCAGTTATTATCCCTACATATAACGAGCAAGAAGTAATTTTGGATTGCTTGAAGTCTTTAAACAGTCAATCTTTCAAAGATATGGAAATTATTGTGGTGGATGATGGATCTACAGACAAAACTTTAGAGAGGGTACAGGGTACAGGGTACAGGGTACAGTTGTTGCAGCAGCAACATAAAGGACCTGGGCAGGCAAGAAATCTTGGAGCCAAAAATAGCAGTGGAGAGATATTAGTTTTTGTGGATGCAGATATGACTTTTGAAAAAGATTTTATTAAAAACTTAGTTAAACCTATTATTGATGGAAAAGCGATAGGTGCTTTTAGTAAAGAAGAATATGTTTTAAATAAAGGGAATGTTTGGAGTAAGTGCTGGAATATTAACAAAGGCTTACCAGTAGACAAGATGCATCCCAAAAATTACCCTGACACACAGCCAGTTTTTAGAGCGATATTAAAAAAAGAGTTTGAAAAAGCTGGTGGGTTTACCCCGATTGGTTATATAGATGATTACACTATTTCTGAACAACTTGGTATTCAAGCAACTGCAGCACCAGGAGCTATTTTCTATCATAGAAATCCGGAAACTTTAAGAGAGATTTTTAATCAAGCCAGATGGATTGGTAAATCAGAATATAAAAGAAGAAAAATTAAGGATGAAAACTTAATGAGATTGGTTACAATAGTACGCTATAGCGTGTTGTTGTCACTTATTAATGGTATATATAAATCTCTCAGGTTTAATATTCCACAATTTTTATTGTTTAAAATGATTTATGATTTTGCGGTTGAAGTTTCTTTAGTGGGTTCATTTTTTGGAGAACAAAAATACAAATGATTTGGGTAATTTTGTTGTTGGCCTTCATACTTCGCTTGGTTAATATCAACCAATCTCTTTGGTTAGATGAAGCTGCTCAAATCTTAATGTCTCAGAGATCATTATATTCAATTATATTTGAACGCTCTAATGATTTTCACCCACCTTTATCCTATTTAATGTCTCATCTTTGGTTGATGTTGGGGTCGTCTGAAATTTGGTTAAGATTATTACCGGTAATATTTGGAGTAGCTACTGTTTTTGTAATTTATAAACTTTGTCAAAAATTATTTGATGAAAAAATTGCATTAATTTCAGCTTTACTTTTATCTACAGCACCATACCACGTTTATTATTCACAAGAAATAAGGATGTATTCGATAGCTGCATTTTTTGCCAGCCTTTCGATGTATTTCTTTATAACAAATAAGAAAATGGGTTATGTGTTATCTACAGCTGCTCTTTTATATACACACTATATGGGGGCGTTTTTATTAGTAGCTCAATTTATTTATAAAAGAAATTGGAATTTTTTGGGGTTAGTATTACTTACATATTTGCCTTGGCTACCATTTCTTATGACCCAGTTACAAAATGGTGTAAAGGCTGATCAATACTTACCAGGTTGGTCAGACTTACTGAGTATAGACCCGATTAAAGCTATCCCATTAACTTTTATAAAATTTAGCGTAGGAAGAATTAATATTGAGGATATATATTTATATGGGGTAGTTGCCTTAGTTATTTTTGGTTTTTATGGTTTGTTACTGCTAAAGTCTTTGAATGATAAAGTAACTAAGATAGTTTGGTATTGGCTAGGAATTCCCTTAATTTCCGCTTGGTTGATTTCTTTTATACTACCAATGAATCAGCCATTTAGATTGCTTTTTACAATACCTGCTTTTTATATACTTCTTGCTGTTGGTATTAATAAACTTGGAAAGTATTGGAAACTTGGATTATTAGGGGTTCTGCTGATTTCAATTACTGGACTTTTTATTTATTGGACAAATCCAAAGTTCCACCGGGAAGATTGGAGGGCAGCGACAAATGAAATTCCAGCTAATGTAATATTCGCTTGGCCAGTACCTTTTGACCCATATATTTGGTATGGAGGGAAAGGTAAAGGTGTTGTGAGGCATTTTCCGGCAAATAAAGATGAAGTTTCAAAAAGTATGGGATTATTGGGTAATTTGAGTGAAGTTTATTTTTTTGAGTATTTGCAAACACTATCAGATCCGAATAAAGAAATACAAACTTGGTTAACAGAAAATGGATACGTTTTAATAAAAACGCTAAACTATAATGGAGTGGGATTAATTTATAAATATACGAAATGAATACGTTAAAGATTGGTATGGATATTTCGCAAATGGCTCACACCGGTGGGGTGGGCGTTTATACAAAAAAGTTAGCTGAGGAGCTTTCTAGGATTGAAGGCCTGGAAATGGTTTACTTTTATTCCTCTTTAAGGAAACCATATTCTGGGAATTTAAAAAATGTCAGAAAGTACAAACTCCCTCCAACTCTTTTCGAGATGCTTTTCAACAAATGGAGAAACGTTCCTATAGAAAAGTTTATTGGTCCAGTGGATGTGTTTCATTCTTCTGATTGGATAGAGCCTCCAACAAAAGCTAAAAAGGTAACTACTTATCATGATTTAGTACCAATTATTTATCCAGAATGGTCTCATCCAAAAATTGTAACTGTAGCCAAAAGACGGCTAAAGCGGGTTGAAAAAGAGATTGATATGGTAATTTGTGTTTCAAAATCAACAATGGATGATTTAATGAGAGTAACTAACATCCCTAAAGAGAAAATGGTAGTAATTTATGAAGGAGTTAGTGAACAATTTAAGCCTCAAAACGTAGAAAAAGTAGCAGACTTTAAGAAAAGAATGAAATTACCGGATGAATTTGTATTAGGGATTGGTGGTGTAGGGGAAAGGAGAAACTTAAAAGGAGCTAAAGAGGCGGCTAAAAATTACACTTTTATTACTGCTGGAGGAGTAGATTTACCTTGGATAGAATATCGAGAGCTTCCTTTATTATATGCAAGCGCTAAAGTCCTACTTTACCCTTCCCTATATGAAGGTTTTGGCTTACCAATTTTAGAAGCTATGGCAGTTGGTACACCAGTTATAACATCTAATGTTTCTAGTATGCCGGAAGCTGGTGGAGATGCATCCATTTATGTTAATCCAGAAGATTTGGACGAGATAAAGGAAAAATTAGATGAGGTGATGAATGATAAAGATTTAAGAGAGAAGCTAATTAAAAAAGGTTTTATACAAGCCAAAAAATTTACTTGGAAAAAAGCAGCTATGGAAACAGCAGAAGTATAT
>Ga0209542_10014155_pt1 | contig 13622 bp, 13 predicted proteins | sample RifCSPhighO2_01_FD_184028 | JGI IMG/M metagenome (GOLD analysis project Ga0209542, IMG submission 184028) | Soil microbial communities from Rifle, Colorado - Rifle CSP2_plank highO2_0.1 (SPAdes) (version 2) | ecosystem: Environmental > Terrestrial > Deep subsurface > Rock core/Sediment ...
AGGTTGCAGGTATCTAAGATTAATTGCCCTAAAGGGCACTTTCTGGCTAAAGCAGAAAGCAAAAGATATTGTAGAATTCAGAAAAATATTGAATCAGTTGGTTTTTGTTAAAAACGCAAAAGTTTAGAATCCGATACCTTTATATACATCCAAACCCCCATTTGGGGAAAAGGTGAGCCGGTGAAACCCCTTCCTATCCTCAGTATCGCTGTCCTTCTTGTCCTCTCCACTGCCTTTGCCCAGGAGGCCTATGACTTTGATGTCCAGATCACCCCGGTGAAGGACAGCATCTACAAGAACGAGACCGGGGAGTTCCTCATCTCCATCGTGAACTACAAGGACATCACCGACCGCTTCCGGCTGGATCCGGTGCTGAGCGACGAATGGAGCTTCAACTCCCAGCCCGGCTATCTCAGCGGGATCGAGGTTGCTGCCCACAGCACCCGGGTTATCCGGTTCTTCGTCTATCCCAATATCGTCACCCCGGGCCAGCACGCCGTCAAGCTGCAGATCAGCTCCGAGCAGACCAAGACCGCTGTCGTGCTGTATCCGGTGGTCAACCTCCGATCAGAGCTTCTGGAGCAGCGCTTCGACAAGCCGAACATCGACGGGGTGATCAAGGTATCGAACAATGACCGGGTGGATCCCCGGGATGTCGCCAGCCTGCTCATCAGCCTCAAGAACAAGAACCTGCTGCATCTCACTGACCTGACCCTGCGCGTGGAGAGCGGGCAGGGCCTGGTGAGCATCCTCCAGAAGGGCATCGAGCTTGCCCCGCTGGAGCAGAAGGAATTCATCTTTCCCCTGGATCTGGATGCCCACACCCTGCCGATGGCTGACCAGCTGACCGTCTCCTGGGACGTGTCCAACAAGAGCTTCGGGCCGTTCACGCATGACTATGAGGTCGTCGGCTACCGGCTTCCGCTGGAGAGGACAGAGCGCCTGGAGAGCGGGTTCCTGAAGAAGGAATACGTCGTCGAGCTGCGTAATGTGGGGACCCTGGAGAGCAGCGAGGAAGCCAGCGTGCCCAGCGCCACAGCGAACCGCGCGTTCACCACCACAGATCCTGACGCGACATTCACCCAGGAGGACGGCGCCGCCTCCTACCTGTTCAGCGTCACGCTGCAGCCCGGCGAGGTGCGCCGGCTCTCAGTCAAGACCAGCTACCGGATGTCCGCATTCATCATCATCGTCATCATCGTCGGGACCGCACTCTACTACCTGTACCGGAGCCCGATCGTGATCAGCAAGCGGGAATCCATCATGAAGCTCAGCGAGGGCGGATTGAGCGAGCTGAAGATCATCCTGTACGTCAAGAACCGGGGGAGAAGCCATGTGGAGCACCTGGAAGTAGCTGACATCATCCCGCACATCGCGGAAATCGGGGAGGCAATCACCATCGGCACCATCAAGCCGAGCAGCGTCACCAAAAGCAAGAAGCAGGGCACCATCGTCCGGTGGACCATCTCGCCCCTGGAGCGCTTTGAGGAGCGGATCATCACCTATAACCTCAAGTCCAAGCTCAGCATCCTCGGCGGCCTGATGCTGCCGTCTGCACGGGCAAGCTTCATCGACGCCCAGGGGAAGAAGCATGTGGCGCGGTCAGCTCCGCTGCGGCTGAGCATCGGCTGAACTCTGAAGGAAGATTTATAAACGCCCACCCATCCCGACTCTCCTCTCCCCGCCTAGCTCAACGGTAGAGCGTTCGGCTGTAGAAGCGCTGTGCGACGTGGAACTTTTTCCGAGGATGACCAACAGCCAGCCGTTACCGAAAGGTTGCTGGTTCAAATCCGGCGGCGGGGACTCCGGGGCCGTGGGCATCCATGGCCCCTTTTACCTTATCCGCACTTTTCCCTTCTCCCTTACCACCAGCCCGTCCTTCACCAGGCTGTCGGCGATCTTCTCCACGAATCCCCGTTCCTTCCCGAAGCGCCCTGCCAGGGCTGCGATGGACGCAGACTTCTGCGCGGTGAGCAGCCTGATGATCTGCCCGCGGTAATACCTGCCGGACCCGGCGAACCTCGACTGGGTGGTGAGCGGCCTGATCCTGGTCTTCCGGGCGGTGAGGATTATGGCACCGTAATCCATCAGGGCATTGTGCCAGAGCCTGGACTTCCCCTTCGGCACCAGTTTCCTGGCGACGGCGAACAGCTCGTCCTGGGATGACTGCTCTGTCGCCAGCCCCTCATGGATGAGTATCCGCCGGATATTGGTGTCTATGGTGGCGACGTCCTGGTTGTAGGCGAATATCAGCACCGCATGGGCGATGTAGGGGCCGATCCCGGGCAGCTGCATCAGGGAAGCAGCATCTTCCGGCACCTTGCCCTGGTGCCGCTCCGCAATCTGCTGCGCGGCTTTCTGGAGGAGGAGCGCGCGCCGGTTGTAGCCGAGGCCTGACCAGAGCCGGAGGAGCTGCAGCTTGTCTGCCGCCGCCAATGCCTGCACCGTGGGAAAGGCGCGGAGAAACTCCCGGTATTTCGGGACGACGCGCTCCACCTGCGTCTGCTGGAGCATGACCTCGGAGAGCAGGATGCGGTAGGGGTCAGCGGTCTCCCTCCAGGGGAGCTTCCGCTGGTTCTTTTCGTACCATGCCAGGATCCTCCGCCGGAACGCCGCCATCGTGCTCTGCCGGTCCTATCCTTTCTTATTTATACCCTTCGGTGCCCCCGTTTGGGGGCTTTGCCTCATAAGTCTGCTTTTTATCTGACTATTAGGGCAGACTGCCTACTTTTGGGGCAGAGGCGGTAGAAATCTTTAAATTAAACATCTTCATTCTTATAAATTATGGATGACTGGCAAGATATGCAATTATTCGCTTTAGAACTCATTCGAGAATCCAAACCGCATCTGGATAGGCAAGAATTACCTAATGGTAAGATAATGGGCGAAAGAATAGCGATTCTGCATTTAGACCATGCAAACGAACTTCTTATGAAATCATTTCTCATAAAGAAAGGTTATGTAGTAGAATTTCTGAAAGAAAAGCAAGTTGAGAAAGGAACGAAAACTGATGATTTCATTAAGGAAGCAAAAACGCTAGAATATGAAAAGTGCTTAGATATAATAACTTCTAAAGAGCATATTCCCTTAAAAAGAGAATCTAAAACGACAATAATAAAATTCCACCAACTTAGAAACGAAATACAACACAGAGCAAAATATATTCCAGATGACAAAAGAAGTAGGATAAAAGAATTTTATCCATGTTTGAAAGAGTTATTTGGATTAATGTTTCCCGACTCTACTCCATTCCCAATTATACATCAGTTTGAAAATCTGGATTAATCCCCAATTCGTACATTTCTTGGATAACAACACAAATATTATGGCAGATTACTTTGCACAAAACTTCATTTATCTGTGCTGTCCATGTTTTGCTTCTCACAAAATCTCCGAACTTTGATTTAATCATGTGAACGCTTGTTTCGGCGTTGCTTCTGGCGTGATATTTTTCCAAAAATAATTCATTATTCAGCATAAAATAGTGATACATCTTTTTCCATGCCATTCCGTTTCCAGAACCTTGAGAATTGCTTTTAAACGGAATAAAAGGCACAGCCCCTTTGCTGTCAATCAGTTCAAGATTATCTTTACCTAAATATGCTTTATCCGCCGATATTTCTTCCATCTTGAAATTCTCGGCTGTTTCATTTACAAGTGCCTTTAGCTCGGGGCCGTCATTGTCAAATTCAGAGGTTATTGAAACGCTTGAAATCACGTTTGTTTTAACCCCAGTCATAAAATGGCACTTAACCCATCTTCTTGAATTAATCTCTTTGCCGTATTTGAAGGAATACCATCTTTGAAAGTTGCTTGTTCCAAATCCTGTGCTGTCAATCGCAAATTTTGTTTCAACACTTTTTAATGGCAAGTTTGTTATGGCTACAATGTTAGCCAATAAAGGAGTTAATTCTTTTTTCTGAAAATACCTAAACATCGAGTTATAGGGTATTTTCTGCTCTGCAAAACCATTTTCCTTTGCTATTTCCAAATCTGTTGAGAACCTTCTACCAGAAAATGTTGAATACACTTTGAAGACCATTGAGTATATTGTATCGCCGATATTGTTGGAAGGTCTGCCAAATTCGTAGCTTGGATTGTTTATCCTGCTTGTTATATCAGCCAACAGCTTCATAAAAATCTCTTTCTCTTTTTGCTGTGCAAGATTATAGTTTTTCCAATCCTGTGAATAAGTTTTTCTTACTGTCTGGGTTATTGTAATATTGCCCTTTTGGTCTATCTGCTTTGTAACTATCAATTCTACTGCCCAAATGTGTTTGCATTTGCATTTTCTTAATTCGTGGTCTGGGCAATTACATTCAGCCCCGAATCCGTTACTAACCACAATGTAATGACCGCCACCGCTTTGTGAAGGTACTTTCCATTGTCCTTTGTCGTTCTTAACTATCCTGCTTGTTTTTGCTATTTCCATTCCTCTTTGCTTCCTTACTTCCATTTGTTGTTGTTCCATTTTTGTTCATCTCCTAATTGTTAATAATTATTAATGATTGTTAATGGTATTAAGTATATAAATATTTTTATTAATAATTGCTAATAATAATTAATAAAGCAAAAGGTTTATATATAAGTTAATTAATAACTCTTAATTGGCGTTAATGAATGGCAAAAAAATTAATTCTGGATATTGATGAAAACACTTGGAAGGAAGTGTTAAAATACAAAATTGACAAGAGTTTGAAGAATAATAATTGTGCGGTTGTTGAATTAATTAAGAAAGGGTTGAAAAACAAATAAAATTACAACATTCCAGTGGGAGCTTACACTTATAAAGAGGGGAAAATTACTAATTTATACAAATGCTAACTTCACAACAACTTAAAAACTCAATCTATAGAGAATTGAAACAAGTAGGTTTTAAGTTCAAAAAAGATACACTAGTGCCTCCAAACCCAAAAAATAAAAACGCATTGAGGCGAGCTCACAAACTAGCAAAGCAACACCTTCTTCTAAAAAATAAAGAATGGATTTTAAAAAATGAAAAAGAATTAATTGATTTTTTTGCAAATGGTAAAGATATAAAACCAGAAGAGATATCTCCAAAATTAGTGTTAGTAGATGATTTAAAAAAATCCAATCTTTTCAGGTATGCTTCTTTTCTTTGGAGTATCCCAATTTCAAATGGGTTCGGAAGAAGATTAAGATACTTAATAATGGATAAAAGTAATAATAAAATTATAGGAATATTGGGCTTAACAGACCCAGTGATTAATTTAAAAGTTAGAGAAAGTCATATAGGTTGGAGTTCAAAACAAAAAGAAAAAAATTTGTGGCACGTAATGGATTTATATGTATTTGGAGCAGTTCCTCCCTACAACCAACTTTTAGGTGGAAAATTAATTGCAACACTTGCTACTTCTGATAAGGTAAGACAAGATTTTTTAAAGAAATATTCCAGTGGGCGTTCTCAAATATCTGGAAGAAACTATAAATCTAGAAAAGGCGGTTTGGTGTTAGTAACCACGACTGGGGCTTTTGGAGAATCATCAATTTTGGATAGGTTAAAAACAAAAGATAGGTCAATAAGAGATATTAATAAAACCAATAAAAAAATTTATGACAGACTGCTCTGGCAGTTTCTAGGATTTACTCAGGGTTATGGTTTTTTTCATTTAAATAATGGTATATCCACCAAAATGTATGATTATTTAGTTGAAACAAATAATGATATTGTAAAAAAGAATAGATTTGGAGATGGTTCAAATTGGAAGATGAGAGTTATAACTGAATGTATGAAAGAATTTGGAATGAACTCAAGAAAGTATGGTAAGCACGGAATAAAGCGTGGATTTTATATAGCTCCGCTTGCTAAAAATTTTAAAGAATTTTTAAATGGCGAAGATAAAAAACCTAAATTCTATAAACAATCAGCAGGGCAATTATTTTCATTTTTTAGAGAGAGATACTTACTCCCAAGGGCAGAAAGAGATTTAGAATGGAAAAAGTTTAATAGAAACACAATAAAAGTTTCTAAGAAACTAGGTGCATAATACTAGTAAGATGACTTAGATACTTGAAGGTGATTGCAAAATCCTCTCCTGCTTTATTTTTTTGAAGCCCATTCTTTGACTTAACATAATCTTTTTCATCACTAGACAATTTCCTAAAAAGTTGAACAGTTTTATTTGAAGCATCTATATTCCCTAATCCCTTGTATTTTGATGCTATGCTTAAAAATAATGGGTTTTCCATTTCAGTATCCACATTTTTTAAAATGTTTTGTAGTAAGTCAGATTTTTCTTGTATGCCTTTGCTTAAGTTAGGTCTATTTTGCTCCTCAAAATTTTTTATCGAAACTGGCAAAACAAATGGCTGGCTAGATGTCCACATATAACATTTACCCTTTATTGGTTCATTAAGAACTTGAGTAATAATATCCCCTGAATAATGTGCATTTGCCCTATTTAGTGAATCTAAATCTCCTTTACTCAATAGATGAAACACAAAAAAGTTATCTGCTTGACTTAGTATCTCAAATGGGATACTAGAAGGTTGCTGTGTTATAAAAATACCACCTAAAGAGTATTTTCTACCTTCCTTTGCTAAGTCAATGAAAGCCGAAAGGTCTGCACTGTCTGACAAAACGCTTTGTGCTTCTTCAACAACAAATGTTGCTTTTAACAAGTTTTTTTCATTTCCTTCAATATAATTCTGTTGATTTCTGTTAAAAATTTCTCTTACTATAATTGAGCTTAGCCATAATGCTGTTTTTGAGTCTATTAAACTTATATCAATAATCACAATTTCATCTTTTTCTATTGATGCCTTTATTACTTCCAATAATTTTGAATCTGGGTCATGCAAACTCATTATTGGATTTACTAAATTATTCCTAATTGGTTTCATATCACTATCGCTACTTTCTTCTGCACTAAGTCCTAAAACCCTATTAATTTCTGCAAGTGAAGTATTCCATCCATTCATGTAGAATAAGTCAACTAATTCTCTCCATTCAGGCTCTTCTAATCCCATCAATTTGGCAAAAAATATAGTATCATGTTTTTTTGGTGTGATTATTATTGGTAGTATCAGTCTAGGGCTTAAATCTCTTAAATTAAGTTTAAGTTTAGGATAAACATTTTTTCTTGTAGGTGTGTCTTGACGATTTGTAATAAAAATTGCTTCCCTATTATCCATTATTCCTGGACGTGATTTTTTATCTGTAAAAGCGTATTCTCCCTCTGGGTCAAAAACAACGAGACTTCCATACCCTTTTTCCCATGAGCTTGCAAGTATTTTCATTAAATTACTTTTACCATAGCCTGCTCTGGCAAAAATAAAAGTTCTTTTTGAATCTAATTCAGATAAGTTAAATTTAATTTTTATTGTGTCATCTAAGAAGTAATGACCTATTTCCTGACCCTGTGATTGTTCTTCTAATGCTTGTTTTAATATTTTTCTGATAACTGTTGGAGTTGCTTTTATAACCTTGCTTGTGATATGGGGGATTTTCCTCAAACCAGGAATAAAATTATGTTGGTTATCCAGGCTACCTAGTATTTTAATTTTTACGCTGTAACTAATCTTCCTTTTCTTTATATCACTTCCAATTGCATCTGCTTCTAATGCAACGTCACTTAACCATTTTTGTCCCATAAATGAAACGAGTTCTCCTTGTGGCACAAAGTCTATAACACGAGCAACTAATTTATTTGGCTGGTCATCTATTAATAAAAAACAGCCTAACTCTATCGGAAAATTCAGTTTATAGGGGGCTACAATATTAGCAATATATTCGTATGATGAACTCTCAAGCCCTATAAAAACTCCAATTAATTCTTCATTTTCAGCCATGTTTTCCTCCTCCAAGCACCCCTTTATCCACAAAATCCATCAAAAGCCAGCCATCCCTTATGAACTCGCCTGCACTTTTATCTTCAAGAGATAAGATTATTTTATCCCTAATTTCATCCTTTATAATTGACGAAGGAAAACCCAATCTTACTGCTACTTCGTGAGCTCGCATTATAGTCTGAGGGTATCCTAGCACTGGATAAGAATGTTTTGAATCCTTAGCTAAATAACTTATTATTTCTTCAACTTCTTCATGTGAATAAATTTCTTGATTCCCTTTAAAATCTCTAGGGATTTCAATCGTTACAAGTAAATTACTATTCTTTGATAATTTTGCTATATACATATCCCCAAAAGCATATCTCAAAGGTTCTGATTTTTCTTGGTCTATTAATCCAATACCACTCCATTTATAAGCTCTTAATTCTAAATCTAATGGTATTTTTATATAGCCGATAACATCAGCAGGAATTTTCTTCTCTAAAAATATTGCAGTGGAGATTAAAGAAAGAACAGCCGAAGTTTTAGATACTCCTACGAGTTTAACATACTTCTTTTTTTGTTTCAATATATTTTTTAAGTCCTGTATGTAATCTTTTTTATCTGTTGAAGATAGGAGTTTTGTTCTTAACAACCCATCTTTAAAAATTATTATTGGCTCATCACTTTCCAGCATAACTCTTTCGAATATGCAAGCCCATTCTGCTATTTCCATTAATCCATTGCTATCGTTTAGTATATAGGAAAGCTCACTAATACTAGAAACTTTTAACATCTCAGTAAATTTTTTAATTATAGGAATTGCATCAATTTTTTTAATAATGTCAGAATTAATAGAGTTTTTATCTGGAGCATCTCCATAACCCTTTATTTCTGGAAAAACGAAGCTTATTTTTTTATTTCCATTAGAATCAGCTACATCAACTAGGTTAATTTCAAATGGATTAAGATTTATGTTCATGTGTCCCCCATCTATTGCTTTGTATGTGATGGAAGCATAATCTCCAGCCATATCTATTTTCTTAAATTCTAGTTTTTTAACCCTATTTCTTAAATCAGCTAACTTTTCTTTTTGTAATTTTATAGCTTCTTCTATACCTACAATATCCTTAAGTGCATTAAAATCATCATCAGTTAGACTATCCATACTTCCCCACAATCTATTTTTAGCTTAGCCTTTAATAATTTACTGCTTAAATCCTATAAAATTAAAGAATAACCACTTTTGAGGCAGAATCAGGACTTTTGGGGCAAGTGGCAGTTTTGAGGCAAAGCTCCGTTTGGGGAAACATTTTTATACTTCAACGTTCAGGGAGAGAAAATGGAAGGCGTAGTGACCACTATGGAACCGATTGACTATTTCAACACCCTGGACATCCTGGAGCCGAAATGCTCTGGCTGCGGGAGCAAGGTAGAGTATGGAATAACCACCACGTTTGACGATGCCCGGGAGACGCACGTCTGCAACAAGTGCGGAAAGGCGCTCGGGTAGCCCCATCGGACAGCTGATTCTCGGTAAAGAAAAGTATATAAACAATCCTCAAGCAAGGGCAGCCATGGACGCCTATAATTTCAAGCTCCTGGAGCCTGCCGTGCTGGAGTTCTGGAAGCAGCAAGAGACCTACGCCAAGGCGAAGCTGCTGAACGCAGGCAAGAGATCGTTCTACTGGCTGCAGGGGCCGCCGTACACCTCCGGCGACATCCACATCGGCCATGCCTGGAACACCGCGCTGAAAGACGTGATGCTGCGCTACAAGCGGATGCGGGGATTCGATGTCTGGGACCGGGCTGGGTATGACATGCACGGCCTGCCGACCGAGCTGAAGGTGCAGAAGAAGCTGGGCATCACCTCCAAGGAGGACATCCCGCAGTTCGGCATCGCGCGCTTTGTGGAGGAGTGCAAGCGGTTCTCCGTCGGGAACATGCAGAAGATGAACGCTGATTTCACCAGGCTCGGCGCATGGATGGACTTCGCCCATGCCTACCAGCCGATCTCGCCGGAATATATCGAGGGAGAGTGGTGGCTGATCAAAAGGGCGCATGAGCAGGGCAGGCTGTATGAGGGGGAGAAGGTCATGCACTGGTGCGCGAGCTGTGCAACATCCCTGGCCAAACATGAGCTGGAATACGAAAACGTGACGGACACCTCCATCTTTGTCAAATTTCCCGTGCAGGGCAGGGAAAAGACATTCCTGCTCATCTGGACAACGACACCCTGGACGATTCCCTTCAACCTGGGCGTGATGGCCAATCCTGAGATGGAGTATGCAGAAGCGAAAGTGGGCGATGAAACCTGGATCCTGGCCAAAGGGCTGGCCGGACCGGTTATCCAGGCGGTTGCAGACCAGGCATACACCATCATCAAAGAGTTCACCGGAGCGGCGCTGGAGGGGCTGGAATACACCCATCCCTTTGCCGGCATCATCGACTATGCCTCCCTGAAGCGCGAGCATCCGAAAGTGCATACTGTGGTGCTCTCCACAGAATTTGTCGACCTTTCCGCAGGCACCGGCCTGGTGCACATGGCACCAGGATCAGGCCCGGAGGACTATGAGATAGGAAAGAAGAACAACATCCCTCCTTTCAACACCCTGGACGAGTATGGCGCATTCCCCAAGTCCATGGGGCGCTTCTCCGGGCTGATCGCGCGCAGGGACGACAAGAAATTCATCGAGATGCTCAGGGAGGCAGGGGCGTTGGTGGCTGCCACTCCGGTGGAGCATGACTATGCGCACTGCTGGAGGTGCAAGAGCGGGGTGATCTTCCGCACGACCAGGCAATGGTTCTTCAAGGTCGAGGACATGAAAGAGCGGATGAAATCGCTCAACACCCACATTCGCTGGGTGCCGGAATGGGCAGGGAGCAGGCAGTTCCAGAGCTGGCTGGACAATCTCCGGGACAACGCCATCACGCGGCAGCGCTATTGGGGGACTCCCTTGCCGATCTGGCGATGCGCGGGCTGCCAGCGCTACACAGTCATCGGCTCACTTGCAGAACTGGAGAAGAAGGCAGGGAAAGCCCCTGCTGACCTGCACCGGCCGCACATTGACGAGATCACCCTGCCGTGCAGCTGCGGCAAGGAGCAGCGCCGGATACCGGACATCCTGGACGTCTGGATAGATTCCGGCACTGCCTCCTGGAACTGCCTCTATTACCCGCGGCAGGACAAGCTGTTCAAGCGGCTCTTTCCTCCTGATTTCATCCTGGAGGGGAATGACCAGATCCGGGGATGGTTCAACCTCCTCTTTGTCTCTTCCATGGTGGCGCTGCAGCAGCCTGCGTTCAAGGCAGTGTACATGCATGGGTTTGTGAACGATGCCCTGGGCAGGAAGATGAGCAAGTCCCAGGGGAACATCATCTCCCCCTATGAGGTCTTTGACACCTATGGCGCGGACGCCTTCCGGCTGTATGTCACGCAGAACCGGGCGGGGAATGACCTCAACTATAACCTGGAGGACATCAAGAGCAAGCAGCGCAATCTCACGGTGCTCTGGAACATCGCCCGTTACTGCCTGGACCTTTCCTCCCTGCATGAGCTCCAGGGGCTCAAAGAGACCAAGAAGCCCGGCATTGAGGAGCAATACATCCTCTCCCGGCTGCATTCCACCATCCTGCAGATGACTACGCACCTGGACAATTATGAGATTGACCGCGCTCCGGGGCTGGCCGAGGAATTCTTCCTGGAGCTGAGCAGGGTGTACATCCAGTCTACCCGGGAAAAGCTCTCCAGCGAGCCGGAGATGGTGCTCTCCACGGTCGCCCATTGCCTCCAGGCTGCGCTCGCCCTGCTTGCGCCGGCCTGCCCGTTCATCACTGAGCAGATCTACCAGCACCTGAAGCCGGCGCTGCATCTGCATGAGCACAGCGTCCATCATCTCGAATGGCCGGCTGCGGACAAGCAGCTGATCAACCCGAAGCTGGAGAAGCAGTTCGCCGCTGCGCAGCAGATCATCCAGGCGGCGCTTGCCGGCAGGGAGAAGATGCAGCTGGGCGTACGATGGCCGATCCCCCCCATCCTGCTGGTGACCACGGACAAGGACATGCATGCTGCAGCATCATCGCTGAAAGAGATGATCACCGGGCAGACCAATGCAAAAGGGCTGCAGCTCGTGGAGCAGGTGCCGGGCATCAAGATGACCGTGAGCGCCGACTATGGGAAGATCGGGCCGGATTTCGGGAAAGATGCGCCGGCGGTGATCGCCCATATCGCCTCGGCAAGCCCCGCCACCATCCTCCAGCACATCAAGGGGAAGGGCAAGTATCCCTTTACCCACAACGGCAAGCGCTTTGAGATCGTGCCAGAGCACCTTATCGTCAAGCGGATCGCTCCTGAGCATCTGGTCGAGGTGCCGCTGGAGCAGGGGTTTGTCTATCTCGACAAGCGCAGGAATGACGAGCTGGATTCCGAGGGCTTTGCCCGGGAGCTGATGCGGCGCATCCAGGCGCTGCGGAAGCAGGCGGGGCTGCACAAAAGCGACAAAATCCTGCTGCATATCACCGCTGATGAGCCTGCGCTCCTCCAGAGATGGGAACGGCAGATCCAGGAGAAAGTGAACGCCCAGAAGCTGACGCTGAGCGATGCCAAGCCCGCCACCAGGCACTCGCATGAGAGCACGGAAAAGATCAAATACCTGGAGTTCGTGGTGAGCCTGCAGAAAATCCAGTAAACTCATCCGGGAGAGACGGTTATGTGGAACGATCTATTGGACAACTGGCTGCTCCATCCTTTCCCGCCTCTTCTTTAGCTCTTCAACCGTCAGCATGTCATACACTTCAATCAGCTTCCCTATCTTCGGATTCTTTTTGTTGAGCGCAAACAGCTTTGCTTTGCCAATGATTCTTGTGTGGATGATTATCCCATTCTTTACTAGGCTACCCCATATCCGGTATAAGGTTGCACGGCCAATACCTGCGTTCTCTGCAATATCCGTTATTGAAAAATCGAGCTCCCGCTCGGTCAGCAAGTAATCCAGCACCCGGATCATGGGCGAATCACCCATAAATTCTATGAACAAAGATCTTGTTTCCATAGGCTGCATCATTTCAACTCATTTATATAAATGTTTCTATTTTGAGACAATATTGTACCATAAATGTGGGTAACATTTATACGGGGAATTGTCCAGATGCCTCTTTTATGCATCTATCGGCGGAAGAAATTAAGGTACGGATAATCAGAAAGCTGGTGCAATGGAAAAAATGGGGCGGAGCGCATACAGAAAACATCCTGAAAGGGCTGCCATCCCATCTGCGCGGCGATAAAGCAACCAAGCAGGCGCTGAAGGAATCGGAGAGAGATGAATGGGTTCTTCCTGCCATCAAAACCAGAGAAATACATTACTCCCTGAATCCAAGAAAAACAGAAGAGATCCTGCGCTTTTATGAAAGGCATTGCCAGGAAAGCGGCAACTTATCATAAACTATATATACTCCAGCTCCGCATGTCTCCTTGTGGCGACCATAGCAAGAGACAGCCCGCTCACCGAAATCACCCTGCGGCGGTATGAGAAGCCGTACGAGCTTTCCGGGAGGGGTCTGGTAAAGAAGCTCTGCCTTTCCCTGGGGCTGCTGCAGCCCGGCGATTCCCGGGACATCATCGTCGATGTGCTTGCCGCGCTGCTCAGCAAGCGGCATGAGAAATCCGTGCTTTCTGCAGAGGATGTCAAGCGGTTCGCCATAGAATACCGGAAGCTGCACGGCCTTCCCCTGGCGGGGATCGCCTCATCCAACGTGCGGCGGCAGCTGCTCCGGCTGCGGGCCCTGATGCTGGTGGAGAAGCAGAGTAACAGCTACCGCATCACGGAGTTCAA
>Ga0209542_10014156_pt1 | contig 13622 bp, 13 predicted proteins | sample RifCSPhighO2_01_FD_184028 | JGI IMG/M metagenome (GOLD analysis project Ga0209542, IMG submission 184028) | Soil microbial communities from Rifle, Colorado - Rifle CSP2_plank highO2_0.1 (SPAdes) (version 2) | ecosystem: Environmental > Terrestrial > Deep subsurface > Rock core/Sediment ...
GTAAAAGAGGGCTTTGCCTACACACTTCTGGAAGCATCGCTCGCCCAGCTCCCCCTTATTGCAACGCGCGTTGGCGGCAACCCGGAACTCGTCAGCAACCTCAACAACGGCATACTTATAGAACCGACTTCACCAGATGAAATCATCAATGCTGTCTCGCACTTCATCCGCCGCCCGAAGGACAAAATTCGTTTCGGCGAAAACGCCCGAAAAAAAGTTGTTGAGGATTTCTCCATTACAACAATGCTTGAACACACCAAACAGGTATACCTATTTTAAGGAGTCTCTCTTCGAATTGATTGGAAAGCAAGAACTAAAAACCCAAGGATAAGCCCTGCTGCAGCACTCCCGATGAGCCAAAACGTGTTGACGCTGATAAGCTGGGCGGGTTGTTGCGTCTCTTCATTGTTAGGACTCCTGTTTTCTATTTTCTCTACCCCAGCCGCCTTTTCTTGTAAAGGAAGAGTTTTTGTCGTGTTTGCTGATTTTTTTGTGCCTTCAGGAGAAGCTCGTTGCGGCGTTTCCTCCGCTTTTTTTAATATGGGCGGGGGAGCATTTTCGGCGCGAGGCGTCGGAGAAGCCGTAATCCATCCGCCAGCCCCGACGGTACCGTCGGGGCCAGCTGACGGATTGTCCGACCACTGCATCGTGTTTTTTGTTGTATTATCTCCGGCGGGCCAGCCAGATTTCGCCAGTACCGAATGTATAAGAACGCCGCCAGAGTCTTTTAACTCAAGCTGTTCGCCGCTATTTGAGAGTGCGCCCGCATAGATTTGATCGGCCGGAACCGACGGCATGGTTGAGTCGTCCGTCCGCTCAAGCAAAAAATATCCGCCTCCCCGGACGGTGCCGGAAAGGCGTATGTCTGGCGTTCCATCTTCTGCCCGAAGCGTCCACCCATCAAGACGTATATCAGAACCCGATATATTTTTAAGCTCAATCCACTCGTCGTGTGTCCCACAAAAGTTCTCGGCTGTCCGCATATACCCATTCCTTAAATTGAGGCATAAACTGGGGAACATATCCTTTGTATGGAAAGTGTAGCTCAATCGCCGCATCATTCCCAGTAAGCGTTATCTTGTCAACGAAGATACTGACGACCTTGCACCTCATCTCATAGGTGGCGTTTTCCAGTATCCTCACCATCTTCTTATACAGCTCTTTCGCCGAAGCGATGCGTTCGGCTTTCTCCTCATCGCTCATCAGGGATTGTTTGAGTTCTTGCCTGCGGCTTTTAATGCCGTCAGTAACTCTTTCGCACTCAATCGCGACTTTTTGGAAAAAAGAGTAATCAACGTAGCCGTCCGTATAAGCAGTAAACGCTTTTTGTTTTTTGTCGCAATTCGCCTTTTCTTGCTCGTCCAGTCGTTCAAGTTCTTCTTTCACGTTGTCGTAGCTTCTTCCGTTCAAAGCGTGGCTCTCAATTTTTTGAATGACTACGGCTGGATTGCTCAAAAATGATTTCAAAGCTCCCCAAACTTCCGTGTCCAATCGTGGCTCTGCGTAAAAATAGCAATTATCGCAATGTCTGTCTGTCCCGTGCCTCATAACCCAAGCACCTTTGTAATATCTCGTTCCCGCTTCGTCTGTACCTTTGGCTGGATTTCTGAAAGCCGCATTGATTTTGTGTCCGCAAACACCGCACCATAGCTTTTTAGCGAACATATACAACCTCTGCGTCTTTCTTGGAGAGTTTTCTTTGTTTAAGCGAAGTTGTTTTTGCGCTTCGTCAAACAAATCTCTGCTGATAATCGCTGGCGGGTGAATTGTTATCCAATCTTCTTTCGGTCTTAATTCCGTCTCCTTGTGAGTTCTGCTTGGATATTTGTATTTGCGGTAGTAAAAAACTCCCGTGTTAACCTCATTGCTCAATATCCTGCCGAGCGTGCGCTTATTCCAGAACGTCTTACTGGTTTTTCTTCCCGTCTTGACCTTACGTTTGAGATTGACGTGCTTGGTCGGGAGACCGAGCGAATTGACCCTCTGCTGTAATTTGTATAACGTAAGACGCTCGTTCACGAACCATTGATAAAACTTTCTGACCCATCTCGCCTCCTCCTTGTTTATCACGAGTTTTCCGTCTTTTTGGTCGTAACCGTAAGGCGGAGTGCCGCAAAGCCATTTACCCTCTTTCATAGCTCTAACTTTACCTTGATACGTTCGTTCATTGATATTGCTATGTTCCATTTCCGCACCTGCGGCAAGGTTCGTTAGAATGAAGCGGCCAAGATGAGTTGACGTATCATACGGCTCTGTAACGGATTTTATTTTCACGCCGATTTCCTCCCATTCGTCTACCAAGTTGAGAATAAGTTTTGTGTTGCGATACAACCTGTCTATTTTCCATACGTAAATAATATCAATTTCGCCACGCCTCGCCGCCTCTTTCATCGCTTTCAAAGCTGGGCGGTCTCCGTGTATGCCAGTGTAACCGTCGTCTATGTAAAGGTGTTGCTCATCAAAAATGTTTCCGTCTCGCATAATCTGTTCTTTTATCGCTTCTTGCTGACTTAACAAACTATACCCTTTTGCTTGCTCGTCGGAACTAACCCTTACATAAATGGCGGTTCGCAATTTTTTTATTTTTTCTTTACTACTGCCATTTTTCATATTTGTTTTTTTATTATAACAATTAACGACTTTTTGTGGAATTATTGGCAAGCGATTTTTTACAATTTTCAGACCTCTATTACTCTCACATTCTCAAATCTACTTGGTTCAGAAGATATGCCGTATTGTCCCATATACGCTTCAAGTTTTGCCCATTTTTGTTCAAGCTCGTAAGGCGTCGTGATGACTGGCGCGTATTTCATCTTGTTTGTCCTTGGCAGTATTTTTATTATCTTGGACAATCGTTCAATGCCTACGTTCGTTACTATACGAGCAACACACTTTCTCTGCGTAAGATTGTCGTAAATCTTATAATTGCTCGGATTAACGATGGAGAACATATCAATTATCAAATCAACGGTTTTTTTATCAACGTTTGCAAAACCCTGTTTTGCGTTATGTGTCTTTCTCTTATGTGTGTTTTTCTCATTGTTCTTGTTAATGGGAAAGGTTTGCCTCTGGATTGTGCTGTTATTTTCCTGCGGCGATGTTTTTATTTTCCTCTGGTTGCGGTAAGAAATGATTTCCTCTGGGCTTTTCCATCTGCCCCTATCGTTTATCGTGTATGAGTTGTGTCTCCATTGTCCGTAGCTGTTTCTGCCCCCTTTTTCAATCACAATGACACCCGACCATTTAAGAAGCGCGATGTAGGGCCTGACAATGCGTTCACTCATACCCCACTCCTCCGCTATTTTTTTCTCCGAAGGAAAGCATTTCCCCTCGCTATCGGCGTGACTGCTTAAACTGAAAAATACGCACGAACCAGTTTTGCCGAACACCCTTCCATACTCGTCAACGAACCAGTGATGTAACTTGCACCAACCCGTCCCTCTCTTGTTCTCGCTCTCTTTTTTAGGCATTTCATTGTTCATAGTTCATTTTGTTTGGGCTGAGCCGCACCTTACCGCACTATGCGGGTTTTTCGGCGCGAAGATGATAATTGATGTGTTCGGCATTTCTTCGCCGCTATGCGGGGCATTTCCGAAGTCCTCACATTTTCGTTTTCAAACAATCCGATTGCGTCAAAAAACTGCGCCCACATCTCTTGCTCCTGTTCTTCGCTCACGTCCCCTTTGAAACGGAAGCGGATATTCAATTTTTCCACTCCGTTACTCATACTTGCGCGTGGATTAAATCCTTTAACTCTTTTATCGCCGAGGCATAGCGTTTCGGTTCAACCGAACCGCGTCCAAGTAAAAAATCCTCAATCAGTTTTTGTCTGTCCTCAAAATCTTCAAAGACAAACGAAAGCCGACGAGGATTTTCCCGATTGACATCCAGCAATTTTACTTCTTTTGCCAACAGAAAGGCGGAGATGTAGAAATCAGAACTCTCAAATTGTTTTTCATTCGCATTGTCCATACTCTCACGTTAAAATACCCACTTCGTCTTTCAGACGCGGTGGGTCTTGGTGGGTGTGAGAAGTAAAAAAGTCCGTTTATTTACGGCTTTTCCAGATAGCAACTAAAAAGATTATTTTTTAGCGCCCACTATTTGGTTTCTAACCAAACGTTATTGCCCTCAAAATGACAACTTAATATGCCGCCCTTTCCTTTTTGAGATAACTTGCTCTGTATCTCTTTCACTGCGTTGGTTATCGCTCTTTTAATAGTTGTGGGCTTCAAATACGACGAGTTTTCTTTCACTTCAAGTGCTTCGCCAACGACCTCCATTGAACGCGCAACTCCAAAACGTGGGTCGCCAAGCAACGATAATAATTCCCCCTGATTATCTTCCGCTTCGGCAATGTAGATTGGCTTTTCTCTGCCGAAAGTTAAATACACCTTGCCTTCCTTTTTCAGAACGCTAATCTCTGCGACTTTTAGTGGGTGTTTGAGTAATTTTTCATAACCGAACGGCTGTTTTTCCAAAACCTCTTTCAGCGCCGACTTAAACGTCTGAAACTCTTTGTAATTCAACTTCAAAACTCCTACGTCTTTGGGGGTTAAAAACCATTCCGTTTTCAACGCCCCTTCTATTTTTTTAAGACCAAACAATTCCGTGTCGCCCAAACTTTCGGCTACAATCTTGCCGTCAAGGTTTGTCTCATCGTCCATAGTTTTTTCCCGAAGCTCCAAATCGCGCTCTCTGCTTTTTGCCAAAACGCCGTCAATCCACTCAACGACCTCTCTCAATACGTCTCTGACCCCAGCGGTCGTTTCAAAAATAATTTTTTTGTATTGCTCCTTGTTCATTTTCATTTTTCATTCCCAATGATTTTATTGTATGCGTTTTAAGCGTTTATTTCCAGTAAAATCGCTTGAAGAGAAGCCGTTTTTTTGTTAATGTAACAATGTCAATACTGTAAATGGCATTACGGCAAAGTTATGAAAAAACACGCATTTCAAATACTTTCACCGAGTATTTCGGACAATAAAAACCTCCGCGTTCCACAACGCGAGGGGTATGAACATATTGCCAAACATTACGCGACTTCTTCCCCAGAAAGAGAGGTGGGCGTTATTCTGCCAGTCGGCTGTGGGAAATCTGGACTAATGACAATTGCCCCCTTTGCCACAACGTCGGAAAGGGTGTTGGTTATAGCGCCGAGCGTGCGTATTGCCAAGCAGTTACTTGATAAGGACTTCAATCCATCAAGCGACGAATTATTTTACAAAAAATGCGCAATCCTTAATGACGGCCAACAATATCCAGAGGTGGCAGAGATACGCGGTGGCTCATCAAATCTTGGCGACCTTGATGAGGCGGACGTCGTTGTTACGAATATCCAGCAATTACAAGGAACGGAAAACAAGTGGCTTACCGCACTGCCACAAAATTATTTTGATTTGATTTTGGTTGACGAGGGACACCACAATGTTGCCACTTCGTGGGAACTACTACGACAACGTTTCCCAAATGCAAAAATCATCAACGTAAGCGCAACACCCGTGAGAGCCGACGGACAAATAATGGAGGGGAAAATCATTTACTCGTTCCCAGTCGTTCGCGCCATACAAGAGGGATACATTAAACGCTTAAAGGCGGTGGTATTAAACCCAGCAAGTTTGCGTTTCGTGAGAGAAGCGGACGGCGTTGAAACGGAGGTTAACAGGGACGAGGTGGTGCGACTTGGTGAAAGCGATGCCGATTTTCGCCGCAGTATTCTCACCTCAAAAGCAACCCTTGATACCATCGTTGATTGTTCAATTCAGCAGTTGAACGCGTTAAGAAAAAGGACTGGGGAGCCGCGACATAAAATAATCGTCTCGGCATTAAATTATCGCCACTGCATACAAATAACCGAAGCGTATCGGGCGCGTAATCTTCGTGCCGATTACATACACAGCAGAGAAGAAGAAAATACGGATGGCATATTACGAAAATTGGAAAACAACGAATTGGACGTTATTGTGCAAGTCAGGAAGCTCGGTGAGGGTTTTGACCACAAATGGTTGAGTGTTGCGGCGGTGTGCAGTATTTTCAGTAACCTCTCGCCTTTCGTTCAATTCGTGGGACGCATAATGCGTTCCATAGAGCCAAACAATCTCGCAAGCCCAAACAATCAAGGAATTGTGATTTACCACGCTGGCGCTAACGTCGCACAGCGTTGGACGGATTTCAAGGATTTCAGCGAGGCAGACCAAGCGTATTTTGACGACCTATTTCCGACAGAAGAAGTTTTTGATTTTACAACCGACCCATCTCCTCAAGAAATTGAACCGATTGCACCGCACCCCATTATTGAAGTTCCAGCGTTGAAAATTACGACGCAGACAGGAGTTACTCTCCACGAAGATGAACTTGTGGAACTCACCGCAGAACAACGCAAGGCATACGACCTTCTGGTTACTGAAGTAGGGAATGAAGAACTAATAAAACGCCTCACGTTAAATCGCATACAACCGCGCAAACAGGTGGCGCGTCGCGCCGCCCAAAAAGCACTTGATGACGAAGTAAAAAATGCGATTACTCGCCTTATGGGGTCAAAAAATATCAAGTGGGGAGGGCGTGAACTTGATACGCAACGCTTGGGGCGAGACAACTTTGTTGTCCTCAAATCAAGATTTGACCGCAAAGCGGCGGAGTTGGTTGAAAAACCGACAGGCACGCGCGGCGAATGGAGCGCTGAACAAATTGTAAAAATCCGAAAAGAGCTTCCGAACATCATAGAGGCAATGGCTGAAGAACTTTAATTTTGTATGTCATTCAAATCACTTACAAAACGCATATCGGTAGACACGGCGCGACGCTCTCACCAATGCCGCTACAACAAAAAGCACACAATAACTGCTGGTGCGAAAAGATTAAAAATTGTAGAGGGGCGTTCCGCACAACACTATTGTTTGGATTGTGCGAAAAGATTTTTGAATACAGATATTGAAAAACTAAAAGATATTTTTAATCAACTGTAATTGAATGTAAGGTAATTAGGGTTATGGCACATAGAATAGGTAAATAATATGAAACCAAACGAAAAACTAATAACAATAAGGGGCAACGAAAAGAAGATTGAGCAACTTTTACAGGAGTTGGTTTTTCAGCCACGCTTGAAAGCGATTGAATGGTCTCGTATCACTCATCAAACACCAAACATAAAAATCGGCTATCCCGGCCAGCATTTAGCGTCCTTAATAACGGGTATGCTGGGAGAAAGAACGGGAGCAAGAGGAAACGACATCATTGATGGCACGGAAGTAAAATCTTGTTCCAGAATAGACCAGTTGGACAAATGTAACCAGTGCGACCTTCCCGTCGCAAGATTAGAAGAAAAATGCCCACACTGCGGCTCCGCCGACATAATTAGAAATAATGATAGTAAATGGCTATTTACAATAAGAAATGAGGACGACTTAAGAGTGCTACTACACGGGGTTAAGCGCATACTTCTCCTGATTGGCCATTACCCATTTTTTGATAAAAATGATTTTGAAAACATCAGAATTACTGCCTATGAAGTATGGCCTGAAAATAAAAGACAAAAAAGGTTTGGTGAGATAATGACTAACTATTATGAAAAGATTTACCTTGCACACAGACGCTTAAATCCCAGCAAGACCCCTGCTCCAAAAAACTTTTGGCCATTTCAATACCAATTCTATTTGTGTAACCCCATAGAGATTTTTTCTTGTGATGTTGCTAATATCAACGTTTCCCCGAAAATAAAAGTAACCAAATACATTCAGCCAGAGGTAAACCGAGAACAACTTGTTTCGGTAGATATGCCAAGCGAGATTTTAACTCTTGACGAGATTGCTCTTTTGCTAAAAAAGGCAAAACCAGAAGAACTGGTAACTTACCCCAAAGACGGGAAAAGTTTGGAAAAACTAAAAGAAGCAGTTAGGGCTGGAGATATTAACGCGGCTCAAAAACTTTTACCGACCATCAATGAGGCACTGAAAAGCTACTTACCATTACGCGATACAGATATAATTGCTGTGGCAAAAAAGAAATATCAGCGCAGAAATAATTAAAGTAGTTTGCTTTGCGTAGAGTTTCTTTTTAATCTTTCTACCGCTATTTTATGATAGTTCGCGTCTAACTCTATACCGATAAAGTTTCTATTTAAGTTTTGAGCGGCCAGCGCCGTAGAACCTCCTCCGATGAAAGGGTCTAACACTATGTGGCCTTCATCGCTACTTGCCTTAATCAACCTTTCAATCAACTGAACGGGTTTTTGAGTTGGGTGAAATCTCTCCTCTTTGTAAAAAGCAATATCTCTCCATACGTCTGTATGACCCATTTGTGGATTAAATGTCATCGATACCTTTTCATAAGATAGGTCAAAATCAAGAACATCTTGTAACCTTTCCCAAAGTTCTCTTGTGGGTGTTTGCTCACAAATGTTTTCTCCTGTGTAAATACTCCACATACCACCACCGTTACTTTTTACGCCAAGCATCTCATTGATTTGTTTTGCGGAATAGCCCTTTTTCTCTTGTTGCTTCTTCAAAAACTCTTTAATAAAGGGCTTGCTATCTTTGACTAAAAATAAAATGCTTTCGGTTACGTTAGGAAACATCTTATAGTTTTTAGTTGCGCGTCCACTTACCGCCTGCATTCCCTTATCAATAATAATTTGCTGTCGTAATTCAAAACCATTTCTGTCCACAAGCTCAACTAAAAGCAGAGCTAACATCCTAAAATAACCGAAAAGGTAAAAAGAGCCGCCCCTTTTAAGAACCCGATTTAATTGCCCAAACCATTTTTTGCACCATTCAATATAATCTTGTTCCGTCCGCCATTGGTAATCCCATTTTTCGCCTATGACTTTCCAGTAAGGTGGGTCAGCTATCACTAAATCTACCGTTTCGTCTGGTATGTTGGCCAGTACCTCAATACAATCACCTTTAATGATTTGATTAAGAACTCCATTCAGTGGAGATTTTGTCTTTTTAGCCCCTGATTTCATCTTTATTTGCGTAGCTGTTTTCATAATTTTCTATCATTTTTATTATACGACTTTTACGACACTTTTGGAATGTAATGTAATTACAATTATGTAACTTTGAGACCCTCAAAACAGCGAAAAACGTCAGCCGTTTTGTGTTTAATATCAATCTCGTCATCATAGACAATGAGCATTTCCAGAGAACTGTGGCGAGAGAACTTTCGCACGTCCCGAACGTCCAGAGATTTCAAAAGGGTCGTAATGTAGTAGTGCCTGAACCCGTGCGTGGTCTTTTCCACGCCTACTTCATTAAATATCACCTTGAACTCACGTTTTATGGTCATTGAACTCAATCGCTCGCTTCTTCTGTTCCCCAAACTCTTGAACAACGCTCCGCTTCCGACCTTGTTAAATCGTATGTAGTCCCTGATTGCTTTTGCCGTTTCGGGGGCAAGATGAACTGGCTCTTTGTCGTCAGAACCCTTGCCCCTGATTAACGCCACCTTGTTGGTCAAATCAACATCGCTAACGTCAAGCCGTATTATTTCTATCTGGCGCAAGCCCTGAAAAGCCAATAAACAAAACAACGCCCGCAGGCGTGTGTTTCTCGGCGTGTCTGGCAGTGTTCTTATCTTCGTTACCACCGCCAGAATGTCCTTGTCGCTTAACCCTTCGCGTTTATGTTTTTTGCTTTGACTGAACAGCTTTATGTTTTGGGTTATGTCGGCTGGCACAACCCCCAACCTGTTCAACTCTTTCAAAAATACTTTAGCGGTGGCAAGATATTTATTTTTCGTGGCAACGGTAAAATCAGTTCTCGTTTCCAAGTATCGTTTGAAACCAAGATAGGTGTTTCGGTTGAACCCCTCCTTTTCAACCAATCGTAAAAATAAACCTATCCGTGAGGCATAATCTTTTCTCGTCGTTTCGCTAACGTCTAGTGAGTTGAAAACCTGCTCGGCTTTCACTCTCGGCTCACTTACGTTTATGAGTTCTTTTTCTTGTATCATTTTCATATTCAATATGAGTTACTGATAAGCCGCGTTCCTCAAATGATGGAGTGAGAACAAGGTAGCGATGACATTTTTTGTATTCGCCCTCACTGCACATAACGCATACTCGCGTTCCGTTCTTTGCCATTTCCGAAAGCTCATCTATGGTTTCCTCGTAACGCACATTTACTCCTCTACCACCGAGGTTTTTACCTTTCCATAGGTATTTTATGGCTCGCTTGGCAAGCTCGCTATGCAGGGCATTTTTGTTGAAATACGGCAGATAGCGTGAGGTTGGGAAAGTTCTAACATCAACTACAACCTCTATTTTGTAGTCAGCGAGTTTATTTAGGAAAGTAGCCAATGGCTTGGAACTATGCCCAAAAGAGTATATGGTTTTTGTTTGCTTTTTCATTGGTATATGAGAAATCCTAAAAGACCAACCAGCCAATGCAAGTGGCTCTGTGGACAATAATGCTACGCGGTTTTTCTTACTTACATTCCTTAACCACTCCTTGCGATGCGTCGCAGTAGAATATCGTGTTGCCGTTCATTCTCGCGGCTATGGTAACGTTACTGCCGTCATTGTTATCCATCTTGAACTTGGAGAACGTTGCGGCGTTGCCTCTCACGATAGTTTCCAAGTCATCTGGGGTTGTCTTGAAGTCAAAATACACGACGTTGGTGCAATCTCCTTCGCAATTCACCGCTTCAATCTCTGGAATTGACTTTACGATGTTATCAAATCGCGCCCTGACTTCGCTGGGGAAACTATTTTCTTCGGTTGAGCTATCTCCAGAAAAGACAGCGATGACGATTAACAACGCGATTGGACTTACGACCCAGAACCACCACCTCTTATACACTGGCTTTTTTGTTTGCTGTTCCATATTTTTATTTTTAATGGATTAGTTAGTAATAGTGGCGGCTTCCTGTTCCGACCCAACAAAAAACCCGCCACAGGAGGGCTTGCGCCCCTATAGGAGTTTCCCCCTATAACGTTCAGCACGCCCTATGACGGGGTCTTTGTGCTGAACGATTTTTGACCATACCTTGTAGCTCGCGCTACAAGGGTTAGGTCTTATCTTTTATTCAGTTGTGCATATCAATCATATCAAAAATAGCCCTAAAATCAATGGTTTATCCTCTCTCGCTCTAACTCTTTAAGCAAGCCCGCCAGTCCTATGTTGGTCAACGCGCGTTTGGTAATCTCGCTTTCTCGCTCGTCATAGTCGGGCTGATGCTCAACAATACTTCTCTCAACAAGGTAGCCGTAGCGTTTGTAGAATAGCTCCGCAGCTTTTGGATTGCCTCTCAAACCAGCTTGCACCATAGCGTAATCAAGGTCGGTAATGTATTTGCGAAATCGTTGGTCGCGTATTGCGTCCACCTCGTCAAAAAAACCAGTGCGTTTTTTCCAGTCAGAGAGCGTATCCACATTAACTCCGATGAGTTTTGCGAACTCAACCTGTTTTTCTGGCTTTCTGTCGTCTTTGGAAAGAGCACACCATTCAATAAACGCGCGGATTTTCCCGTAATCGCGCAGTCCTTTGTAGTTTAAGAATTGGAAAGACGACGGCGCTTCAGAAATCGTTTTTATCGGAGTTTTCGGAGTTTTTTCTTTTGTCTTTTTCCTGCTTGGTTTTGAACGAGATTTTGCTTTCGTCTTGACCCGCATATCAACGCTCGCCACCACTCTCTGTTGGAGAGTGGTTCTCTTTAATGCCTCCTTGATATTGACTGGTGGTTTCGGCATAAAAATCTGAACTATTACCTCCCAACAACAGCAAGCCGCCTATCCCGAATGGTTGGCGGCAGTTTAATATCAAAAAATATGGGGTAATAACTTACGTTGTTTGTGGGACTATCCACTCATTTGACGCCGATTCTTTCGTCCCCATCCATGCAACTTCGCTCACAATAACCGTAGCAAAAGCACTCGTGGGCGCTAGTAGAATAAAAAGTCCTACGGCGATACGAGTATATAATTTCATATACTATGGTCAGCTTAGTTCGGAGAGCCGATTGGCCGGCCCGCCTTCAAATCTTCAAGATCTTCGCGCGCTTGTGTATTGCTGGGATTTGCCTTCACAAGACGTTCATATATTTTAATTGAGTTCGCTAGGTCGCCAGTTTCATAGTAATAAAAAGCTAGATAGGACAACAAATCGGGATCCTCGGAATTATCTTTGAGTCCTTTGAGAATAAGGTCGTCTACCTGATCTTTCTTAGCTGTATAGTTATATCGATATAAATCCGCAAGATCGCGATAGGTGCCTACAGCCGTTATATCAAGCTCAACCACCTTTAAAAACATTATTTCTGCCTTTGGATAATCTATTTTATTGTGCCAATACAACTGCCCTAAGTTTTGATATGCAACTGTATGGTTCGGATATAACTTTGTCGCATATAACCAGATTGCTTCCGCTCCATCGAGATCATTAAAAGATTTTTTGATTGAAGCAAGATCGAGCCAGGCCCATAGCGAGTCGGGATGCTCGCGAAGTGTCTCGATGACTTCGTTGAATTTCCTTTTTGAGGCCTCACGAAACTCCGCACGCATCGCTGGCTCGTTATCTACCAACACGGCGTAATCTTGCGGAGGACGAGGCAATACTGCCCCCGTTGGAGGATTGGTATTATTGCCTTCTGTATCAGAATGATTCCCCGTGCCCAACTGACCACCAACATCGGGACCATTGACAGAAGGTAGGTCTCTTTTAATAAAAAAAAGATAGTCAATGCCGACAACGCCGGCAATACATAAAAAAATGATAGCAACTACGAGTTGTTTTTTCCCCATATACAATGCAATATTAGGCAAATGTAAGAAAAATGCAAGCCGCTTCTTGCCGGGCTTAACGGGTTAGCGTGAATGCATCGGAGTCATCATACACATCATTCGAGCTGCAGCTCGTACACTGCACCCGTACTTTATACTCTCCCGCTTGAATAAAACCCGGGACAGACCACAAAAATAATCCGGTATTCGGAATATTACCAGCAATAGTGTGCACAATTGCTCCCGTTTCGGGTACTAGCAATTCAAGTTTAAATGCCCAACTATATCCACCTGCATTCCATTCGATCGCATGCGGAATATCCGCCGCCCAAATCTCATTTTTAGCAGGGATGACAACTCGTAGACGCGTTTCTTCAAGTAGTAAATCGGCCCAATCTTTGCGCGCAAGCGTAAAAAAATCACTTTCTGCCTTCAAGTCTCCGGTGTCAAGAACAACAACAAAACGGCCGGGTAGCAACTCGGCGGCAGTAGCAACCCATGCATATGTCTTGTTTTTGAGCAAGACAGATTCGGCAATCGGTATTTCTCTTTTGCCATCAAGCGATTTAAGATATACCCGCGCAGTTTTCTCGTCCCCAGGCAGAGGAGTAATACTCCACACAATGTTGTGCGTAGCGCCTACGCGCACTATATCACCAGCGGGCGGAGAGAGTACTGACAGCGTATAGACAACCGGTGGCGACGGCTCAGTAGTACTGTTGGGTGGGCTTGATGGAAGAGTTGGAGGCTCAATTGTTGTAGGGGGAGTAGTTCCTGGTGGGGGCGGAGGACCACCACCAGCGACAAGCGCATTGTACTTGGCCTGTGATAGTTGGCCAAAGTAGCCTGCTGTCGGACTAACTCCATTTGCCGCCTGCCATGAAGAAACCGCCGCCCGAGTGAG
>Ga0209542_10014160_pt1 | contig 13620 bp, 20 predicted proteins | sample RifCSPhighO2_01_FD_184028 | JGI IMG/M metagenome (GOLD analysis project Ga0209542, IMG submission 184028) | Soil microbial communities from Rifle, Colorado - Rifle CSP2_plank highO2_0.1 (SPAdes) (version 2) | ecosystem: Environmental > Terrestrial > Deep subsurface > Rock core/Sediment ...
TTGTGAAAGAATAAGAAGTTAGTATACTCATTTAATTCTATGGCACAAAAAAGGAAAAGAATAACATTTTATACTTGGTATGGAGAAGAAGTGTCCTTTTTGGCAAGAAAAAGGAGGAAGAGAGCGTGAGAGAAAATAATAAATCCTCAACAATAGGAATGTTGGGAAGAGGATTACATAAAATTCAAGACGATGTAAAAGTAAGATTACCTATAGACGGTCAAATTACAGACTGTATAGGCAATTCTAATAAATATAATTTACAAGATATTTTAAAATTAAATATGAAATTATATTTAGATTATTCTGATATTTTAATAAAAGATATAGAATCATTTCTTAATGGTTTAAGATTAGTATCAACTAAAAAGTATTGGTCTGATTTAATCAGCCGGAAAAAAATCCATAAAAAACTTAACAATAGCCAAAAGATTAATAATATCCAAATAAATGCCGCAGAAGCGTTATATGACGACCTGATTGTACTTAGCGACGAATTGTATTCTGCTAACCAAGATTTTGATACAGAAAAAAGGAAGACATTTCTATGGTATTTAATATTACTTGAGGGAGCAGTTACAACAGCATATTTTTATTTTATTAAACCATTTTTAGACAGTTCGTTTACAAACACATTTACATATTACTTTTTGTCTGTTGTCATCTTTTGGGTTCTTTTAAAGGAATATTTCAAATTATGATAAAATGTTCCTAACAATCAAAATATAAATTCTGGAATAACGGGATTTTTTAGTTTTATAAATGAAAACAAAGTGATGATGATAATTTTGCTTATAGTTAGCATTTTAACGATAGCTATCGTGAAGGTTTTTTTATAAAAGCATCTTTTCTAAGGTAGAAATCAATTTAAATATGTAACACGTGTTACATAAATATGACATACAAGAATTTAGTGTTGATATTCGATATTCCAAGGGAACAGAACACGACTAAAGTAAAAGTGTGGAGATATCTGAAGAAAATAAAAGCAAGAAAACATCAGCACTCAGTTTGGAAGCATGATGATATAAAACAGTTGATAGAGATAGCAACTTACATAAAACATTATGGCGGTCATGCAAGCATATTGGAAGAAAGATTTTTATTTTAAAACACAACATTGTATCTAATGAGAATTAACCTTTTGTCTGCGCTGATCTTCATTTTTATATCTATATTCCTCAGCGGATGCACAACGCAGGACCTTGCAAAAGAAAAATGCGGCGACATGGTATGCAGCACTATAGAAGAACAGATTGGTGCATGCCCACATGACTGCTCACATACTTCAAATTGGCCAAACGTGCAAGAAAATATAACCAATAATTCCTAACCGCCCTTGTATCCAGGCAGCTTTATAGAAAGCAAAGCGGCGATGCTGTCTATTATCTTCGGCTCAACAACCATTATGTCCTCTGTAGTGATTATCCCCACCAAAACATTATCATCCACCACAGGCAATTTCTTTATCTTGAACTTCGTCATCATGTCCACCGCATCCTTCAGATCCTTGTCAGAAGAAATTACTTTCACATCTCTGCTCATGACTTCCTTGACTTCAGTACTGTCAGCATCCAGACCCTTTTCCACAGACTTCAAGATGTCCCTCTCCGTCATTATGCCTATTATATTGTTCTTATCGTTCAAAACTACAAGGCTTCCTATGTTCAGCTTGTTCATTATCTTCACCGCTTCCTTCACCTTTACGTCAGGCTTGGTGGCGATGACTTCCTTGTTCATTACGTCTTTTACTATCATAAAAATAATTTGCATCAGCTTGCAGATAAACTATTGAGTCTGATTTACATTGGAGACATCGTCTGGTATGCTGTATGAAACGCATTGTATTGGTGGCTGTATCATCAAAGCGCATGTTGTCTTCAATATCTCGTTCTGGTCCATTTTGACTATTGTCTGTTCCCCATAATAGCTTGATACTGTCAGTTCAGGCAGGGGCGAACTTCCAACAACCTCTTCCAACAGCAATTGACGTCCTTGGCTTTCAACCAGACTCTCCAAGAAGCTCCTTACCTGAAAGCATTCCGCACATGACAGGCTATAAGTGAATTTCAATATGGTGACTCCATTCTGAATGAGTGCAGACTTCACCTCATCAGACACTTCATAATCTATCACAGATGATGTAGGCATGTTCAGCTTGACAGCATCTCCTGTCTGGGTGAAGCTGGATGGTTGGAAGAATCCTGCGGCGATGAAAGAAGGAAGCGCCACTGCCATCAAAAACAATGCCATTAATGCCGACTTGTTCAATCCCATAACTAATCCCTATACTTAAAATGATTTGATTAACTTTAAATGCTTTACTCTTTACACCGAACTGCTGTATTCTATAAATTTTAAGAACTGTTCATGAGGCACATTTACTGATGATACTTCTTTCTTCAAGCCATCTATCGAAATGTAATCCCCATATTCTTTCTCTTTACCTAGCAATCTAGACATAAAAATTCCCACTAATGATAATGAAAATAAAACAAATGATGCGAGTGCAGAAGACCGAATGGTAGTATCTATAACAGTCCAAGTTGGAATATTATACAAATTATAAATCATTCCTGTGGCAAAAATTGGGGCTGTTAAGTAAATGGTTCTAATATAAAATTTATGGTTGTATCTTACTTGCTCTAATTTATCATGGTTTTCGCACATGGTTTGGAATAGATTTCTTTTATGGTAGAAAAGCTGCCTGTTTAATCTATCAGCATAATAATCAAGAGATATATTTATTGACATATCTTCATACTCAGTCCTATGAGATAATACTCCATCATAGCTAATTTCGTAATCTATCATCTCAACAATTTTACGTATTTCTGCTTTGTTCATTCCTTTGTATATTTCACTTTCTTCGTCAATCAGCAGTCTTATAATCTCTTGCTGGGCGGCATGCCTAATTTCATGATATCTTACTGTATTTGTATTGTAGGTTTTCTCATCTTTGAAAAGCAGTAAATGTGAACCGTCATCATACCCACTATATTCTCCATTGCTATTTTTTCCCAAACGATGGTTTCTGGAGCGTGGCTCAAATAAATATATCACATTATTGTATAGTCTATTTTTCAAAATATTTAGGCTATCGTCTGAGAATCCTATATTCTTCCAGTCGTCCAATGACCTATCGACATCTTCTCTGGATATGATACCAAATGGCATAGCTGAAATTAGAAGATTAATCTTTAAAAATACGATTAATTCTTTATAATAAAACTCCAAATTATCTTTAATGGTTTTGGAATCGATTATTTCACCAAAGTCGGCAGAAGAACACAAGTCTGCAGTGCTTCTGACAGGCGGAATAGTTGCTTCAATAGCTGTATTGGTGTCTTACTTCCTCTTTGTAGGCAGCTCTTTTGAAAAGTTCATCGGCAGTTTTATCGCTTTCTTCATAACGATGGCAATTTTCCCTTTCATGATAAACTTGGAAAAGTACGACGAGGCAAAGGAAGAGAATATGCTGAAAAATCGCAAATTCCTGAACATATTTTCAAGGCACAAACTAATAATCGAAGTCTACATAGCATTCTTCCTGGGAGTCATAATAGCGCTTTCCATACTGTTTTTGATGCTGCCTCAACAAGTAACGGAAAAGGTGTTCGGCATACAGATAGAAGAGATAAGCAGGATAAGGGGTGCGGCTACTACTCTTAGCGGGACTTTCACACAGATATTGAGGAACAACACACAAGTCCTTCTGTTATCATTCATCTTCTCATTCATCTACGGGGCTGGTGCGATATATATACTGGCATGGAACTCATCCGTGCTGGCAGCAGCAATAGGATTATCTTCAAGGACTATAGGCGGTAACTATGGAGTACCTCTTGCAGTATTGCAATACTTCCCGCATGGCAGCCTGGAGTTCCTGGCATATTTCATAGGTGCGATAGCTGGTGGAATAATCTCTGTCGTAATAACTAAAAGGAAGCATAATTATTTCTGGTACATAATTGAGGACAGCATAAAACTGCTTATCGTAGCCTTTATAATCTTGGCCGTCGCAGCAGTGATAGAAAGCATAACAATAATTTCTGCTTAAACATTTACAAGCAGATCGTCGCCTTCCACCTTGACTTCATAAGTCTTGATGTCTGAAACACTTCCATGTTTTTTGGGGTCGAACTGTATACTGACTATCTTTCCTGTGGTCACATCAAACTGCACCTGATGCCATGGACATGTAATAACATTATCATTAAGTGATCCCTCGCCCAAAGGACCTCCCTTGTGCGGACATTCTCCATTGAAAGAATGCAGCTTGCCTTTGACTTTAACAACTACCACCTGTTCACCGTCGACATCAAATGTCTTCATCTCTCCTTCCTTTATGTCTTTGGCGTTTCCAACCTTCACAAACCCCGTCATGCTAATCAATTAGTTTTAAGGCATATAAAAAGTTATTTATGAAAAGAATCAGGATAACCATACGCGGCAAGGTGCAGAGGGTCGGGTTCAGATACTACATAAAGACTATCGCCTATAAGATGGGACTTGACGGCTGGGTGAAGAATACGCCGGAAGGCGATGTGGAGATTCTGGTGGAGGGGCCAGAAAGGCTGCTAAAGGAATTTGTAAACTATTGCAAGAAAGGACCGGCTTTGTCGAAAATAGAAGATGTAGAAGTAAATGATGATTTTAGTGCTGAAAAATTGAGGGGATTTGAGATTTTGTTTTAATAACTGAATTCAGTTGTTGATCTCTGGCTTTCTATTTCTCTTGTGGTATACTTTCTAGCAAGACCTAACTTTACCCATTCCTCTACACATAAGCTTCTGTTCATTCTTTTCAAAATTCCGTTTTCTAATTCCAATTCAATATATAACGACACCGGTTTGTCTTGTATCTTGCCTTCCAGAACTTTTATACGGTAACTTTTGTCGTCAACTTTCTCAATGCTTTTACCTTTCTTTATCGACCATCGTGGATCCTTTTCCAAATAAAGGTTCAATATGCCATACTCTTCATGTTTTTTAATCTGGTTAGTCAAATCTTTTTGAACATCGCCAATTGACTCTTTGTAAAATATTACATCATAGTTTTCGTTGTATCCAATTTCTATGACTGATTCATTATCGTATAATGGACTTTTGTTTCTTACAATCAACTTTTTTTGACCGTATTCCATCTTGAGATAGCCATCTTTAGCATCTAATGGATAGTAATTTGATCTTCCTGAAAATGTAATGCTTTCGAGTTTTTTAAGAAGTTCTGCTAACTCTTTTTCCATAAAGCAATAATTGTTCGGTTAAGATTTATATGTTAAAATAGTCCCGACCAGATTCGAACTGATGTCTACTGCTCCAGAGGCAGTCATCCTTGGCCACTAGACGACGGGACTATAATCTAGAATTATCGACTAAGATGTTTATTAATTAGATTTAGACTCTTACTTCCCTTCTCAACGTCTGAACTATCTCAGACACAGCCTTTACAGAATCTACTATGCTAGGCAAAGTGTCCCTGAAAGCCTTTTCCAATCCTGCAACTCTTGCAGTAATGTCATTCATGGAATTCTTAAAATCATCCATCTTGACAGTACCGGTCTGCTGATCAGACAATTTCAAAGACTGAAAATCACCAACCTGGTTCTTGACTTCCTTCATCTTCTCGCTCAACTCTTCATACATCTCATGCACTTCCTGCAATCTTGCATACATCTCGGTCAGTCTCTGGCTTACAAGATAGTCTATGTATTCCTCAGGCGAATAAGAAGAATAGTAATCATGTGGCAACGATGTTTCAGGAACAGTAAGTGTCTGGTCTGATTGCATCTGCTGTCCTTCCATGCTCTGCAATGTAGGCAGTTCAGGCAATCCTTTCTTCTGATCAGCCATCTGGTCATAGGATGTAAGTATCTGCGACTGTTGTGGATATTGTTGTTGCGGTTGCTGTTGTTGAGGCTGTTGTGTTTGCTGTGGAGTTTCTGTAGAAACGCTTATCTTCAAGGCTTGCATCAATCCCTTATCCACTTCTTCAGGTGAAAAAGTTTCCTTCCTGAGTATGTCTATTATTTCAGGCTCAGAAAACCCCTTTGCGGCAAGGTCTTTTATCCTGTCTGTAGGAACATATCCTCTTCCTTTTATGGGTTGATTCTTGCCGAAAAACGATAGTGCCATACAAAATAGATTATATAAAAGTTATCTATTATATTTGTTTTACTTTTAGCTCGTCAATCATCCTTCTTACTTCTTCTTTCGTCATGTAATGGGAAAAAATAGGATTCATGAGATTTACGTAATGCAATATTTCCTTGAACTCTTCCTTCTTAACTGTATTCTCCAGATTCTTTTTCAGAGCTGAAAATTCCGTCTTAAACTCCTCTATCGAAGCTGCTGCATCCGCCATATCTTTTTTCATCGCATCCAGTTTTTCTTCCATGATCTTCTGATTCTCTGAAAGCATAGATTCCAGTCCCTGTGCAGAATATTCAGACTTGGAGACCCACTGCTCCAGCTCCCTCAGTCTTGTATCCACCTGGTTCAGCCTTTTGACTATTTCGGTCGTAATCAGCCTGTCAGACTCAACTACCATTAATTAAATTTGTCTTAAGCTAAATTAAATTTAGGTGATTTGGACTTGGCAGTAGATTATGAAGTAAGGGATGACGCGCTTATCATTAACACTAAGAATTGGGTGATTTCCCCGAACATAGAAGATTCTGACGCCACCATGGCTGTAGTTATAGACAAGCTCATGGAAATCAAGAACGTGAACAGGATCGTGATGAATGCTGCAAGATACATAGAGTACAGTTTCGAGGATTTCAAGATGCTGATGCAGATAGCAGAGGCGTATAACTCTATAGTCAATACTCACAGGCTTTTGTCGCCGCAGAAGATGGGTTCTCAGGAATGCATAAATCTTTTCAACGATAGAGTTTCAGAATTGAAGTTTTTGGTTAATGAAGTGTTGAGGAAAGATCCTGTTGGTGCATATGTAAGAGTAAACGTGTGGATGGACAAGCTGTCAACGACAATGGAAACTGGAACTCCAATCTACAACCAATGTACTACAATCTTCATAAACGATGTGCTTGAACCTATAAGCCAGATATTGTCTAATTGCATGCTGATTCAAAAAGCAAGACCTTATCTTACGACTTTCAAATTCGGCGACAGGAAAGTATACAGGGAACTTTTCAATCCTACTATAAGACCAGCATTCATGATGATAAGATACACGCAACTGCCTCCTACAGACAGCATACTTCTTGAAAAATACTATGTAGGGAATTCTCAGGTTCAGATATTCAGGGTAAGCAATAGTGTAAGACCGCTCTATCACGTATCACCGTCAGAGTTCAAACTCACAGAAGACAAATATCTGATACTTGAACAGGCCAGACAATACTTGATTGCTCACAGACCTACAGAAACGGAATTCACAGAACCTGAAAAGACAAGAGAAATTTTCCAGAATGTGAACAAAGGTTTGATAAAAGACATCGCTTCAAGGAATGGACTAGATTTGCAGGAAGACGAACTTATAGAACTTGCTACAATCCTTACAAGATACACAGCCGGTTTCGGCATATTAGAGGTTTTGCTTTCTGATGACAGAATACAAGACGTGTATGTAAACTCTCCTGTAGGCGGTTCTTCTATCTTTATCAACCATTCTGACTATGAGGAATGCGAGACAAACCTGATTCCGACAATGGAAGCAGCAGAGACATGGGCTACAAGATTCAGACTTTATTCAGGCAGGCCTTTGGATGAGGCAAATCCTGTATTGGATACAGACATAACTGTAAGCGGTGGCAGGGCAAGAGTAGCCGCTATAACAAAAGGACTCAGTCCAAGCGGACTGGCTTTTGCATTCAGGAGACATAGGGAAAATCCGTGGACATTCCCACTTTTCATGAAAGCAAAATATATGGACTCGCTATACGCAGGTCTTATGAGTTTCATAGTAGATGGCGGCAGGGCTATCCTGATAGCAGGAGGGAGGGGGAGTGGCAAGTCAAGCCTGTTGAATGCTGTGCTTTTGGAAATAATGAGGAAGGTCAGGATAATAATACAAGAGGACACTCCTGAACTAAGCGTGAACATGATGAGAGAGTTGGGATACAATATAGAAAACCTAAAATCCAGATCTATCATAACACAGTCTCAGACAGAACTGTCAGCAGAGGATGCACTAAGGACATCGCTAAGGTTGGGCGATTCTGCACTTGTGGTGGGAGAAGTCAGATCAAGAGAGGCTGTATCTTTATTCGAAGCCATGAGGATAGGAGCATTGGCCAACATAGTCATAGGAACCATACATGGAGAGTCGCCGTATGGGGTTTATGACAGAGTCGTACATGACTTGGGAGTTCCACCGACCAGCTTTAAAGCACTTGATGTGATAAACATATGCAACAAACTTAGGTCGTCTGATGGCCTGCATACTTTCAGAAGAGTAGTCGAGTTGACAGAGGTGAGAAAGAAATGGAAGGTCGATCCTGCTGATGAAGAGGGATTTGTTCCATTGATGCAATACTCGTCAAAAGATGACATACTAAAACCCACGGATACATTAATGGAAGGGGAGTCGGAAGTATTGAATGAGATAGCCAAACGTGTAAGAGATTGGCATGGCGCATGGGACTTGGTCTGGGACAATATACTTTTGAGGAGCAAGATAAAACAGACCATTGTCGATTATGCAGAAAAGTTGGACAGGCCTGAGATACTAGAAGCTGAATGGACTGTAGAAGCGAACGAAAGGTTCCACATAATCTCAGGTGATGTGAGAGAGGAAGTGGGTGCTTTGGATTCAAAGATGATTTATGAGAAATGGTTCAACTGGTTCAAGTATAAGCTGAATGCAGAATGATTAATAATGTTTCTGTTACAAATGGTATTGTATGTTAGACATAACTTTCCTGGGAACCGTATCAGGCATACCGGACAAGAAAAGAGGGCATCCGGCAATAGTGTTTGAATACTCTAGCGAGACCAAAGATACATTGCTGTTTGATTGCGGGGAAGGCACTCAGAAGAGATTGATGAAGACAGGCATAAGCTTCATGAAGATAAACAAGATTTTCATCAGCCATTGGCATGCTGACCATTTTGCCGGATTGCTACCATTGCTCGCTACAATGAACCTAGAAAAGAGGCAGAGTGAATTGAAGATATTTGCACCTGAAGCCGAAAGGTTCGTTTCCAATATCCTGGATCTGGGGTATTTTGGCACAAGGTTCCCTGTTACTGCAATAGATGTGCCGTTCGAAGGAGAGGAAATAACCAAGATAGATGAAGGCGAGGATTATGAGATATTGTCAATACCTGTTTTGCACACAGTTCCTGCAGTAGCATATTGTTTCAAGGAGAAAGATAGATACAGTGTAGACTTGGAAAAGCTGAAGGAGATGGGATTGAACAGAGGTTTCTGGCTTAAAAAACTCAAAAAAGACGGTGAAGCAGAGGTCAAAGGCAAGAAAGTTAAGATAGAACAGGTGTCCAATGTCAAGCCTGGGCTAAAAGTGGTTTATACAGGCGATACCCTGCCATGTGACAATGTTATCAAGATATCCCAGAATGCAGACCTGCTTATACATGATGCCACCTTCCTGGATGCAGACGATGCAAAGGGCAAAAACCATGCTACTGTAAAGGATGCGGCTGAGAGTGCGAAAAAGGCCAATGTAAAGGAACTTGTCTTGACACATTTCAGCAGAAGGTATACTGATACAAAAGAGCAGGAAGAGGAAGCTAAGAAAGTGTTTGAAAATACCAAGGTGGCACAGGATTACATGAGACTCAAACTAAAGGCTTAAGAAGAATGCTTTCAACAACGGAACAATGTTTAAAAGGCAGCAAATCAATAACTATGTTAATGGCAGCCAAAAAGAAGTCAAATTTAGTGGAAAGATACACATTTCCGCTCTCTATACTGCTAGTGATATTGGGTATAGCTTCAACGTATGCAGGCATGGCTAGTACCATGCTAATCACCCTGATAGCACTCGTGCCGTTCCTCGGTATCTCATACCAGCTATGGCAGACGAAAAATTTCGTGCTTAGGGTAGAAGAGATGACAGCTTTGGGTATAGTCGCCCTTGTCTTCGTTTCTTCCGCATCATTGCTTGCTGCAGTTTTCCAAGCAGTGAGATTGCTCCCAATATATTCAGCAGGATTGCAACCTCTGTTCTTAGGAATAGGCGGTGCATTAGTCCTTGGAGTGGGAATAAGTGCTCTTAAGAGATTCTTCTAAATGGAAAAATCCAGAGTTTTTTGATTTGATTTTTCTGTTTTTTTAAATAAATCAGAGTAGAATATAGACTTTACAAAGGAATGAATATTTTTAGAAGCACTTCAAAAACAACCAAACCTATTACTCCATAAACGATATGCATTGGTTTGAACTTTATCCAAGCCTTGCCTTCTTCTGTATACCTGACCAAACCACCAGCACCCATAGGCATGTAGACTTTGTCTTTGCTTTTCGTCATTTAAAACACACTACTTATTAAATCTTTGTCTTAACCAGTTTATATCTTCATCCTTTGCATCGAAATTCATAGTATTTTTCAGTACATTCAAGAGCATTTCATCATGTTTAGAAACACTGACAGCAAAATATGTTCTGTACGGAGTAGTATATTTTTCCTTTGGTGATTTTTCATACCAAAAATTGCTTATAGCAGAATCATCCTGCATAACTCTCAAGAAAATGGATTCTTTGCTATCCAAAACTGCAATATTTTCTTTTAAATCCTTCAGTTTCAGAGGTCTGCTGTCAAAAGTTTCCCCTGTAACTTGACCATTTGTATATCTTTGTTCAAGGTCGCCTCTATCTCCATAGAACTTATCAGGGGCAATCTCTAAGTCTTGACGTATCTCTACTATCTGCTTATCGCCTTCCAAAAATGTAGTTTCGAGATAAACACTAGAATCGTCCTTGAGATAATCTTTAAGAATTCTTAATATTTGACTTAAGCTCTTATCTGTTGACAACATGATGTTGTAGCCTTCTCTTGCCTCTTTTGGATCAGTTACTGCAATGAATTTCTTGCCCAACCCACGTTCTGTTCCTACCACATAAAGAACTTCCATACAATTATTAAAAGTTTAAAAATATTTAAGTTTGATAAAAAGAAGTTTATCTATTCCTTTCTAACTTTTTTACTGAGATCTTCTATTTGAGTAAACGGTACTTTTTCTGGCATTTCACCATATCCTTTAATACGAGAGCCTCTGTATACATTTTTCTTATCAACACTTCTAACTGCATACAAATTTTCCAAATCACCAGTATCTTCATCCCATTTGGCAATTATCAAAGAACCGACATCAACACCATTATCTCCATAACATATAAAAAAACTTCCGCCGTCATTACAATCGACACGCAGCGTATTAGCATGCGGACTGTCCATTACATTGTAAACTTTGTGAAGACTATAAGGTGGTTTTTGCTTGCTCATTTCAATCAATTTACAATTTAAGATAAAACTATAAATACTTAGGAAAAAAGAAGTTGGCAATGCTGAATTTAGCCCGTCTTTTGTTTCAATGGCATTTGTCTATGCGGACAGCCTAATGGTCCTTGCATATCATTGAACTGGCTGAACCGTTTCATCCTTTCAACTTCCACACTCAATTGCTATCATCGTTTAGCCGGAAGCTGCAGGTCTCGTTTCTGATTTCAGCCCAACCCTTTCAGGTTGCAAGTCTTCTTGCGTCCTCTTATGGACGGAACTTCCTCACCCACAGTCTTACCTTAGGGCGAAGCCATCTTATCAGCCTTGCCAACAAATTAATAGTGAATTCAAGTTTTATAAAGCTTAACCTAGTAATCTAGATTATGAAGATCAACGGCAGGATATTGTATTCTTCCTTATTGGCTTTGGTCATGCTGGCATTTGTAGTATCTTCTTATGCAAACAACCAAATCAGCACCACAGGGAGCTTTGCTTTAAAAGCGAATGCTCTATCTGTAATGCTGTCCATAGGTGCGATTTTTTCAATATTCTTGCTTGCCAAGCATGAAAGTCACAGAGGCCCTTCTGATTTTGAAAAACTTCTTGAATTGCATACTGATTTAGCTTATGTGGAAAACAAGGACAGTAAAAGGGAAATGCATGACATAAGTACAGTTAAGAAATATGTCAAGGATCTGATCGTGAATAATCCTAACTATGTCCATAGCCTGCCATATCAGGTAAAGAATGTTCTTTATTCTCTCTATAATTCATTGAACGATAAAGACTTGGATGTGAAGGCTGTCGAAAAATATATTGGAATGTTGGCAGACAAATACGATGAGATGAAGAAAACTTTGAAGAAAGCAAAAGTTGTAGAGGACGATACATTGCTATAAAATTACAAATCTATAGGTTACTAACCAGTCTGACTTGTGTCTGTTTCTCCTAAATCGCCGCCAGTCAATCCCTTAAGAACAAATTCGTCGAAACTGCATGTCTTACCACTTGTGGCTTTGAATTTGTCATCGCCAAAAGAACCATATTTGCAGGAAAAGCTCGTCCCTGGCAAGCCCTCCAATTCGCCTGGAGTCAAACCGCTGCTTGAAATGTCATCTATCTGGGCTTCTGGGTATTTAGAAGTGTCAAGCGTCAGCCAGTTGCATTCCTCTGTCGGAATGATGGGATCGCATCCGAGCGTTATGACCTTATTAGAAAATATCGTAACCAAAGTTCCGCAATCCTCGGCTCCTGTTGGCGAAGGACCTGTTATTTTAGTCTCTGACCTGAAGCTCTGGCCTTTCAAATAAATCTTCATATCAAGTGTTTCCTGCGTTTCAAAATCTTTTTGCTGTATGCTGCATTCAATAGGAGCTCCGAGAGCAGTCAAAGCCGAATACGCCTTGCCAGTCAAATCGCTACTTGTACCGGCTGAACTGCTTCCATTGGAAGATGATTGTGTACAGCCAGCTATAAAAACCACTGCTGCAAACAATGGAATCATAAAAATCTTGTTCATATAAATCAATTTTATCTTCTTAAATAATTAAGCTTTTTTGGGCTTGTACATCTGCATAAAATAGAATACTGCAATGCCCAATGCAACAATAATCACTATAACAACCAAGAACATGCTATTGCTTGCTTTTCCTGTCTGGCCTTGTCCTGTTTCTTGAGTCTGTTCTGCTTGAGATTGGGAAGGTGATGCTTGTGTTGGCAGCTGCTCACCTGTTATAGAATATACACTAAGACCCGGCGACTCGGCATTGAACAGGATTTCTTCGCTGTTCTCGCTCAATTTAGCAGTGACCAGACTTGTCCAACTGCTTCCATCATATCTTTTCAACAATATTGTACTTTCGTTTATGCTATTGCCAGAAATCCACGACTTTGGAACCGTGAAATTTATCTTCACTTTGCTTATATCATTGTCTGTCATGTTGAACTTATCGATTTGTATATAATGATAAACCAAGCCTGAAACTGACACAGGACTGCTATCAATTTTGATGATTGTTATGTTTATCTTGTTGACCGAGTTCTTGACAATTATTTCCATGCTTCTGAATGCAACATCCTCAGTCTTTGTTATGTTAACCTTTGCACTTTTGTTGGCTGCTATAGTCGGGATTTCTATCACAACCTTGCCTTTTGTAACATTCACTTTTACTATAGTTGTATCAGAT
>Ga0209542_10014161_pt1 | contig 13620 bp, 13 predicted proteins | sample RifCSPhighO2_01_FD_184028 | JGI IMG/M metagenome (GOLD analysis project Ga0209542, IMG submission 184028) | Soil microbial communities from Rifle, Colorado - Rifle CSP2_plank highO2_0.1 (SPAdes) (version 2) | ecosystem: Environmental > Terrestrial > Deep subsurface > Rock core/Sediment ...
AAGGCACCGCAAATCGCTCAAGCGATTTGCGGAAGCGGGAGGATTCGAACCTCCGATACCCTTTCGGATATACCGCATTTCGAGTGCGGCCCGTTCAACCGCTCCGGCACGCTTCCCAGATGCTTTAGAATACCACGGTTTACTTAATTTTTCCAGGAGATTTTCGGCATGGAAATATCGGAAATACATCAGAAGTGTCAGGTATTTCGGTCTGTGTCATAATATTGATGTAGACCATAATTTTTGATTGTGCATATTTATTTTGCCAGGTGTTTTATAATGGATGTAGGCCTATAACCCATGGGCCCCAGGTCGATACCTACACTTAATTAATATTAAAAAGATAAAATTTACAGGATGAATAAAATACTCTGGATCGTAGTCATAGTTTTAGTTGCCATCGGCGGATATTACTTGCTTAGATCGAATGGCTCTCTCGGTGGCCCATCAACAGTCGAGAACGGTTCTTCGCCCAGTCCTTCAGCTAGCGTCAAAAGCGGTTCGTCAAGTAAACCAAAAACTGCTACTCCTACGCCATCGGCCGGAGCGACCGCCACCAGCAAGACCTATACCCAGTTGGTGGCCGAATATGTAAATAGAACCATACAGTTCAACAGTAGCTGTCAGGCAACACCAGCGACATTCGTATTAAAAAATAATACTAGTGTCTTGTTGGATAATAGAGCCAATGTCGCTCGCACGATAACTGTTGATGGTAAGGCCTATGCTTTAGGCGCTTACGGTTATCAGGTCGTAACGCTTTATAGCCCGACGTTACCTCACACTGTCGGGATCAATTGCGGCTCTTCGGTAAACGTCAGTAGTATCTTGTTGGAAGCGAACATCTCCGGCCAGTAATAAGGATAAATCAAAATCCGCCCTTCTCGGCGGATTTTGATTTATATAAAAAGAGTGCCCGGTACGGCAAAGCCGTACCGGGCGAGTGTTGCGGGTATTGTTGTCAGGCGAACCGGCGTTTGCCGGTCCGACTAGGCAAGGCCCGAGGTCTTTTCCAGAACATCACCCGAGTCCAGCTGACCCAGATCATGTTCCGAAGACGAATTTCCGCCGAAATACCCAAAGGAAACCACACTTGCTCAAACCTGGGGACCAAGTACTGTAGCATGGGTGCCCTTTCACGAAGTATGTTAAACAACCCGCAACTTTTTCATTATATCCCTTTCCAGGTCTTTATCAAATACAACTTATCTACTCGTGCCATTTTCTTGATGCGTGCTTCTCGCTTGAGAGCGGTGCTTCGGTCTTTAGATTTCTCCGTATACAAAATTTTCACCACTTTTCTGGAATGTGTGTAGCGCCCACCCGTGCCGGCGCTATGTTCGGCAAACCGCCGCCGAACATCGGTGGTGATGCCGGTGTACAACGACCCATCTTTGCATTTCAAAATATAAACGAAATACATAAGCCTATTATAAATCAAAAAGAGCCATATGGCTCTTTTTGATTGCTTGCACCCTTCGCTACTGCTCTCGGGCACTGCGTCGCCTTCGCTCCTTGTTGCGGGGCCGAGATTCGAACTCGGAACTGAAGGTTATGAGCCTTCTATGTTGCCATTACACTACCCCGCTGCGCTATATTATACTACAGACCCATTGAAAGACGCAAGAAAATAGCGTAAAATTACATTACTTAACGTCGGCGTAGCTCAGCGGTTAGAGCGGAGCCCTCATAAAGCTCAGGTCGCTGGTTCAAATCCAGCCGCCGACACATTTAATTAATCCTTCCACCGCTTAATCCATGAACGATTCATTCCCATACCAGCTTCATACATTTGATTCCGGCCTGCGCCTGGTCACTGTTCCCATGCGCGGGACCAAGACCGCGACCGTCTATGTCCTAGTCGGCACCGGTTCCAAATACGAGACCAAGGATATCAACGGCATCTCCCATTTCCTGGAGCATATGATGTTCAAGGGCACGACCAAGCGGCCTCATTATTTGGATATTTCTCGCGAACTTGACGGTATCGGCGCGATTTACAACGCCTTTACCAGCCATGAATACACCGGTTACTACGCTAAAGCTAGCGCCGAAAAATTGAATACCGTGATGGATGTTGTCTTTGACATATTCCTTAACTCCACTTTCAGCGAAGAGGCCATCAAAACCGAAAGGCATGTGATAGTAGAGGAGATGAAAATGATAAATGACGATCCGCCGCGGTTGGTGGGATTCCATTTTGAAAGATTGCTCTATGGCGATCAGCCAGCCGGATGGCACGTCATTGGAGAGGAAAAGACCGTACTTGGTCTTACTCGAGGTCGTGGCCGTGGCTGGCGACATAGACCCGGAGAAGGTGAAAAAATCAGTCAGCGAATACCTTAAGAATATCCGCATGGCGGAAAAAGTTCAGAAGACCCCGGTCGTTGAAGATCAAAATTCGGCGGCGGCGGGCGTGTTTTATAAAGAAACCGATCAGAGTCATTTAATTATGGGATTCAGAGCATACAACATGCACGACGATAGACGTTATCCGCTTTCGGTTCTGGCCACGATCCTTGGCGGGGGAATGAGCTCGCGCCTTTTTGATGAGGTCAGAGAAAAACGGGGACTGGCTTATTATGTTTCGGCTGGCAACGAAACCTATACCGATAGCGGTTATCTGGAGATAGACGCCGGAGTTAACAATTCCAAAGTGAACGACGCGATCGGGGCCATAATGAACGAAGTTAAGAAGATAAAACTGTCCGGCGTCACTTCGGACGAGCTTCAACGGGCCAAAGACCAGACCGTTGGCCATATGGCCTTGGCTCTGGAAAGGTCTGATACGGTGGCCAGCATATGCGCCAGCGGCCTGTTGTTCCGCGATAAAGTTTTGACGCCGGAGGAAGAGTTGGTTAAAATTAAGGCAGTGACCCACGATGACATTCTTCATGTGGCTTCCGAGGTGTTCCGCGAAGACAAGGCCAACTTGGCCCTGGTGGGCCCTTTCAAAGAGTCAGAACCATTCCGCTCCCTTTTGAAGATTAGCTAGTCGCTAGTCGCCCTGCCTGCCGGCAGGCAGGCAAGTAATTACTATCATATGGCCGAAACCGTACGTATGGAAATCACGTCTGCCAGCATCCTCCGGGCCATTCTTTTGGTCTTGTTCTTCGTGTTCCTCTATTTGCTGAAAGGCGTGATCATCATCTTTCTTTTTGCCCTGGTTATTGCGTCCGCCATCTCGCCGTTCGCCAATTGGTTGGACAGGAAAGGTTTCCCAAGGGTGATAGGCGTGTTGTTGCTGTATCTACTGGTCATCGGATTGGGCGTTTTCATTCTTTCTCTGATAATCCCCTACATCTCCGACGACATAAGGAGATTGACCGGCACCTTCCCGACCGTGGTTGAAAGGGTCTCAAGCACCTTGGAGGGCGCCCAGGCCCATTCGCCCCAATATTTGGATTTCCTGGGCGAGATACAGAATATCTTGAGCGGTCTGTCCAGCTGGATTCAGCAGGCCTCCCAGTCGGTCTTCGGACTGGTGGCCAGTATTTTCGGCGGCGTATTCTCTTTCTTTGCCATTCTAATCATTTCCTTCTATCTTTCCGTGACGCGCCGCGGCATTGAGAGTTTTCTCGGTTCGGTCGTGCCTGAAAAATATGAGAGCTATGTCTTTGGTCTGTGGAAGCGGGCCGAGGTCAAAGTAGGCAAGTGGCTGCAGAGCCAGCTTCTCTTGGCCCTCATTGTCGGTCTCTTGACCTATATTGGACTTTCTCTCTTAGGCATCAAGTATGCTTTGATATTGAGTTTGCTGATAATGGTCTTGGAGCTGGTGCCGATGGTCGGTCCGATCATTGCTGCCATACCGGCCGTGTTCTTGGCCTTTATCCAATCGCCGTCCTTGGGTATTTGGGTCATCATTCTGTACGTTTTCATCCAGCAGCTTGAAAATCATATCCTTGTGCCGATAATATTCGGCAAAACTCTCAATCTCAATCCGGTCGTGGTCATCATCGCCCTGCTTGTCGGTCAGCAGCTGGCCGGCATTCCCGGCATGATCTTGGCCGTGCCGGTGTCGACCATCATCGTGGAGATGCTGGATGACATCGCCCGCCAAAAAGAATCTCGCCGCTCAACTAGCTGACCGCACGGCTAGCTTTCGCCTAAGCCGGCTCTTGTCCGACCTCCTTCGTTAAAAGTTCCGCTTGCTCGTCACCATATCATTATATGGCTCCTCGCAATGCTCGCTTTTGCCTCGGATTCAGACAAGTCAGCTGCGTTGATATAAACTATGAAACTATATATTGTTGCGACTCCGATAGGGAATCTCGCTGACATCACATTGCGGGCTGTAAATACTCTGGCCAATGTTGAGCTGATATTGGCCGAAGATACCCGAGTCACGCGGACGTTGTTAGAGCACCTCAACATCCGCAAAGAGCTGATGGCATACCACGCGCACTCCAGGCCCAAGGAAATTGAAAAAATAATCAATTTTTTACGGTCCGGTAAAAATATTGCGTTAGTTTCCGATGCCGGCACGCCCGGCGTGAACGATCCCGGCAATTATCTCATCGGCCAGCTCCTCAAAGAATTGCCTGAACTTCAGGTCGTGCCTATTCCCGGCCCAAACGCGGCCGCCGCCGCGCTATCGGTCAGCGGCTTTCCGTCGGACCGTTTTTATTTTCTAGGATTCCCGCCGCACAAAAAAGGCCGCCAGACATTTTTTAAAGATATTGGCGAGACCGAGGGAACGGTGGTATTCTACGAATCAAAGCACCGGATATTGAAATGTCTGAAAGAGTTAAAGACCGTGGCCCAAATAGGTGAGCGCCCCATATTGGTTTGCCGCGAGCTGACCAAGCAGTTCGAGACCTTTTACCGCGGCACGGCCTATGACATAGAGATGGCTCTGCAGAAGAACAAGAACAACCTTCTAGGCGAATTTGTGGTCGTCATCGGGCCAAAACCTAAAAAACAAAGCCTAAAAGCATAGTGAATCAGAGTAGTTTTTGTGGTAAAATGGGTATATGAGGAAGGCATTAATACCCAAAGAAACCCTTGAGGATTTATACGTAAAGCAGGGTCTTACGACCTATGAGATAGCTAAAAAGTTAGTTTTTTGTCAGGGTACTATTTGGAATTGGCTCGTCCGGCACAAAATCAAAAGACGACTCTCGTATACTCCGGTTAGTTTTACCCGAACTCAACTTAAAAAATGGTATTTAGAGCAAAAACTTTCAACGCGCAAGATAGAAAGTATAACGGGCCACTCTAGGGGAGTAATTCACGTTAAACTAAGAGAGTGGGGAATAGGCACAAGAAATATTGCGGTATCTCATATTAAACATCTGCGTCATGATTTTACTGGAGATATCTATGAGGAAGCGTATTTAATAGGATTCAGGATAGGGGATTTAAACGTTACCAAAAGAACTAACGGCGAAACTATCGCAATTAAATGTGCCAGTACAAAGGCGGGCCAGATTACTCTATTTAAAAATCTTTTCTCTAAGTACGGCCATATTTTAGAAGGGAAACCAACAAAAGAAGGAAAAGTTAACATTCAGGCCAATCTGAATCTTTCGTTTTCTTTTTTGTTAAGTAAAAAACCAGAAAACTATAACTGGGTTTTTAAGGACAAAAATATATTCTTTGCCTTCCTGTCAGGTTTTTCAGATGCCGAAGGGTCGTTCTTTATATCTCAGGGCAAAGGGTTTTTCTCGATAGGAAATTATGATAAACACCTTTTGGTTAAGCTTAGAAAACATTTGATTAAATTCGGGATAGAAGTGCCAAATATTTCCACTTACAAAAAAGAGCTTCGCAAATTTTATAATGGGTATAAAAGTAAAGGCAATTATTATATTTTGAGTTGCTCCCGTAAGATATTTCTGCTAAAACTCATTGATAACATGAAACCGTTCATTAGACATCCAGATAAAATCGCCTCATCCCTAAAGATAGAAGATAATATCAAACAGCGCAATAATAGGTATGGTAATTTAAGAATGGTAGATAGGTTATAAAATATGTCTAAGTTCTACATAACTAGCTCCATAATGTACGCAAATGGGTCAGCCCATATTGGTTTTGCTATGGAGTTGATTCAGGCAGATGTTTTAGCAAGGTATCATCGCCAGATTGCCGACAAGACGTGGTTTCTTACTGGCACCGATGAACATGGTCTTACCGTGGCAAGAGCGGCTGCCAAAGAAAGAATTGAACCCCAAGCGTATGTCGATAAAATATCCGATGAAGTTTTAAAGATGACAAAAGCGTTAAACATTTCTAATGATGATTTTATTCGTACCTCTGATAAGGTTCGACATTGGCCCACTACCATAAAGCTCTGGAAAGCACTTGTAAGCGAGGAAGACATCTATAAGAAAAAATATACAGGTCTTTATTGTGTCGGGCATGAAGCTTTTATAAAAAAGAGCGAACTAACTGATGGTCTTTGTCCTTTACACAAAACCAAACCAGAAGAAGTAGAAGAAGAAAACTGGTTTTTTAAAGTTACCAAATACAAAGAACGTGTTGCCAAGCTCATTGAGAATGATGAGTTAAAGATTGTTCCACTGTCACGCAAAAAAGAAATTTTAAACCTTATCAAAGACGCGGAAGATGTCAGTTTTTCCCGGCCGGCTAGTGTCCTGAAGTGGGGGATTCCTGTTCCTGGCGATCCAGGTTCAACTCAATATGTATGGACAGATGCGTTAGCAAATTATATTTCTGCGCTTGGCTACTCAGAAAATTCGGAAAACTATAAAGACTTTTGGCCGGCCGATGTTCATCTGATAGGCAAAGACATTTTGCGTTTCCATGCTTTATACTGGCCGGCCATGCTGATGTCGGCCGGATTGTCTTTGCCCAAATCAATATTTGTCCATGGCTTCATCACCGTAAATGGGCAAAAAATGTCTAAGACAGTCGGTAACGTTGTGGATCCGTTTAGTGTGATTGGGAAGTATGGCGCCGATGTCGTCAGGTATTTCTTATTGCGCGAAATTCCTTCTGATGAAGACGGAGATTTCTCCGAGGAGCGGTTGCGCGAGCGGTACACCAGCGACCTGGCTAACGGTCTGGGCAATTTGGTCCAGCGGGTGGCGACACTGATTGATACAAAAATGGACGGCGAGATTATCTACCATGATAAATTATTGCCCGATATCGAGGAATTAAATGAAGTGGAGGACGACACGGAAATAAATCGGGCCATTGAGAATTTTAAATTACACGAAGCGCTGGCCTTGATATGGAAAAAGATAGACATCGCCAACGCCTTTGTGAACGAAGAAGCTCCGTGGAAATTAGTGGACGAGAATCCGGAACAATTTCAAAAAGTGATGCTCGCTCTGACCGAGATGGTCCATCATATTGCCTGGAATCTCCAACCTTTCCTACCCGAAACCGCGACCAAGATACGCCAGGTATTTGGCGACACTAACGGCAAGGAGATAGAAAACGACTTCCATTTCGTCATACAAAAAGGTGCAGTCCTTTTCCCGAAACTTGAAACTTAAATCTTGAACCTTAAAACATGCCGAAAGACGACTTTCACGGTCAATTGAAAGAAAAAATGGACACTTTTGCCCATGAAGTCTACGACCTTACAAGAGCTTTCCCAAAAGACGAAATCTACGGGATTACTTCTCAGTTAAGGAGGGCATCACTGTCAGTAGTCTTAAATTATGTTGAGGGCTACTCAAGATTTAAAGATAAAGTTCACAAAAATTTTCTAGAGATATCCTATGGTTCTCTTCAAGAGTCAAAGTATCTTTTGGATTTCTCTCATAAAGAAAAATATGGAAATTTAGACAAATATCCAGTACTCATTAAATTAGCAGATGATATCGGTGCAATGCTTTGGGGCATTATAAGAAAGATTTAAGGTTTAAGTTCTAAGGTTTAAGATTATGATTTTTGACAGCCACTGCCATCTACAATTTCCGCAGTACGACCAAGACCGCGAGGAGATGCTCGCAAGGGCCTTTAGCGCGAAAATAAATCTCATCTGTGTCGGCACTGATTTAGAATCGTCCAAGCGGGCGATTGAACTAGCTCATCAGCATACACAGATTTGGGCGACCGTCGGCCTGCATCCCACCGAAGGGGCCGAGGGCGATATTGACATCTCTGGATATGAAAAATTATTGAAGATGGAAAAAGTAGTGGCGGTGGGAGAAGTTGGCTTGGATTATTACCGAACTCCGGAGTCAAACAAACAGGTTGTCCAGAAAAAAGTTTTTGAAAAGTTCTTATGCTTGGCCGTGAAAAATGACAAACCGGTCATCATCCACTCACGTGATGCGGGCCAAGGGAGCGTAGGTGTTGTGCATAAAGACCTATTAGCAATCCTCAAAAATAATCTGCCACCAAAACGTGGTGTTGCGCATTCATTCACCGGCACCATAGACGAAGCGAGGCAGTATCTAGAGCTCGGATTTTATATCAGCTTTAATGGCATCATTACCTTTGCCCGCCAATACGACGACTTAGTAAAATTCGTACCTCTAGACCGAATCCTCCTTGAAACCGATGCGCCGTATCTTGCTCCAGAGCCGTATCGTGGCCAGCGCAATGAGCCGGCGTACATAATAGAAGTGGCTAAAAAAGTCGCTGAACTGAAAAATGAGCCCTATGATAAAGTGCTCAAGCAAACTTCCATGAATTGCCGTCAGCTTTTCCAGATATCATTCAAAAGCATAGGTTTCATGCCATTTCTTCGTTTTTTCCGCCACGGCGCTTGACAGATAGCGTGCTGATTTGATATACTGTCTGCGTCTTTGAAATCAGGCCCCGCGTAATAAGATTATTTCAACAAGTAGCTTTATTCCGCGGGACCTGCTCAGTAGAGCAAACCAAATGCCAAAAGGTATTTGTGCGGTGTTGCAACCGCATGAGTCAGTTCCCGCTTCCGAGTTCTTTCAAGTTTTCTCTTACTCCGGCAACGCGGCCGCGATTCAGCCGAGTAAGGGGCGGTTTGGAGTATGAGGCGCAAGCTTCGTCTCGCTGTTCCGGCGAGATCCGTCCGAAAGTCAGGGTTGGAATCCTGGCCGTAGGCAAAACTCTTTGCGTATCTCCGTGCATTACGCCGCCGGGGCAGGGTGAACCCCAAACAAGGCCCCGGCGGCGGTAGTTCTGCCAAAGCCCCAGAGACCTAGATGTCGACGGGGCTCTTTGTTTTTGATAAAAAATGCCATTTCGGCTATGATTTAATAAGCTCTAGGGGCTCAAGTTTTAAGTTTCAAGATTCAAGAAATGAAATACAACCCAAGTAAAATAGAGCGCAAATGGCAACGCTGGTGGGAAACGAACAAGCTCTACGAAGCTCCGGATTTTTCTGGCGGCAACCTGCCTGCCGGCAGGCAGGGAAAAAATTTCATGCTCTTGGTGGAGTTTCCGTATCCTTCCGGCGACCTGCACACGGGTCATTGGTACGCTTTTGCCGTGCCGGACATTTATGGCCGCTATCTGCGGATGAACGGTTACAACGTTTCATATCCCATTGGTTTTGACGCTTTTGGTCTGCCGGCCGAGAACGCGGCCATCCAGCGCAACATCCATCCGCGCGACTGGACCAAAAAGAACATCAAGAACATGACCAAGCAATTAAAGAGCATGGGCGCAATGTTTGATTGGTCGCGCCAGGTGAGTACGATTGAACCCGAGTATTACAAATGGACGCAATGGATATTTTTGCAATTATACAAAGCTGGCCTGGCCTATCGGGCCAAAACGGCCGCCAACTGGTGCCCGAAAGACAAGACCGTACTGGCCAACGAACAGGTCGTTGACGGCAAGTGCGAGCGTTGTGGAACGCAGGTCGTCCAAAAGGAGATAGAACAATGGATGTTCAAGATAACTTCGTTCTCGGACCGTCTCATTGACGACATGAAAGAACTGGACTGGCCGGAGTCCACCAAGAAGGCCCAGGAGAATTGGATTGGCCGATCTGAAGGCGCTAAAATAAAGTTTCCAATTATCAGTTCCCATTTACCAATAAATGATCAGTTACCAAAACTGGAAACTGGAAACTGGAAACTGGAAAATAATATTGAAGTGTTTACCACCCGACCCGATACAATATACGGAGCAACCTTTTTGGTTGTAGCTCCAGAGAGTGAAGCAATTAAAAATTTAAAATTTAAAATTAAAAATTGGCCTGAAGTTCAAGCGTATATCGAACAAGCCAATAAAAAGACAGAACTTCAACGCCAAGAGGGTAGAGAGAAAACCGGAGTGGAACTGAAAGGCCTAAATGCCATCAATCCGATGACAGATGAGCCGATACCGGTCTGGGTCGCCGATTATGTTCTTGGCCACTATGGCACTGGGCAAATCATGGCTGTGCCGGCCCATGATGAACGGGATCGCGAATTCGCGGAGAAATACAATCTGCCCATCAAAGAAATGGTGCCGGAAGACATGAAAAAGATCATGGAGGCACTTAAAGAAAAAGGTGTCGGCGAGTCAAAGAAAAACTATCGTCTGCATGATTGGTTATTATCCCGCCAGCGATACTGGGGCGCGCCGATACCGATGATACATTGTGCCGAATGTGGCTACGTGCCTGTGCCGGAGGACAAACTGCCGGTTAAACTGCCGGCACTGGATAATTTTCTGCCCGCAGATGATGGCCGCTCACCATTAGCCAAAGCCGAGAAGTGGCTAAAAGTAAAATGCCCAGAATGCGGCAAACCGGCCGAGCGCGAGACCGATACCATGGACACGTTCGTTGATTCCTCGTGGTATTATCTCCGTTACGCTGACCCAAAGAATAAAGACGAATTCGCGTCCAAGCCGATGGTGGCTAACTGGTTGCCCATCCCGTTGTATTTCGGCGGCGCGGAGCACAACACGATGCACCTTCTGTATTCGCGCTTTATCACCAAAGCATTGAGGAGTTTAAATCTGGTGGATTTTTCCGAGCCGTTCCTGTCCCGCCGCAACCACGGAATCATCATGGGTCCGGACGGACAGAAAATGTCCAAATCAAAGGGTAATGTCGTGGATCCGGACGAGCAGGTGGCAAAGTACGGAGCGGATACCGTCAGGATGTATTTTGCTTTCATGGGGCCGTATGACCAAAACTATGCTTGGAACTTTGACGGCGTATTGGGCGTGCGGAGGTTTTTGGATAGGGTGTGGAATTTTGTGCAGAGATTTGAAGACAAAAAATCTAGCGAAGTAAATTCTTCGGAGATTAATCTTGTTATCCATCGGGCCATCAAAGAGGTGGGAGAGCAGATTAAGCATCACAAATTCAACACTGGCGTAAGCGCGTTGATGAAACTACTCAACGAATTAGAACGTCTGGCCAGCTCCAACTATAAGCTATCTCCTATAAGCTATCAGCTGTTTTTGAAATTGCTTGCTCCCTACGCTCCGCACATGGCCGAGGAATTATGGGCGAGCGTGTTGATTAATGAAGGGTCCATACACAACCAAGGATGGCCGGAAGTAGACGAGTCATTGCTGGACGCGCAGGAAATAAAAATAATCGTCCAAGTAAATGGCAAAGTCCGCGCGACTGTGATGGCCAAACCGGGCATATCCGAGAGCGAAGTTAGGTATTTGGCCATGGCCGATTCCGCTATTCAAAAGTACCTCGCCGGCGCTGAACCCAAAAAAGTCATCTACGTGAAAGATAAGTTGATTAACCTCGTCGTTTAAGATAGAATCACGGTAGATAAGATTAACGAGACCGAATGAGATTGAGGTTTCAATCAAAAAGATAGAGCTTCAGATCACATATCGGCAATACAGAAATGGCTGTAGAAAAAGATCAGGATTTTGTGGAGTTTATAATCAAGGCGATAGTAAACAACCCGGATGCGGTCAGGGTGACCCGCACAGTTGATGAGCTTGGTGTTCTGCTCACCGTCAAAGTGGCGCGGGAAGATATGGGTCTGTTGATCGGCCGGAGCGGCTCAACCGCCAAATCCATCCGGACATTGGCCCGCATTGTCGGCATGAGAAACAACGCTCGCGTCAATCTAAAGATTGAGGAACCGGAAGGCGGACGAATGCCGGAGCCGGAGAGCGGTATAACAGATGTCCCAAGGTCAGACGGAAACAAGACCCGCAGCATAGAGGAAGTGATGGAGGATATAGACGCGTAAATAAATAAAACCGTCCCGCAATTTTGCGGGACGGTTTTATTTATTGTATAATATTGAACCTATGAGATACGACATAATAACTATCTTTCCGGGTATATTCCAAGGATTCTTGTCTGAGAGTTTACTTTCCAAGGCCCAAAAAAGGAAGCTCATCACCATCAAGACCCACTTCTTGCGCAAATGGACGACTGACCGCCATCAGACCGTTGACGGTAAACCTTACGGCGGCGGGCCGGGCTTGGTGTTCAAAGTTGAGCCAATCTTCAAGGCCGTAACGGCCTTGAAGAAGTTAAAAGTTTCTCCAGTTCATAAAGTTCATCAAGTAAAACGAAAAGTAATTCTATTCTCACCCAGAGGGAAGAAGTTTAATAATGAAATGGCCAAGAAATACGCCAAGCTGGACCAGCTCATTTTTATCTGCGGGCGTTATGAAGGCGTGGATGAGAGGGTGGCCGAACATCTGGCTGACGATGTGATTTCCATCGGCGACTATGTTCTGAACGGAGGAGAGGTAGCGGCGATGGCCGTGATTGAGGCGGTTTCGCGGCATATACCCGGCCTCATGCATAAAAAAGAATCGGCCAGCAAGGACGACCACGCTTCATACACAAAGCCCGAAATTTTTATTCCAAAAATTTCGGGCAAGTCAAAAGTCAAAAGTCAAAAGTCAAAAGTAATTGAATGGCACGTGCCAAAAATATTGCTTTCGGGCAACCATAAGAAGATTGAGGAGTGGAGACGACGAAATACTGAATAGAACACTATGAATATATAGCCGAATGGCGGAAAAAGCACCGGTAATAATCCACTTGACTCGTTCGTCTGGGCGAGTATAATGGGAAATAATATGGATATTGGGAATTAATAAAAATTCCAAACTAGCGGTAGTAAAACCGCGATTGTCCACCAGAGGCGGACAATCGCGGTTGTATTATCGGAAAGTTCATTGTCAATTTCATGTAGTTAACCCGGCACTTTCTGGGAAACTTAGAAAGTGCCGGGCCCCATCTTTCTAACGAAAGGTGGGGCCAGGGCCGACGTTACAGTCGGCCTCCCGACCTTTTCGAGCGTCGGGACGAATCACCAATTAAGAGAGTTTGATTGTGGCTCAGGATGAACGCTGGCGGCGTGGATAAGGCATGCAAGTCAAGCGGCCCGCCTAAGTTTTCGCAAGAAAATTTTGGTGGGACCGCGGCGAACGAGTTAGTAACACCTTGGTACGTACCCTCAAGTCGGGCACAACCCCGCGAAAGCGGGGCTAATTTCCGATAGTAAGGCAACTTTAAAGTCGCAAGATGCTTGGGGAGCGGCCTAGGTCCTATCAGCTTGTTGGCGGGGTAACGGCCCACCAAGGCAATGACGGGTAGGGGGCGTGAGAGCGCGACCCTCAACGAGGACACTGAGATACGGGTCCTACACCTACGGGTGGCAGCAGTCAAGAACATTCGACAATGGGCGAAAGCCTGATCGAGCGACGCCGCGTGCAGGAAGAAGCTCTTCGGAGCGTAAACTGCTTTTGCGTGGGAAAAATTTTGATTGTACCACGAGA